>Ga0255049_10000541_pt1 | contig 23341 bp, 16 predicted proteins | sample JV7_2_3_MG_FD_183615 | JGI IMG/M metagenome (GOLD analysis project Ga0255049, IMG submission 183615) | Seawater microbial communities from Jervis Inlet, British Columbia, Canada - JV7_2_3 | ecosystem: Environmental > Aquatic > Marine > Inlet | place: Canada: British Columbia | collected 2016-10-06
TACTTCGATACCAGCCAGGTCATCGAAGTCCAGGGCGAGCTGACCGAGGTGAGATGGCGCAATCCCCATGTCGGTTTCACGATCAATGCTCGTGACGATAGCGGTGAAGTGACGACCTGGGAGATCTCGGGTACATCACTAAGCCATCTTGGTCGACTAGGTCTGACCGCCGATATGTTCACACTCGGAGAGATTGTTACGTTCGCGGGCGCGCCCTCCAGACGCCCTATCCCTGCATTGCAAGCTACGAACATGCTGATACCCGATGGCGGAGAAATCGCCCTTAACACGACAGGCCGGCGCCACTGGTTGGCGGGGACCGAAGAGCGGCTCAGGGTCACCCCGGCTGACGTGGAGGCGCGCGATGACGGAGAGAGCCCCAATCGAAGCCTGTTCAGAACCTGGAGCACTCCCACCCGATCCATCGACAGGGACGCCATCTGGGAAAGCAGCTATCCCCTGACCGCGGCAGCACGCGCCGCCCAGTCCGCCTGGGACCCGCTTACGGACAATCCCGTCATCAACTGTGTGGGGAAAGGAATGCCCTCGATCATGAACCCACCCTACCCCATGGAACTGGTCGATCGAGGAAATGTCATCGTCTACCGCCAGGAAGAGTTCGATTCCGTTCGCACGATCTATATGGACCCGCCGGCAACGCCCGCTCCGGAGCCAAGTAACATGGGTCATTCAGTCGGGCGCTGGGAAGGCGAGACGCTGGTGGTCAACACGACTTTAAGTGCCTGGCCCTACTTCGACGGCCAGGGCATACCAATTAGCGCGGCTGCCGAGTATGAAGAGCGCTTTACGGTGTCCGACGACGGCAAGCGCCTGAACTACACGGTCCTTGTTACCGATCCGGCGACATTTACTGAGCCCGTGCTGCTGGACCGTTTCTGGCTATGGGTTCCCGGAGTACAGGTAGAACTCTACGATTGCAGGCTATAGAGCGCGACATTCATTCTGTGTCGCGATTACACAACACGTTATGCGAATTCCAGAAAGCCATGCAGAAATTTTATGACGGTTGGCTGAATTCGCATACAACTCCCATTGACTACCCTGAGATTAGGTAGATAGTTCATAGTGTAGAAAATGTGGCGGAATTCCTGAGTTCACAAGAGGCTTAGCGGGAATTCTTCGAGAGTCTGGAGCTGGCGTGACGAAAATGCGACAGACTCAACCGGTTCGACATTGCTTGGCCATAGGGGGCATCATGATTCGGATTACTCGAAATTTTTCGTTCAGTAAGACTGTCGGCTATCTGACCGCGGTCGCGCTCGCGACCACGCTGACGATGGCGGTAACACCCGCACAGGCGCAGGACGATACGGACGTCTTAGGCAATATCCTGGAGGAAGTCACCGTTACGGCCCGAAAGCGGGAAGAGAGCCTGAAGGACGTCCCGGTGTCCATTTCCGTCGTCAATGCTGATTTTCTCGCTGAGGCCGGTATTCGGGATCAGTACGACTTGTTTCAGCTGGTGCCGGGTATCAATTATGGCGAGGAACGCGATCGCCAAGGCGCCCGCCCAGGCGTCCGAGGGGTCCAGGCCCAGAACCAAAACCCACTACGGCAGAAAGTCAGCGTATTCATCGATGGAATGCCGGTCCTGACCAACATAGGCACGATGCAGTTTGCAGGTCTCGAACGCGTCGAGGTGTTGCGCGGTCCGCAGAGCACGGCTTTCGGACGGGCGACTTTCGGCGGAGCACTGAATTACGTCACCAAGGATCCCGGCGACGAATTCACTAGCGAGTTCTATGTCGGAACCTCGGATCTAGGTAGAAATCAACTTCACGTCGGTCTGGACGGACCGATCAACGATACGCTTGGCTATACGTTCAACGCTTACGTCGACGAGTACGAGGGTGCCGATGAGTGGTTCTCGACCGATGGGTACCGCCTGGGCACTCAGGAAACTGAATTCCTCACCGGTAAACTCGTGTGGGCGCCCACCAACAACTTCGACATGGAGGTAACTTTCTACACGCTCTCGACCGATGATGGCCCCCCAATCGAACCTTATCTTTCCGAGTCGGCGCGGGACGCCTGCATGACCCACACGCTGCCAAACGGCCGTGCCTATATCGATGGCGATTTCAACTGCGAGATGTCGAGCGCCACCCCGTCGGGCGGAGTCCCGCTGAATCATCATCCGGAGGCCATCGTTGACCAGGCCGCCGATCCGCTCCTTTACACCTGGGCACTGGCCAACAGCGTGCTCGACCAGGACGTGTTTCCCGGTTCGGGTTCCGACCGCGACCGACTTCAAGCGCAGTTCAACTTCTCGACCGATAACGGTAGTACGCTGCAGGTGCTGACGTCCTACCAGGAAGAAACGTCAAACCGTTGGTACGATAACGATCGGACCGGACTACCAGCCGAGATAGTTTCGGCCCCCACCATGATGGGCATGGGGCCATTGGCAACCTCGCTCATCAACGTTGCGACCATGGGCGGCCCGAGAACTAACGAAGAGAGTTTCGTCGATATTCGTTGGCTGTCACCGAGCGACCAGCCCGTTCGCTGGCTCGTCGGCGCATCCTGGTTCGACTACACATCATTGAGTTCTAGCTGGCGCGCCTATGCCGGGCAGCTGCTGGGTCTCGAGGATGAGTTCCAGGCCGTCTGGGAGGCAGACCCGAGGACATCAGGCACTCCGTTCAACTCCGCCGACCCATGGCAATTCCGCAGTCGCGATAACGAGTTTACGACCAACATTGGCATCTACGGCAGTGTGCAGTGGGATGTCACGGACCGGACCACGCTCTCGGCCGAGGTCCGGCGGCAGGAAGACGATAACACTTCGTTGGGTGGAACGCAGTCCTTCCAGAGCGTCGTTACATCGACTCACCCACGTATCTCCATCACCCACGCCCTCAATGATAACTGGAGCACGTACGCCCAGTATGCCAGCGGCACGAATCCCGCCGGCTCCAACCTCCCGTTCACGGACGAGCTGACGATCGCTTCGCTTAACGCCGCCAATGCGTCCGGTTTCATCAGCTATGACGCCTCGACTTATCTATCGTTCAGAGAGGAGGAAGTCAGAAACTTCGAGATCGGGATCAAGGGCGGCGCACTGAATAACCGGCTGCAACTTGCGGCGGCTCTGTACGTCATGGAATATGACGACATGATTACGGGCGCCAATTTCGGTTGGAACGGCGACTGGAACGACGGGTCCTGGGACCCCGAGGGAAGGATATTCGACACCACAGGCAGCGGCATGGTGTTTATCAACGGTGGCGTAGGTGACCTCTCTGGTCTCGAACTCGAGGCGAGTTACCGCATCAACGACAACTGGAACGCGCGCGGCGCCCTCACGCTCTCGAATAATGAGTACGAGGAATTCTGCGACGCAGCAACCGCCATCGATGACTTCGGTTACGCTCCCACTCACACAGTCGCCGATGATGGCGTCCTGTTCGATTGCGTCGATCTCACGGGTAACAAAATAACCCTCGGGCCCGAAAACACGGTGGCACTGTCCACCACCTATCGCGCACCGCTTGGCGGCGGTGGGTGGGAATGGTCGACACGCATCGGGTTCCGCTGGGAGAGCGAGATCTATATGGATCCGTTGAATCTCATGGAGATTCCGCCCGTGTCCGAGTGGAGCGGCTCGGTGAGCTTCACCAACGACAACTGGGATATCACGCTCTTCGGTAACAACCTCACCGACGAGGATATGCCGCGCTCGACGATCGTGCTCGACGACGACCCCAACATCTGCGGCACTGCCCCAGGGTGCGCCGAGGACAACTTCCGCTTGAGACTGCGGACACCGCGAGAGATCGGCGTCCGACTTAGATATCAATTCTAAGCGAAATCGATTAGCTACCTCAGCTGACGCAAAACTTACCCCGGTCGACGAGAGTCGGCCGGGTTTTTTCTTTTATCATCTCCGAGATCCGTTCGAACGAAGGGCCTGTGCAGAGTCTGCCGCCCTATTCCGGCTCGATATGGAAGTCGCTTAGAACCGGCGGCACGACTCGCCGCTCAGCCGGCCTGGGCAATTGCGGGATCCAGTCGTACGGCACACGATAGGCCCGGTAGGTAGCCGGCACCGGGTTGGCGTTGTTATTAAAATAGGGAAGTACGTATTCCCAAACAATTTCATTCTCCGCTGTGACCTCCAAAAGACGGCCGTCGGCGCCCTCCGTAATCAGCGTATTACCATTCGGCAAGCGCTGCGCCGAACTCACATTGCGGCTGAAGAACAGGAAACTCGCGTTACCCGGAACGGAATACTCCCACACCTTCTCAAAGGTCACGGGATTGACCTCGACGACACGAGAATAGTAACGCGTCACGATGTTGGTGCCGTCGATGGCCCCCGGGCTCGTCGCACCGTAGCCCGACGTCCCACCATTGTCGAACACCATCATATTGCCTTCACCCGGGAGTCCCTTGGGAATGATGTGAGGATGGTGTTGAGCGCTGATCTGACCAAGCTCCGTAAGCGCCTTGGAATCCCTGTAATCAGGCCCCATCTTCCAGACAATCGTGCCCGTACGATCGATGATCGCAATGATGTTCGCATTTCGGGCGCTGAAGATGATGTTTTCGGGGTGGAACCGCTCATCGCCGTCGTCATACCACCGGTTGGGCCCCACGTAGGACATGGAGTTGATATGCAACCAGTCGGCGCTCTGCCGAGCCTCGTTCCAGGCGACGGAGCGGTGAATCGCATTGCGAGCCTCTTCGGAGAAACCGAACTCGTTAACGTGATCGCTGGCCAGCCAATCCCATAGCACCTCGCCTTCCCAGGATACCTCGAGGATGTAGTCGTCCTCGAGGCGCTTATCGCTGATGGCCGGCACCGTCACGTTCTTGTGCGCGAGAATCAAAGTGCGACCGCTTAACACCTGAGGTTCGCTTCCGGGCGCGTAGTAGCCGGCCGGACTGCCTTCGCGTTGCCAATCGTGGTGCTGGCGGGAAGCCCAAACGAGAGCGCCATCCGCAGTTGTTACCTGCTCCGTCTTGTCGAATCGCCAGACTTCGTTACCGTCCCAATCCCATTGCACCAGGCCGATGAATTCCTGGTGGGGTGAGCGCTGGATCGAGGCACCCATGACATAGCCTCCGGGGAAAATTCTGGCGGGCTGACTCGAAGTCGTGGTCAGACGCCGCAACTCTCTACCGTTCATATCGATCAGCACATCCCCTTGAGGATTGTTGGTGCGGAAGATCGTGTAACCGTTCCAGGTCCTGTCCGGGTCGTAGATTGTCGTGCCCGTCGGGTAGATCGAGGGAGCCCCGTGGACCGACAATATCGGCAGAGCCACGAGCGAGACGAACAGGGCTAGAACTCGGATTAAGGTCACGGTATCCCCCAGTAGGCATACGGTTTAGTCTGATATCGATTCTACTCGGATACCGGCGCGAATACGGCTCCCATAAGCAGAACGAAACTCTCAATGCAAATCGCTTCTCACCGATAGTGTCACGCAATGACTGGCCCGAAAATTCGCGCGTCTAACGTAGCAACGGCCCCGGTCGGCCTCGAGCCGGCCGGGGTTGCTCAGGCTTCGAGCCGGGCAGCTTCCCTTCCAGCGATCCGACCGAAGACCGTGCACCTCGGGAGCCCATGCAGTGCGAACCCGCCCGCCGATTCGCCCGCGCAGTAGAGTCTCGGAATGGTTTCGCCGTTCCTAGCCACGACCTGAGCCTCGGACGTGATCTTGAGTCCCGTGAGCGTGTCGTGGAGTATAGGCGTCGACCAGGCCGCGTAGAACGGCGGTGTCTGGATCTTGAATCGAGGCGTTGCCTTGCCGAAGTCCGGATCCTCGCCTCGGTCGACATGTCCGTTGTACCTGGCGACCGTCTCTTCCAGCGCGCGCGCCGGCACGGGTTGCTTCTGATGCGGGTTGGCTATCCTGGACGCAAGCTCCGCAACTGAATCCGCCGTGAAGAACCAGCCGTCGGGATCCACGTTGGGCGGCGTCGGCTCCCAGCCCTCCCGTGTCACGGCGGCCGAGTCGAATATCGCCCAGATGGGGCCACCGCCGTTGGCTTCCCCACCATTCGTGCCGAGCGCCGCGTTGCAGAAATCATAGCCGCGCTCGGTTTCGTCCCAGAAGCGCCGCCCCACCTGGTTCACCAGAATCACGTTCTGCCAGTCGGTGACGCCGAGACCCGACGCGCCCGCCGCCGTAAACATGGGACTGTCGGGTGACCACTGCAGGTTTCGGTAGCCATACCGGCAGCCGATATAGCTGGTTTTCGTCACCCCCCGGCCGAGTTCGTTCGCCTGGTTGGCCGTCGCCCAGAGGGACGCGCCGATATCCATGGCCAGAGTCTCGCTGTCGGCCGTTTGCCTGCTCCAGGGCTCACCGGCCACCTGATACTCGTCGGTCAGCCTGGGGTCGAAGATCGTGCGGAAGTCGACGTTGCTCGTGTGCCCGCCCGTGGCGAGGATCACGCCCTTCCCTGACCGGATCCTCACGTCCCTGCCCTCGAAGCTCGTCGTAATACCGAGTACCCTGCCCGACGTAGCGCTCTCTCTGATGATCCTGGTCATCTTGTGCCGTAGAAGAAATTCCACACCCTTCTGCCGCGCGCTGGCTTCCATGGCTCTGGCCAATCCCGAACCGGGCGAACCATTGATCGTCTCGTTCAGATCGTCCGAATAAGGCTGAGCGATAGCCAGTCTGGGTACGGTGCCGCCGTTCTCTATGCTCGGCGGCTGTTCCATGAACTTGACGCCGTTTTCCACCAGGAACTCGAAGGTCGGGACGTTCTCGTCCGCCCAGGTTCGCACGAGCTCCCGGTCGGAATAGATGAACTCGGGATTCTCGTGGTTCGTGTGATCCAGAAAGACCTGCTCCGCCGAATCCTCAATGCCGTATCTGCGTTGAAAGCTCGTCCCACCGCCGAGCGGTATCCGTCCCCCACTCACCATGGCGTGTCCACCAATGTCGTGGTTCTCCTCGACCACGACCACGGATACACCCTGATCCCGCGCACTGACGCTGGCGCAGAGTCCCGCGGCACCCGCCCCGGCGATCACGACATCCGCCTCGTGATCCCAATCGATGTCTGCTGCGGTGACGGTCTGCGCCTGTCCGGCTTCGAGACCCGCGAGAGCGGTCGCGCCGACACCGGCGGCCGCACTCGTTCTCAAGAAATCCCGTCGACTGAGGTCTCTGCGTTTCTTGGTCATGTGTTGGCCCACCCTGACATTCGCCCGGCGAAGTCGCGTTTACAGGCGGTCATCGTAACTCGCCGCATCGATCGTGCAGCCGAACTCGAGTATTTCGAAGTCCACGCGAAAGAATTCGAAACTCATCGTGAATGAATCGAGATAGTTAACGGGGTCGGTATGCGTGATCTCGACGAACAGCGAATCGCCGTCCGCCCTATATCGCTCCTCCATATACATCTGAGTTGACTGGGGATAGCCCTCGGCCTCACCGCGCGTATCCACGAAACCATCCTGCAGATCGCCTGTGGTTATCACGAGGTCGTCGCCTATATACTGCCCGACGGATCGTCCCAGGTGAGGATGATCCGCAACCGTATAGGGCGCTTCGTCCAAGCGCAGCTCGGGATCGAGCGGGACCCGCCGTTTGACGTCCATGTACTCGAAGTTGATCTCCACATAACCATCGTGCAAGCGAATCTCGAACGGCGGATCCGGGATCCCGATGACGTTTGTCAGGCTGGCCGGCTTGCACTGCAAATCGGGATCGTCTCTGAGCGGAACATAGTCGGCGACCGCCGCCTTGCCGTCATCCGTCAGCTCGACCGGTGGCCTCACAGCCGAGAGCTGCATCCAGGCGCCGTCGAGTTCGCCGCGCTCCGCGCTAGCGATTGTCGGCAGCACAATAAAGAGCGGCGACACGAGCGCGACGAGCCTCAGGCGTTCGATTGTTCGTTCCATAATGCGATCAGCTGTCAATGTCGAGGCTCGCTCATTCCGGCTTTCTCGCTCTGATCAGCATCCGGTCGGTGTTACGAGCCAGCGACTCTTCTCGATGACGCTTCGTATGATCATCGGCAGGGTTGGCCAGGAGATCGGACTCCGCTTCGATTACGAATCCAGCACGCAGCAACAGATCTTTGGCTCTAGCCACTTCGATTCGGTGCAGCGCCAGGTTGTCCTGCCCGTCGAGACCCACATGATCGATAAACCCCAGTACACCCCCAGGCTTAAGTGCCTTGTAGATTCCACCGAGAAATACCAGACCCCCCTCATCGCCATCACGGTTGGCTGAGTCGTGCAAGTTTATCGCCGTGAATGCTACGTCGAATTCATCGACCAAGCCGAGGTCGTCCAGCTCATAATTCCATAATTCGACGTTGCCGAGGCGAGCTGCGCGGGCGGTGGCCGACTCACGGAATCGCTCGGCAAAGCGAGCTGCGTTCTGTGCGTAGACCGTACCCTCAGGCCCGACGGCCGCCGACATCACCTCGGTGTACCAACCGGCGCCAGCCGCGACTTCGAGCACAGTCATCCCCGCTTCAATACCGACAAATTCGAGGACTTCACGAGGCTTTCTTGCCACATCCCGCTCGCTCTCCTCAGCAGGCCGCTCTGCAGAAGCCAATGCTGCATCGAAGCCCGCAGCGAGTTCCGCGCTGGCTATCGAGCTCAGACTCAGAGAAAAGGCCAAACCGAGCAAGGTCCTTACAATCGTATTCATCATCATTTTTCTCCTGCGAGGAAGCTGAGTCGTGGCCCTCGCGAATCTAAAGGCAAATCAAGCGCCAGACCCATAGCGTACGCACTAACTACCTAATAAGGGAAGTCCGTTGTATCCATCATGCAAATTGCGCATGCGTGAAGACGGCGAATGAACTACCGCAATTGCCGGGCACGGGGTGAGGCTAGCGGATCGGGCCAGGGTCTAGAAGTTGCCTGCCATCCTGCAACTCCGCCTTCTCGAAATACAGGCTGTTGGGCCGGTAACCAACTCGACCCGTTACTGTCACGGTCGCCCCAACCTCCAGCGCCTCGAAGTCGAACCGCTGCCGCTCCAGCGCAATTCGTGCCAGCAATTCGACGAGCCACTCCTCTGCAACGCCGGCCTCGTTCATCACCTCCAGAACGAAGGAGCAATGCGGATTGACCCAGCGAACGGATTTGATCTGCCCCTCTATGGAAATGATCTCGTCGGAGAAATTCAGCGAGGTCGAATGATGTGCGTGGAGCGCCGCCGGCAGGATCAACAGCAGAGCAATGAAAAGCGCGAGTCTGCGCATTACCGTAATCTCCCCTGTCGCTCGCTAATAGGAAGGATGAACGCGGCTGATCACCAGATCCGACGTAGCCGCGGATCTATTTATCGAAACGCTCCCTCACTATCGAGATAAACGCAGACACCGCTGCCTCTGGCGGATGAGTATTCCGATAGACGAGTCCGGCGGCCTCTTGCCAGAATTTTGTTGCCAGGCGTAGCTGAACACAGTCATAACGATCCGCTAATTCCAACATGTCCGTAGGAATAGACGTCAGATAGTTACCAGTCGTCAGGAAGCCGAAATTCCCTACGCCCGGACTGACGACAACACGAGCAACGGGCGGCGCGAGATTCTGGGCCGCAAAGTACGAACCCAGGCGCGTCATTCCAGAATAATTGCCGCGCAAGCTAATCCAGGGATACTGCAAAAGCTCCGCTGCTTCTACCTTGTCTTTCCGCGCTAACGGGTGGTCTTTACCCGCGATAACAGTAAAGTCGAGATCAGCCAGATGCAGCGTATCCAGCTCAGGATGGGTGGGGAAATTGAGATCGGTGCAGAGCACATCGACCTTACCGTGCAGTAGCGCGGGCAGGAGCGTATCGGCCGTTCCGGCCATGAGATCCACGCTAAGGTTCGAGAATTCGCGTTGCATCCTCTCGATTAGAGGCGGCAAGAAGACTCGCAGCCACACGGGCGCTGCGCCGATATGCAGGGTCCCGCCGGAGCCTGTTTTGATTCCCTCGAGCTCCGCCAGTGTGTGCTCGACGTCCAATTGCATCTGCCGAGCGCGCCTCGCCAGAAGCTCGCCGTACCGAGTCAGCACGATACCTTTCGGTGAGCGTTCGAACAGTGGCAGCCCGAGACGCTCCTCGAGCTGGCGAATACTCCTCGATAGAGCAGGCTGACTGATGTGCAGCGACGCCGCCGCAGAACTGAAGTGCAGGTGCTCCGCGGCAGCTAGAAAGTAGCGAATTTTCCGAGATTGAATCAATACTTCGCCCTCCGTGAGCAAAGGCCGGCCTGGTGGCAGTATAACCTTAGGTTATAGCCAGACAGGATTGCTTATGTGAAGTTTTCTGAAGCCGGGACGGCCTGAGACGTAGAACCAGTGTGACCGCGCCATCTGATCTTCCCGCGCGGGAACATTTTTCTCATCGTGTCGTCACCGGCGATGAAGTGATGGTACAGAGCGGCGCTCACGTGGATTCCGATCAGGATCGGGATGATTTTTTGACCGAAGATTTCGCGGTGTAAAGAATCGGCTAGTCCGTCGAACTGCCGGTAGGTCCACCCGAGTTTGTCTGTTGCGAGCCAGTCGTATAGCGCGGTATCCCGCGCGCCCGGCAGCCTGAACAGCCCGAAGTAGTTCGTTCCGCTACCCTTCCCCCACCAACCCGATACGGGGACGAGAATCATCACGGCGTACAGCAGCCAGTGCCCAGCGCGTGCGGCCCACTGCTGCCACTTCGGGCCTGGCGCAATTGCTGGCTCTACGTTGAGGAGCTTCCACAGCAACCTCGGAAGGACGAGCATCCCGATACTGATACCGGCCAGAAAATGGTACTGACGCGCAAGCTGAAATCCCGGCGAACCTTTAATCTCGAAGTTGTACGCGTAGTACACGCTGCAGTAGGAAACCACGAAGCACGCCGCCATGGTCCAGTGCAGCGTCTTCGCGATAAATCCATAGCTCAGCTTCGTATTGGTCAGGGTCAACGAAAATACTCGCCTCCCGTGCATATCAATCCGCTGGAATCGTGTAGGTATCCGCGATGTAACTGCAATCCGCGATGGCACAGTCCTCGACCGTCTTGACATACTCGACCGTGACCTCATCGGCCGAAACGGACACGTTCAAGAACCCTGGGCTGCTCACGACGACGCCGTTTTCGATGTCATAGCCCTCGTGCTCGGCCATCTCGAGATTGGGTGGGCCGCCTTTTCGGGACGGCTGAGCGACCGCCTGATAAATGATCCCGTCCCGGTGAACTTCCTTCACATAAACGTGATCGTGCCCGTGAAAGACGACGTTGACGCCATTGTCCACGAGCATCTGATGGATCGGTACACCCCAGCCTTCGCGATGCTCGTCGAAGTCGTACGATTCGGTCTCCGGATCGATCCGCGGCCGGGGCTGCCATGCCGCAGCCGCTTCGGGGCCGCGAGGGGCGGTCCAGTTCTCAAAGTCGAACGGCGTCCGGCCGCCCCACTCGAAATACTCGGCATAGATGTGCCCGCCGCGTGAGCCGCCGAACGGATTATCCAGGCCGCCAACCAGGTTATGCAGGAAAACAAACTTGAAGGTCGCGTCACTGGACTCCAGGGTCTCCTTCAACCAATCGAACTGCTCACGGCCCAGCGTCCGACCCCAGGGACCACCGCCGAAACTATCCCAGAACGGATCGAGACCCACGAACAAGGCATCACCCCATTCCCAGGCAAAATGCCCGTCATGACGGCCGATATAATCGACCTCCGTCGTGCTGCCTGTGTAGAACCTGTTCGCCGTCGGCGTCGGGAAGTAGTACTTGCGCGAGTTGTTCGCCCAGACCCCGAGATTGTCCGGCGTGCCGTCTAGCCGGCTGCGCCGTTCGGCATCGTGATTGCCGAGAGCGAGAAACAACGGCACGGTGAAAGCGGACTGACTGAGATAGCCTCTGAGCAACAGATAGTCACCAACCGCATCTTCTTCCCGGATCGGCGCGCCCCGTTGCCTGTTCTGAATCTCGAAGAGGCCGTTGCCAAAGTTCTGGCTGGTCATAAATGTGTCGCCGAGATCGACGAGAAAGTCCGGGTTATAGGTAACGATGTTGGCCATGGTGTTGGCCATCGTCACATCATCTGCGAGTTCACGTCCGCAGGTATCGCACCATTTCTGATGCCGGGTCATGGCGCCCATGTGCGAGTCGGCCTCGACGGCGAACGTGAATTCCGACCCCTTAGGCCGCGCGGTATGAAAATCGGCGGACTCCGAATCCAGGAAGTCCCCCTCGCTGCCTTGCCGAAATCGAAGCCGGTACGAATACCCGGCATCGGGGTCGAGTCCGGTCAGTTCAAAGACATGAGGATCGTTGGTCTGCAGCGACTCCACAGACGTCGTTTCGTCGTAGTTATCCGAACCGTGGCCGTATTCCACGTAAACGTCCTGATCCGAAAAACCCATGACGCTGACAGACATCGTCGTGTCGGTGGGGCGACCCAAGATAACGTTGCCGTCGAACGCCTCCGCCGCCTGCACGAGCGATCCGGTGCCTAGCAGCAGAGCCGAGACAGAGAGAAGTAGCGAGATAGAACGCATTTTCTTCACCGTTTTATTTAATATATTCTGATAGTTATAAGACTAACTTCACTTAGAACCGCATTTCTTTGCCCGATTATTGGAGGACGAACTTCTGGACGCGTTTACCCGTCAGGACCTCGCCCGTATAAATGTTTCCATTGGAGTCGGTCGCGATCGCATCAATCCAATAGAATTGCCCCGCATTCCGGCCCGGGCTGCCAAACTGCCCAACGTGTTCGCCGGTGTGTCGATCATGAATCCAGACACGATGGTTGGTGCCATCGGCTACAAACACATAATCCTGATTCTCGTCGTGGGAGAAGGTCAGGTTGAATGTGGAGCCGCACATCGGCCACTCGTCGCTACCCGGTCCGCCGCAGATCGGCCCACGGGCTGGCGTATTCGGCGCCACCATGAACTCACTGACATACTCGCCCTGTTTGGTGAACACTTGAATACGGTTCATTCCCCGTTCGCAGATGTAGACCAGGTCGTCGACGGAGATGTGTACGCAATGGAGCGTCGGAACGAATCCATCCTCGTCCGGCGGCGGCGCACCGGTCCATTCATAATTCGCCACTCGCTCGTTACTGATCTCGCTCAGCGGCTTGCCTCGTCCTCCCCAGCCCCGCTTGAAGTCGCCATCGTCCATGTCATACACGAGGACCCGCTTGGCGTCGATGATATAGATCTCCCGCGCCTCACTGTCGAGCGTAAAGTTGAACACGCCGTTCGCGAGTACGTCAGTTTCCTGATTGTCTTCGGGAACTCGCGCACGCATCCCCCCTCCCGGAGCAGGCCTTGGACCACGGTGGCCGAAATCCCACAGAAACTCTCCTTCGCGACTGAACTTCATCAGGCCTTCGCCCGCGCCGCGCGCTGAGACCCAGACATTGAAGTCACTATCGACTTGAACCGTCTGTGGACGGCCCGGCCAGAGCGGATGATGCCCCGGCCCGCCCCAGGCGTTATGCAGGTTGCCTTCTGAATCGAACTCCAATATCTCTGGAGCCGCAACGCAACAGTCACCCCGTTGCGGCGAGAAGGTGGCCATGGACTCATCCGGCCGTAAATCGGCCGAACGGCTGATGGCCCAGATGTGATCGCGGTCGTCGACGTCGATGACCGGTACGCCCTGAATGAGCCATGCATTCGGGAAGGGCACTTTGGGCCAAAAGGGGTCGACCCCGTACTCGGGGACTTCGGCATTTTGAGCCTGTGCAGGCACTGGCCCATAACCGACCGCGCATACACTCAGAAGGATAATCGCCGCTGAGATTCGGCTTCGATAGCGCATGTGCACACTCTGCTTTCTTGTCATGCGAAGTTCGTCCTTTCAGATTCAGTTAGCCGGGATCGTATAGCTGTGTACAACTTCACCACAGTCCTGGTCGCAGTCATAGACGTTCTTGATGTAGTCGACGGTGACTTCTTCGGGAGAGACGGAGACGTTCAAAAACCCGGAGCTGGAAATGATGACGCCGTTCTCTATGTCATAGCCCATGCGCGCCGCCCCCAACATGACGTCACCCGTCTCACCGGTACCGCCCGGCGTCGGCGTCTCCTGGTAGACGATGCCATCCCGATGGGTCTCCATTACATACATATGATCATGCCCGTGGAATACGATGTTGACGCCGTTGTCGATGAGCATCTGGTGAATCGGTACGCCCCAGCCTTCGCGATACTTGTCGAACTCATAGGCCTCGGTTGAGGAGTCGACGTTGCGCATCGGCGGGGCCCCTTCTTCAGGACGCGACCGTGGGCTGTCGTCGAAGGGCACGATATTCTCGCGCAGCCAATTCTCCTGGTCGAACGGCGTGCGCCCGCCCCACTCGAAGTAGTCTGCATAAAGATGTCCGCCTCGGGAGGAGCCGAAGGGATTGTCCAGACCGCCTATCAGGTGGTGCAGGAAGACAAACTTGAAGGTGGCGTCGCTGGCTTCCAGCGTATCCCGCAACCAGTCGAACTGCTCACGGCCAAGGCTCCGTCCCCAGGGCCCGTTATCTCCCCAGCCTCCCGGAGGGCCGTTCCAGAACGGGTCGAGACCGATGAACAGTGCATCGCCCCACTCCCAGGCGTAATGCCCGTCGTGGCGGCCGATATAATCGACCTCCGTCGTGCTGCCCGTGTAGAAACCGTTGTCGGTCGGTGTCGGGAAGTAAGTTTTACGGGCATTGTTGGCCCATACAGAGAGATTGTTCGGCGTGCCATCCAGCCGCGTTTGACGTTCCGTGTCGTGATTTCCCGGCACGAGAAACAGCGCTGTCGTCGACGCTGTCTGGGTCAGCAGGCTACGAAGATAAACATAGTCGCTGATGACCTCGGCCTGGCCGATGGGTGCGTTGCGCTCACGCTCCTGGATCTCGAACATGCCGTTGCCGGCGTTCTGGCTGGTCATGAACGTATCGCCGAGGTCGACTACGAAGTCCGGATTCTTCTCGACCATGTTCGCCATGGTCGTGTTGAATGTCAGGTCGTTGGCGCTCTCGCGATTACACCGCCCCCCACACCACTTCTGAAATCGCGTTCGGGCGCCCATGTGCGGGTCCGCCTGAACCGCGAAGTTGAACGACGAGCCTTTCTGCCTTTGTGTGTTGAAGTCGTGTTCTTCGGCGGCTCGGAAATTTTCCGCATCCGGCGCCTTGAAGCGGAGACGATAGAAATACTCGGCGTCGGGATCGAGGCTAGCCAGCTCGAATTCGTGCGGGCGTTCGGCTATCAGTTCCATCGCTACCGAGCGTTCTGTATAGCTCCCGGCCTGACGGCCATATTCGACATACACGTGCTGGTCCGAGTGGGTCATCACGCTGACGGATATGCTGGTGTCCGTGGGGCGGCCGAGCAGCACATCGCCATCGAATGCCTGCGCCGTCTGGGCGAACGCATTGGGCGCCAGGAAAAACGCCGCAATGAACGGCAAAGGCGCCAGCAGTCGCCGCAAACAGATGAATAAACTGGTCTTGTTGATAAGCATCACACTCTCCGGCATATCAGTAACACTCCAGCCGGCGCTGATATTTGCCGCGCTGGAATACGAGTTCGTTATTGCTGTTACCTAGCTCGCTCCCTGCCTGCGTTTCGAAGCAACGCTCGCGGTCGCTGCGTGCGGGCGCGCTGCTCTCCGCCCCACTGGTCCTGCGTCAGCTTCAGCGTGTAGCGCTGCGTGACGGGCTTACACCAGCCGACCTCGGCATTACACGCAAAGTAGAACACCTCCAGCCCCATCGGGTCACCGCTGTCCCAGTTTTCTATATCGATGAGAAACTCGCGTGGATTCGTGTCGTAAGCGACCTTGGGCCGTGCGCCCTCACCGCGCGCAGGCGACGCGGTCGTGCCGTCCGGCAGAGTCAGTTCGTATAACACCGGAGCAACCAGATTGTTCCAGCTCGCGTCATAGATCGGATCGACGTGGAATCCCAGATACATCTGGCCGGTGCCCGTGGTAAGGAGCTCTCCATCAACCTCGGGGCGCATCTTTGCGTAATAGATCTCGTCGGACTCCTCCGGCTCGAACAGGATCGGGTTGGCTGCACCCTCCAGCGTGACGAGATCGACGAGCAGTTCCTCGTAACCCATACCCAGGCGCTCTATATCCGGTAGATCCAGATCCGCGCGAGAAGTGGGGTTCTCCACACGGCCAACGAGGCTCTCCAACCTGTTGCGCAGACTTGGCGCCTGACTGAGGGGCTCCGCATGCACGATCGTTCCGTCGCTGGAGAAAATAAACTCGCCGTTAGGCGCGCCGGTCAATGCCTTGAAGTTGTTGTCGAATGTATCCAGGATCCACGGCACCTGCGTTTGATACTCCTCGATCGCGACGTCGAGTTGCAGGAAACGCTCTTCCATCGAATAAGCCATCACGTAGCCGTGGTTCTCGGGGTGCATCAACGTCTGATAGATGAAATAGAAGTCGACGCCCTTATCCTTGTAATCTCGATACAGTGCCTCGACATCCGGATAGGTCGTTCGATACTGCCCGCAGGTGAGGCACCCCGACACCACCACCGTGTAGGGAGCGTTAAAGACAGAGGTGGCCGGGACCAGCTCCCGATTAACGTCATAAAACTGCATGTCATCCGACAGCTTCGATCCGCGAACGACTTTGTTGTAGAAGTTCATGCGATCCGGGTAAAGCACGCCGGTTTCCGATCCCGCCACGCGATCCTGAGCAACCGCGCCTTGACCACAGATCAGGATGAGCGCACAGATAAGCCCTGTACCGGCCGTTATTCTCGCTTCAACTCTGCTCGGACGCTTAGACTTCATCTTCGGTACTCCCCTGTTCTCAGATTAACTACACGCGACGCGCTCTACCTAACCGTATATGAGTAGTCCACGTCCCCGTGTTTGCGGCCCTCCACTTCGTCCTTCGGCAGATAGGAGCGGATGTAATCGACCTTCACGTCTTCCGGCGATACGGTGACGTTCAAGTACCCCGAACTATCCAGAATGTCCCCGGACAGGTAGGCGTTCTTGTTGCGGCCGGTGTAGGTGTCGTCCGCCGGATTAGGCACGGACTGATAGACGATCCCATCGAGTTCCTGGTGCACGAAGATGTGATCGTGCGCCTGAAAGAAGATCGTGACGCCGTTCTCGACCATGAGTTGGTGGATCGGCAGTTCCCAGTTGGGTCGCTGGGTGTCGAACTCCCATTCGCCATCGTTCGTGTAGCCACCCCACTCATATTTCGTTGCGCGTTCGATTCCGCCGCGCCCGGTACCGAGTACATGATGAGTGAACACGAACTTGTATTCGGCATTGCTTTCTTCCAGCGTGGTCTTCAGCCACTCGTATTGCGCGTCACCGATCGTCGCATCCCAGAGGTTACCGTTGGGCCGGGTCAGTGCATTCCATTCATCGACGATCTCCTCCCAGGGAGGATCTGATCCCATCCCTGCGCCCATGCCGCCGATACCCTCGGTCACGCGGGTCGAGTGCCAGTAAGGATCGAGAGAGACAAACAGTGCGTCGCCCCACTCGAACGCGAAGTAGTCGCCGAGCAAGCCGATTCCGGGCACGGGCTCCGGATTGCCGCTGTAAAACTCATCCGGGGTCGGGACCGGGAAGTAGCGATTTCGCGCTCTGCCGGCAAAAATTGCCACGTCGTGAAGCGGCGTGCCGAGCAGGCTGCGTCGAGCCTCCTCGTGATTGCCGTTGACCGGGAACAGCGCCGTGGATTTAGCCATTAACCCTAAGAAGCGGCGCTGATTGATGTAGACATCGTCGACAAAACTCTGTGTCAACGTGCTCCGGTCGCCCTGAAAGAAGTTCGGTAACTGACCCGAAATACTGAAGTCATCGCCCAGCATGAAGTAGAGATCCGGTCGATCGCTGGCGACGCGCTCCATGGTCAGGGCATAGAGGTCGGGGCTGTACATGTTGTTGCGGCGCTCGGGATGCGAATCGCCCTGCACGCCGAACGAGAATGTGGCACCTGCCGGTCTCTGAGTATGGAAGGTATGTTCCTCGCCTTGCCGAAATTCGGCTTCCTCTGGATCCCGATAACTCAGGCGATAGAAATAACGTGTATCGGCTTCCAGCCCGTCGATATTCACAACGGCCGTACCGTCCGGCGACGATTCGATATTGCCGGTTCTGCTCGAGAGCCGGCCAGAGGCCTCACCGTATTCGGCAAACACGACCGAGCCGTCATCGGCAAGCGCGTGTACGACTACGGAGCCGGCTGTGGGCCGGCCGAGAATGATGTTCTCGCCGTCTCCGGTCTGAGCCACAGAGCGGGGTGCAACAACGACGAGCGCTGCAGAAAGCAGCAGAATGAGTGGTACGCGTTTCATGAGATTCACCTGATCCACAGACGATCAAGTCTACAGTGGCCAATAAACGCAAGTCCTTCTGGAGTAACGTCAACGACCAACAATCGCGTTCGACCCTATGCGTCCTGGTTATGGGCCGTATCACCCGCTTTTCTCAGGCCGATAGAAGTGCAAAGCTTAGGCTTGTAAGCCGTCGGAGGCCGGAGCCAAAACGGCCATGATCTCTGGGTGAGGAGATAATAATGACAACACCACGAATTTCGGGGTTGCTGATGACAATCCTGCTGCTGTCGAGCAGAGGATTTGCTGCCGACCGACCGAACGTCGTCCTGATGATATCGGACGACCAGGCCTGGTATGGAACCTCCGTGCAGATGCACCCGGATATGCCGAACTCCAAGAGCGACTTCTACCATACGCCGCGTCTGGAGGAGCTCGCGAGTCAGGGGATGCGATTCACGGACGCCTATGCACCCGCCACCGTGTGTTCGGCGACAAGGGCGAGCTTGCAGACGGGCATGACCCCCGCCAAGAATCACTGGACGAAAGCCGCGCCGATCGCAACGGCGAGTAACAACTTCCCCTTGATTCCCGTGCAACACCGTAAAGTGCTCTCTACCGAGGAGATCACCATCGGCGAAGTCCTGCAGGCGGCAGGCTATAGAACCGCACACTACGGCAAGTGGCATCTCGCCGGCGGCGGCCCGGAGATGCATGGCTACGATGAAGGTGACGGGGAAACCAGCAACGGTGACGCCGACCCATTGAACGATGCGGAGAACCCGCTGGATGTTATCGGCATGTCCGAACGCGCCCTGGACTTCATGCGCCGCGCCGATGAAGCGAACGAGCCGTTCTTCGCGCAGATTTCCTACTATCCGTTGCACGTACAGCAGAACGCATCTCCCGATTCCCTCGCGCGCGCAGACGCGAGACCGAGAGGCGCGGTCCATTCGAACGTACTCATAGCTGCTATCACCGAAGATCTGGATACCGGCGTGGGCGTCATCATGGACGGCCTCGAGGAGCTCGGACTCAGCGACAACACGTACCTCATCTATATAGGCGACAACGGACACCGGCCCAACGACAACAACATGGCCAACAATCGGGCGGACAATCCGGCCCCGCTCGTCGGTGACAAAGGTAATGTCTCCGAAGGAGGCATCCGTGTGCCGTTCATCATCAGAGGCCCCGGCATCGAGGCCGACTCCTGGTCGCGCGTCCCGATCGTCGGTTACGACCTGTTCCCCACCTATGCAGAATGGGCAGAGATCGATTCCGCTGATCTGCCCGCAGGGATCGAGGGTGGCAGCATCGCCTCAGTATTCACGAATGGCGGCGTCGGTGAAGTCGAGCGATCGACGGAAGAACTGGTGTTTCACTTTCCTCATTACCAGGTCGGCAGCCCGCAGACCGCGATTCGGCTGGGCGACTACAAGCTGATCAAGTATTACGAAGGAAATAAGACGGCGCTGTTCGACCTCTCCACCGACATCGGCGAGAAGCACAATCTGGTCACGAAGATGCCGGAGAAGGCAGCGGAACTCGAAGCTCGGCTCGACGCCTATCTCGCGTCGGTGAACGCCGATATACCGGTCGTTAACCCGGACTACGATCCGTCTAAACCGACGGGCTTCACCGGAAATAGACGAGACCGCAATGCGTTTTTTCCGCATGACGCCACGATCGACGTCAAACGACTGTACTACCCGGAATAACTACCAGCCGATACTCGGCTAGAGGAATAACCGATGCGCAAGACTCTTCTATCGCCCGTGCTTCACGCGACATTTGTGATAGCGCTTTACAGTTCGGCCGGCACCGCGCTCTCAGCGCCGAACTTTCTGGTCATCATCGGCGACGATATGGGCGTCGAGACGCTGCCGTGCTACGAGCTCAACGACAATACGGCCGTCACGCCGACGCTGGACAACCTGTGCGCACACGGCATCCGGCTGACCAACGTCTGGTCGCAGCCGAGTTGCTCGCCAACTCGCGCAACGCTGATGACCGGGCGATATGCGTTCAGGACCGGCGTGGGCGCGGCGATTCCGTTTCCGAAAGCCGTGGCGTCTCAACGGCACATTCCCGAGCGGCCTAAGGATGCGCCAACAGAAACCGCCGTCAGAATCCATGACCTCGACCCCGGCCCGCCGGGACTCCGGCCGGATGAATTCACATTGGCGATGGCGCTAAAGGCCGACCCCGGGCTCGGCTATGAAACCGCGGCCATCGGCAAGTGGCACCTTGCCGATCTCAATAACGGTGCCTTCCAACACCCGAATCTGGCGGGTTTCGACCACTTTTCCGGCACAACCTTCGGCCCGCTGCAAGGCTATTTTGCGTTCTCCAAGCAGCTCAACGGTGAACTAACGCCCGGAACGACCGTTTATCCCACGACCGACAAAATAAACGACGCCATCGACTGGCTCGAGAAGCGAGACGGCAGCAATCCCTGGTTCATGTGGTTGGGATTTCATAATCCGCACTCGCCACATCATCGTCCGCCGGCAGAACTGTTGCATAGCGACGCGAAACACCTCGACGCCCATAACGATGACGTATTCGACGATCCACACCCCTACTTCAAGGCCATGCTGGAAGCGATGGATACGGAGATCGGCCGGCTGTTGAGCACATTGACGCAGACGCAGCGGGAGAATACCTACGTCGTTTTCATCGGTGACAACGGCACCGCAGGTGGCGTCATACAGCCTCCTTTCTATAGCGGGCACGCCAAAGGCAGCGTGTACCAGGGCGGTCTGAACGTGCCGATAATCGTGACCGGCCCAGGCATTCAGGGCGGCCGCTCCAGCGATGCGATCATCAACACCACGGATCTGTTCGCGACACTGCTCGACCTCGCGGCGATCGATATCGAGGACACCATGCCGTCCGATAAAGTATCCGATTCGATCAGCTTCGCGCCGTTGTTGCTCGATCCGCACGCGCAACCCGCGAGGGACTTTGCCTATGCCGATAAGTTCGGCCCGGGAAGCGCGCCCGGTCAAGCGATACGTAACGGCACCCATAAGCTGGTTATCAACGAGGGCGTCGAGGAACTCTATGATTTGAGTGCCGACCCCTACGAATATCATGATCTGTTGGCGGGCGAACTTTCGGCCGGGGCACAGCAAAATTATCAGGATTTAAAGTCCCGGCTGACCGACTTGCTGGCCTCCGAGTAACGCCCGTACTTATAAAAACAATAACGAGGAGAATAAAGCGATGAGAGTCGAGGCGCGCCTGTTCGCACTAGTACTCTTCGGTGGGCTGTTCGCGTGCTCGCCCGGCGATCCGGTAACGAACGAGGATGCCGCGAGCGAAGCTGCGGCTGGAGCCGCCGCCGACAACTCAACCGCAGCCGACTCCCCGCCGAATATTTTATTTATCGTCGCTGACGACATCGGCTTTACGGATGTCGGCGCATTCGGCGGCGAGATCGCGACACCCAATATGGACAGGCTCGCGCGCGGCGGCTTGAGACTCAACAATCTGCATGCGGCGCCTGCCTGCCGAAACACGCGGCTGATGATGATGTCGAGCGCCGGAACCGTCGCAGCTAACCACCCGATGCCAGAGGCAGCACGAGGCGGCGTGCTCAGCCTGAGCTACGCAACTATTCCCGAACTGCTTCAGGATGCGGGTTACGCGACCTACGGAGCGGGCAAATGGGATCTCGGAAATGTCGAAGGCTACACTCCGGCGGCACGCGGATTTGATCGCTCCTGGATGCAGCTGGGTGGTTCTTCCAGCTACTTCGCCGAGTATCTAATGAGCGATGCCCTCGGCTTCGAGGACGACGGCCGAACGGTAGAACTGGCAGAACTACCGGACGATTTCTACGTTACCGAGCACTACACGGACAAGATGCTCGAGTACCTGCAGTCGACAGAAGAAGGAACACCCTGGTTCGCGTATATGCCGTACACCGCACCGCACTGGCCGCTGCAGCTACCCGACGACTGGCTCGATCGCTACGCGGGCCGCTATGACGACGGCTATGACGCCTTGCGGGCACGGCGTTTCGAACAGGCTACCGCAGCCGGTGTGCTGCCCCCTGGCTCAAACCTCGATGGATTTCAGCCCGTAGTCGAGCCCTGGGCAGACCTTAGCCCGGACGAACAACGTCGCTACTCGCGCGCGCAGGAAATCTTCGCCGGCATGGTCGAGTACTTCGACATGAGCATCGGCCGTGTTATCGATTACCTCGAAGAAAGCGGGCAGCTGGACAATACGGTCATCGTGTTCTCCGCGGACCATGGCGCCTCAGCCGGCGAGCACGGCGTCGATACCGGCCGCGTGCCGAGTGGCGGCGGCGGACCCACGATTCCGGATCACATCGATAACAGCCTCGAGAATTTCGGCCGCCCGGGCTCATTCATCGACCACGGGCGGGGTTTCGGTGAGGCGTCGTCGGCACCGTTCAAATACCAGAAGGGTTCGCAGACCGAAGGCGGGCTTCGCGCCGCCGCGTTCGTTTACTACCCAACCGCCGTCGAGGCCGGCGGCGTCAGTAACGCGTTTATGACCATGATGGATTTCCTGCCCACGTTTATGGAGATAGCCGGAACCGAGCATCCGGGCGCCGGCTCCTACCGCGATGGTCGAGAGATCAACGACATCGTCGGCCGCACGGCCTGGCCCCATTTGACGGGACAGGCGTCGACGATACATTTACCGACGGACTCCGCGGGTTGGACAAGCGGCGATGGCGGCACATTGATTCGCGGCGACTACAAGATCATCAACCGACCAGCCATTGGGGCCATGGGTTCGACGCCGTGGCGCCTCTACGACCTGGCCACCGATCCCGGCGAGAGGCGCGATATCGCTGCGGAAAATCCCGGGCTCACGGCGGAACTCGTCGCAGAGTGGGCGACGAGCTGGCGTTGAGCGCATAGGTGCAACGCGGAGTAGAGCCGAGTATTCGCTAGAGCAGTCCTTCAGGGAGGACCCAATGCGAAAGAGCAGCAGACGATTCATTCGCCACTCGATAGCGGGGATACTATCCCTCGGCGTCAGCGCTGCCCAGGCAGACTCGCTGCGCAGGCAGACCGGCCTCACCCATTCGGACAGATCTCTCGCC
>Ga0255049_10000542_pt1 | contig 23328 bp, 15 predicted proteins | sample JV7_2_3_MG_FD_183615 | JGI IMG/M metagenome (GOLD analysis project Ga0255049, IMG submission 183615) | Seawater microbial communities from Jervis Inlet, British Columbia, Canada - JV7_2_3 | ecosystem: Environmental > Aquatic > Marine > Inlet | place: Canada: British Columbia | collected 2016-10-06
CAGCTGGTCTTCACCCTCGGCGAGGGTGCTGCCGGCATTGTTGGTCTGGGTCGGCGGCGTGATATCGCCGACGATGATGGTCACGACAGTCGCGCCGGTCGTCTGCATGGCGCCGTCGCTGAAGGCCCAGTCGATCTGTGCGCTGGCCGGCGGTGTGCCCGAGCTGTTCGCATAGGTGATCTGCTGCAGCACCTTGTCCACGTCCGCCGAGGTCGGGATCGTGGCCGCGTCGGAGAAGGTGATGACCAGCTGGCCGGGCGTCGTGGTGATATCGAAATTCGCGATCACGCCCGAGGCGCTGCTCAGATTGCCGCCAGCAAGGGTAATGCCGCTACCGTCGACGAAGGAGAAGACGTCGTCGATGTCGGCGCCGCCGTTACGTACCAGGGTCACGCTGGCGCCGTTGTAGTTACCGTCGCCGCCGTTCAGCGCGTCGAGCTCGGCATCACGGATGGTGACGTCGGCGTCGAGCACCACTGCCGGCCCGCCCTGGGCGAAGGTCGGGGCGCCGTCGAGCGTATTCACGCCGTCGAAGTCGCTGTTCAGTGTGCCGTCGCTGTTGTATCGAGCTAGGTTGACATCGGCGTCGCTGCCATTGTCGTGCATGCCGACGAGCACGATGCCGCCATCCGGCAGGATCGCGAGGTCGTAGGCCTGATCGGTGCCACCGGGCGTCGTGACATAACCGGTGCCGCCAAAGCTCGTGTCGAGGCTGCCGTCGGTGTTGTAACGTAACACGGTGAAGTCAGCGTCGCCGCCGCTCAAGACGTAACCCGCGACGACGAGCTTGCCGTCGTCTTGTATGGCGATACTTCGAGCGAAGTCGATGCCGCCTGGAATGTCTGTGGTGACAATGCCGTCGGTATCGAAGCTCGTATCCAGCAGGCCATCGCTGTCCCATCGGACAACGAACAACTCCCCGGTGGTATCGTTGTAACCGGTCTGCACGATCCTGCCGTCGGCCTGTAGCGCGATCCCGTGCGCGAACTCGTTGCCGGCCGCGATGCTGACCTGCGCAATCCCGTCGCCACCGCCGAAGCCCAGGTCCAGGCTGCCGTCGGCGTCGAAACGCACCACCGTGAGCATCTCATCGCCGGTCATGTTCGCCCAGCCGCCGAGAAGAATCTTGTCGTCTGGCTGAATGACCAAACCGGAGGTCCAGTCGTTGCCGCCGACATCCAGCGTGAGCCTGCCGTCGCCGTCGAAACTGGTATCGAGGCTGCCGTCGGTGTTGTACCTGGCGAGCGCGAGCATCGCCTCGCCCGCGATGCTTGCTTTGCCCCCGACTATGATCTTGCCGTCGGACTGCAAGGCGATTCCCGTGGCAGCGTCGTTCTGACCTGCAAAATCCGTCGTCACGACGCCGCCGGTGCCGAAGGTCGCGTCCAGGGTACCGTCGCTCTCGTAACGAATCACGAACAGGTCCTTATCGGTGGGGTCGTTGCTGTAGCCGGTCACCAGGATCTTGCCGTCAGGCTGCACGACCACGGCCTGGCCCCAGTCGTTGAAGCCACTGACGTTGGTCGCGACCATCCCGTCACCGCCGCCGAAGCTCGTATCGAGGCTGCCGTCGGCATTGTAGCGGTACAAGCCGAAGGCGGTGCCGTTATCACCCGCGACAAGGAATTTGCCGTCACTCTGAACAGTGACGCCGCGGCCTATGTCCGTGATGCCGGAATCAGTGTTGACGACGCCATCGCCGCTGCCGGCGGTGGTGAAGGAAGGTGCGGTGTTGGACGTATCGACGGTGACCGTGGTGCTGCCAACCACCTGCAGCGCTCCGCCGGTACCTTGAGCGACGGTGTTACCGTCGTTGAATGTCCAGTCGATCTGTGCTGAATCGGGTGGCATAGCGGAGCTGTTGGCATAGGTGATCTGACGCAGGATGTTGTCAACGTCGACGGAGGTCGGGATCTCGGTGGTGGCATCGGCGAAGCTGATGACCAGCTCTCCCGGCGTCGAGGTCGTATCGAAGCTGGCGACGATCTGGCCGTTCTTGATCAGGTTAGCGCCGATGAGCGTGATGCCGTTGCCGTTGTTGAAGGAGAACAGGTCTTCGCTCGCGGCACCGCCGTTGCGCACCAGGGTGACGCTGGCGCCGTCGTAGTTTCCGTTGCCGGCGTTGAAGGAATCCATTTCGGCATCGCTGACGTCGACATCGGCATCCAGAATCACCGCCGGGCCGCCCGCGAAATAGACCGGCGCACCGTTCAGCGAACCGTCGTTTTCGTACCAGGCGATGGTGTCGTCTCCTCGTTCTGCGGACAACACATCCATGTCGCCGTCGCTGTCGAGATCGGCGACGTGCACGTTGATCGCGCCGGCGGCGGCATTGTTGATGGTGGACAGGGTGAAATTTTCACTGCCGTCGTTTTCGTACCAGGCGATGGTGGTGTCATTTTGTGACGCGGTGATCACGTCGAGGTCGCCGTCACCGTCCATGTCCGCGGTGGTGACCGAGTAGGCGCCAAGCACAGTGGTGCTGATGTCGTGCGCGGTGAAACTTTCGCTGCCGTCGTTTTCGTACCAGGCAACGGTATTGTCGTACTGCGAGGCCGAGAGCACATCCATGTCACCGTCGCCGTCAAGATCGGCGACGCTGACGGAGCGCGGCCCGTCGGCGTTGATAGTGATGCTGTGGGTGGTGAAGTTTTCGTTGCCGTCGTTTTCGTACCAGGCGATCTCGTCGTCGAGGCGCGCGGCCGACAAAACGTCCAGGTCGCCATCACCGTCGACGTCGGCGGCAATCACAGCACTGGCGCCATCCGCAGCACCGGTGATATTGTGATTGGTGAAGCTGCCGGCGCCATCGTTTTCGAGCCACGCGATCCGGTCGGGAACCGGGGCCGAATAGAGCAGGTCCATGTCGCCATCGCCATCTACGTCCGCTGTGCTGACGAAGGAGGCGCCGGTCGCATTGGTGAGGATGCTGTGGGCACTGAAGTTTTGGCTGCCGTCGTTTTCGTACCAGGCAATGGTATTGTCGGCACTCGAGGCGGAAACCAGGTCGAGATCGCCATCGCCGTCGAGGTCCGCGCTGTCGACGCTGTTGGCACCCAGGGCGGTGGCGGTAACGCTGTGCGCAGTAAAGTTTTCGTTGCCGTCGTTTTCATGCCAGGCGATCGTATTATCGATGTTCGAGGCCGAGAGCACGTCGAGATCGCCGTCGCCGTCGACATCCGCGGTATTGACGAAACGGGCGCCGTCCTCGGAGGTGGAGACGTCGTGGGAGATGAAATTCGTAGATGGAAAGGATGGGGCGGTGTTGGCCGGCAGCAGGTATGACCAGTTCGCCTGGAACTGGGTGCTAACGGCGATGTTCGCTTCCACGTCACCCGTACGGTATTCCAGGTCCCAGTCGCCACCCTGGTCGGCATCACCGGTCAGATCGGTTGAAGCGGCTACGTCGGCCCCGGTCAGGTCGGCCAGTTCATCGATCAACTGCAATCCCGCTTCGCCCGCAGCAAGGTTGCAGCCGTAAATCAGGATATCGGCGTCTTCTCGCAAAACCGAAGACCAGGTGCTCAAAAGTTCCGAGTTAGCGGATATTCCATCCTGGTCGAGCCAGCTGTCGCCCAACTGAAAACCGGTCTCATTGCCGTGGCTGACCAGGTGCATCGCGTCGATACCTTCGAAGCCACCGAGTATTTCGTTAATCTGTTCGAGACCGTCGCGGTCGGACTGGAGCACGAAAATCTGGTAGTCGGTATCGGGCGCATCGGTGTTCACGGCGCTCAGTAATTGCTCGTAATCAGGCGTGGCGGCATCGACGAAAATAACCTCCTGCCGCTCCTGCGCCGGAGTGACGGAACCCTCCAGAAATGTCTCGAGGCTGTCATCCGTGCCTGTGTTATCGTTGGCTGAATCCTGGCCCTCCAGGACTGCCTGCAGCGCATCAAGCTCTAGCGACTGCGCGTCAGGTACCGAATCCTGATGATCGCTATCGTTGACTGTTGGCGCGTAGGCTTCGGTTAGATACTCCGCGCTTTGGCTGATATCGAGGCCGGTGCGTGCGGAATTGTTGTCATCGAGGGGATCGACCGCGGCCAGTCCGGAAAGCGCATCCGCCGAGAACAGAATCTTCGGTTCCATGCGCTCGAAAAACAGCGAAACCTCATCCGGCTCCGTCGGGGCACGATTACGATGATCAGGATTTAGTTTGCGCATCTCGAATCAGTAACTCACTGGTAACGTTCCACGGTACGTGCCGTAAATCCGAGGCTTTCGACCTCTCGTTGTCGATTTTCCGCGGCGGCCCGGGTTTTGAATATGCCCAGAGAAATCCGGCCTGTTTTTCTGTAAACAAAGAAATCGTGTTCTCCCGCGCCGCGTAGCTGGTCGACGAGGGCCTCCGTTTCAGCCCTGGTTTCGGGTACTTTGATCATAACCATGTAATTGATTGGCGTCTTTTCGAGCGATTCCGTCATTTTTTCCCCGGACTGAACCCGATTTCCGGTTGTCGACTGCATCATGTCCTTGTCAATCGAGTTATCTGAATCGACAACTGTTTTTACGGGCGCCGTTGCGGCGTTTGCGTTACCGATGATCGACGACAGTAAACCCGGGGATTCATTTTCGGCGGTTCCGGTCGGAGCGGATTCGACGAGTCGAGGTTCTGGCGATTCTTCAGTTGCAGTAGTGTTTGCTTCCGCGACCATCTGTTCGGGCGTCATCTCGATAAACGTCGCGATGCATTTGAGGCCTGCCGGTATCCGGTTTTCAGGATTGGGCATGCTCAGCTTGACGCCGAAGGTGTTACTCGCGGTATCGCCGATTCGGTCAACCGCGATGACTTCACCCCTGAGCTTGTTCTTGAGCAAAATATCCGGCACCACATCGGCTTGCATTCCGGGTTGTATCTGGCCGAACATTTCCATCGGCACGATGGCCTCGATTACCAGCGGATCGAGCTGCGCAAGCCGCGCAATCGGCTGGTCTTCCACGTATTCTCCGGGGTACTTGAAGATATCCAGAACAAAACCATCGAAAGGGGAGGAGATCGACTTCTGTCCTAACTGTGCCTGGGCTTTGCGCAGCTCGAGCTTGCGAATTTTTTCGAGTTCCCTGGCCTGCCTGAGTTTCCATTCTGACTGCTGTACCTCTCGCTCGACCTGATCTGCGATTTCCCTGGACACATTGCTTTCTTCGAGCAGGCTGTCGATGCGTTTCTTGCGCAATCGATCGAAGTTGATGTTGACCATACCGAGTTCGACTTCCGATTCGACGCTGGCGCGATACCTGGCCAGATCGACGTTAGCGCGCTCGACACTCGACTCCATCCGGGCAATCACCTGGCCGGCGCTGACTTGCTGGCTGCGATCAACGAAGAGCTTTTCGATTACGCCGGCGACGGGACTGGAAACATCTACCACGCGGTAGGGATTGATGACGCAGTCGACTGCCGGTATCGTACTACGGTCGATTTTCTCGGCTGCGTTTGCCGCTAGCTGCGGGCTCGCGGCGACGAAGAAGATAAAAATGAGAGATCTGAAAAATTTACTGCCCATAGCATTTACCATTTTCACGCCCGCGCCAGTGTTCCGCTGCTAAAGGGCGGCTGCAGCAGAAGTTGATTGAATTTACGCATCAGTTGCTTACCCAGGGTCTCTTCCGGGTGCATGAACCGCACGTAAAGTCGATTACCCAAATAACTCTCCGATAGATCTGGCGGCAAACTGATTTCGAACAGAAACACCTTTGACATCAGCTGTCTGCCGGATTCATCCCTGGTATCGACCGCCATGAGACCACCGGAACCGGAACCCAGAATCCGGTGCGGTAAACGGTCGGTACCTTGCGGCAGTTCGCGTAAAAATTCTGCGCTAAACGTCTTGCCGGGCTGGCTGCCGAGTCTCACTTCGATCGTCTTTAACTGTTGCCTGACCATATCGACATCGGCTTGCGGGACAACCACTAGGGCGCTATTCCCGCCCTGACCAACGATGTGGCCGATGACATCACCTCGCTGTACATATCTGCCGGGAAGATCGCTGGCCATCGGCAGAGACACGATACCGGCTTTCCCGCCGGCGATGACGAGGCTGTTGAGCTGTCCCTGTACGTCTTCGAGATCGGCCTCGAGCGCGGCAATTTTGACTTTCAGGATATCGGCCTGTGTCCGGTCCTTCAGGAAAGCTTCCTGTTGACGGGCACGAGATTCCTCCAGTCGCGCAAGCAGGCTGTCCAGGCGAGCTTCCAGCGCCAGGTTTTCCAGCTTCAGAATCATCCCGTCTTTTTCGATCGGGTCGCCATCCTCGAGGTGGACGCTGGTGACAATGCCGTCGGCACCAGCCCTGATGAATGCGTCCTCGGGCAGGCTGATCATGCCTTCCGCGTAGGTGCTGTGGCTCAGGGGCAAGGATAAAACGGACAGGAGAACAATCGCGGAAACAGAAACGATTGCCGCGAAACGCCCCATCCTGTTTGCGTTGAGTAGCAATGGAATCAGGCGGTAGATACTGCGGGCCATCGGAAGCACAAGTTGACCGACTAATGCCCACAGCGCGAGCAGGACGCCAATGATCAGAAACTTTCCCGCCACCCACATAGCGATATAAAGACTGATAAAGACCCGGAAAATGCGAGCGCAGATGCCGTAGGTAATCAGCCATTTGACTTCTCCCGCCGCGGTCACGGGAGAGCGCTGATCCGGAATGGCAAGCAGGTATCGTTTCAACAGGTAGCCTATATATTGATTAGAACGCGTTCCGAGGTTGGGGATCTCGATCAGTTCGCTCAGAAGATAATAGCCATCAAAACGCAACAACGGGTTTGCGTTGAACGCCAGTGTCGAAATCCCGCCGATGATGACGATGTCGAACGCAAGGTCGTGTACCAGGCCAGGACCGGTATTGGCCCAGACCAGAACCGCGACCGAGGCCAGGAAAACCTCGACCATGATGCCGGCGGCGCAAACGGTCAGGCGTCGATTCTTCGAGCTGAATCGATGTGCTGCCGAAGTGTCGACGTAAGGCACCGGAAACAAGACCAGCAGCGTGATGCCCATTTGATTAACCTTGCCGCCCCAGATCCGGGTGGCGTAGGCGTGCCCCAATTCGTGCAATGCCTTGACTATTGTATAGGCCAACCAGAACCACAACAGGTTTTGCGGGTCCGAAAATCGTGCCGCGCCGTGTTCGACCAGACCCCCCCAGTTGAGCAGCGTGGTCGCCAATGCCATGAACACCAGCCCGATCCAGACATACAGGGCAGCCGGGCTGAACAATGGCCTGGCCAGGTGCGCCGTTTGCTGCAGCATTCGGTCAGGATCGAAAAGCGGAAACTTGACCGCGAATGGATTCTGCCAGCGAATCGCGTTTGGCTGCTGAGGTCCCCGGGTATCTCCGGCCTGTGAAGCTGCATCGTCGTCCAGCAGGCCGGCTGACTTCAGATTGGCGATCAGGTAAACAATATCCTGCTGATGGAGGTCCGAAGACGGCAATACCCCGGATTGCTCGAGGGCCTGCTCTACGGTTCGAGATCCGTCCAGTAATTTGAGGAATGGCTCGGCGTTGCCACTGCAGCGGAAATAACTTTCGGTTTGCTGATCCGCGATGATCAACCAGGGTATTCCACGGTAGACATGATGATACAAATGAACCGATTTGTTGGGACGCAGCCGCAACCCGGCGATGCTTTGCCAGGCATCTTCGATCCGACAGGTTTCCGCAACTGGATTTACGGCAGCCATCGCCAGGCCCACAGGCGGATGACATCGAACAGTTCGTGCAGATATATCCACGCGAAACTGCGTCGATCAATGTCTATTTTTGCCACGCCTTCCATGCCGGGCCGCAGTCCCGCAAAATGCTCTGCGAGTCGTGCCTCGACGCGATAGGCGATTCCCTTTTCATCCTCCGAAAACACCGGGGAGACCTTGTGTACGACGAGTGGCAGGGTGCTGCCGGGCAGCGCTTTCAGGGTTAGCGTGCCGCTCTGGCCCGGCTGCACGTCAATCACCTGCTTTTCGTCGACGAAAATGACCAGGCGGTATTCGTCGAGCGGAGCGACTTCGAAGAGCAGATCGCCGGTTTTTACGGGCGCGCCCAGGGATCGACTCAAGTCCCCGGAAATGATCACGCCGTCAAGCGTCGATACCAGTGACGAGCGCTCGATTTTTTTCTCCAGCAATTCAAGCTGCGCATCGGCCTGACTGACCTGTGATTTGAATATGTGCGCCTGGGTCTTATCACGCTTCGACAGTGCCTTGCGATACTGGCGAACGTGTTCGTTCTTTTCTGCCGCATAGCGCTGTTGCTGTAACAACAGTTCCTCGGTATCGAGCTCGGCAATGACATCACCCGTAGCCACGGTTTCGCCGGCACGAACGTGGGCAGCGGTGATATAACCATCGAAAGGCGCGACAATGGCTCGCTGGATTTTACCCTCCAGATGGGCGGGGGCCGTTACCCGGTAATCGCCACTCACGAGGGTCATGGCGACCGCGAGGAGCAACAGCGTCAAAAGGACAAGACGTGGACGATAGTTGCGGGATTCTTTTTCCGGTGGTGCCGCGCTTTGTTGTGGGTTTACCGGTTTTTCGCACTGGCCGGAGCGCCACATTAGCCCTAGCCATTCATCGCCCCATTGCAAAATTTGCATCACTACCGATTGTTGGGACGGTTTGATATTGACCTGGACCGCCAGGGTAGCGTTGAGCTTGTCTGGTTGCAGAAGCGGCATGGCGATAATGGTTTCGACCGTCGAGTTATTGTCCTGGCCCGACGATAGCGTTGTGGTAACGCGTTTGTTCTGGCTGCTAGCCAACCGGGCGGCAGTTATTACGTCATCCTGCGCCTTGTTTGTGGCTGGCCAAACCGCTATCGGGTTGGAAATCGAATCGGAACCCTGAATGACAACTGCCTGACAGGTGCCCGGAAGCATCTGACATAGCACTTGTAACCAGCTCTGGATCTGATCTGACTCAAACTTCGGCATCTGTGCCCTACAACGACGTAAACTCTGGTCGAGTGAATTGACGAATAGATCTTTGGCCTGCCGTACTCATGTCTCGCCGGTGAAACAAGTTGAGCCGAAACTTGAACCAGGTCAGACCGCGATCAAAATTCCCATGCTTCTTTATAGTACAGAGGCGCCATTTAACACTCGAAACCGTTTACAGGCGGTAGTTTCCGCGGTATAGAAGGCGTTTTATGTTTGGTGTTTGTGACCTGTTCGTCAAAATTGTGATCTATCGGTAACGGTAGCTTGTTATTACAAGGGAAATTAAGAAACCTGCCGCACGCACACGCAGTGCGGTAGGTTGGGTGTATAGGAAGCATAAAACGCATCCACCGGTTTCACCCGCAAGAGGCAAATCCGCGAAACAGGGCTAGTCAGGCCGGCGCAAAAATCTGGCCGTTATCGTCGCAGTCATCGCTCATCAGGTAGAGGAACGCATCGACATGGTCTTGCGGGTTCGGCAGTTGGTCATTGTCGTCCGCTGCGGGATAGGCGCGGACCTGCAGTGGCGTGCGTGTCTTGCCGGGATTGTAGCAATTGATTCGCAGCTGACCGCCGGCGTACTCACGCGCGAGCAGGCCCGCCATCGCCGCAAGTCCCTGCTTGCTGACCTGGTAGGCATCCCAGTAGGCGCCCGTCTTGTCGTCGATCATGAACAATATCGAGGCGCTGTCCGATTTAATCAGCAGGGGCAGGCAGGCTCGCGTCAGCAAATAGGGTGCGTGCAGGTTTACCTGGTGCACCTGGTACCAGGTGGCGGCATCGCTTTGCGCGAACAGGGTTGGCGCGCCGAGCATCGCGGCGCAATGAATCATGCCATCGAGACGCCCCAGCTGGCTCTCGATATTGTTCGCCAGTTCGGCATAGTCATGCTCGCTGGCGCCTTCCAGGTTCATCGGATAAATCGCCGGAAGCGGATACCCGGCCTGTTCGATTTCATCGTAGAGCGCTTCCACCAGACGTAGATTCCTGCCCAGTAGTATCACCGTGGCGCCGTGCCGGGCCAGGGCCAGGGAAACCACCTTGCCGAATCCGCCGGTGGCACCACTCACCAGGATAACCTTGTCTTTGAGCATGCCTTCAGCGGCGTGAAATGATGTCGGTACGGTGGTCATGTTGCCTTCATAAGCGAGTGCTGCAGCAGGTCAGCGGGTTTATCGATGACACCATCGGCGTTCCACTTTCGCGTATCGCAGCCTTCCTCGATGTAACCGTAGGCGGCTATCAGGGTTGGCATGCCGGCGGCGCGACCGGCGATTATGTCGCGCTCGTCGTCACCGACGTAAATGCATTTGCCGCAATCGATGCCGATACGCTCGGCGGCCACCTGCAGCGGCCGAGGATGGGGTTTGCGTTGTGCCAGAGTATCACCCCCGATGACGACCGCGCAGCGCGCCGCCAGGCCCAGTTGCTCGAGCAGGGGATGCGCCAGCCACTCGGGTTTGTTGGTGACAATACCCCAGGGGATGGAACGCGCCTCGAGTTCGGCGAGGACCGCTTCGTAACCGTCGAACAAGCGTGAGTCGTCGGCGACGATTGCGCGGTAATGCTGTAAAAAGCGCTGCCGCAAGGGTTCGATCTCGGTTTCGTCGACGTGACCCTCGAAACCGAGCCGGGTGAGTACCAGTCCACCCTGCGAAACGTAAGGTCGAATCGATTCCAGCGGCAGCGGCGCGCGTTTTTCCTCGATCAACAGGTTATTCAATGCGCCGCCCATGTCGGGCGCGGTGTCGATCAGGGTGCCGTCGAGATCGAACAGTACGGCCTCAGGCATCGAACTCGGCTGTCATCAGGTAGTTGACGTCGATATCGCTTCCGAGCGAGTAGCGGCCGCACAGCGGGTTGTAGCTCATACCGCTGATATCGCGCACGCGCATACCATTGGCGCGCAGCTGCGCGGCCATTTCCGAGGGTTTGATGAACTTGCGGTACTCGTGGGTCCCGCGCGGCAACAGGCCGAGTATGTATTCGGCACCGAGAATGCCGAGCGCAAACGCTTTCGGGTTGCGGTTGATCGTCGACAGAAACAGCAGGCCGCCGGGTTTCAGCAAACGCACCGCGGCGTCGATAACCGAGGCCGGGTCGGGCACGTGTTCGAGCAACTCGAGGCAGGTGACGATATCGAATCGGGCCGCGTTGTCAGCAGCGAAATCCTCTACCGTAGTGTGTTGGTAATCGACCTCGAGATCGGATTCATGCAGGTGTAGCCTGGCTACCTTGAGTGATAACTCGGCCATGTCGATGCCGGTGACGCGGGCGCCTTTTTGCGCCAGCGCCTCGGCCAGAATGCCGCCGCCGCAGCCGACGTCGAGCACGGCTTTGGCGTCGAGTCCCTGCGCCTGGCGTTCTATGTAGGATACGCGTAACGGGTTGATTTCATGAAGCGGCTTGAATTCGCTTTCACTATCCCACCAGCGGCTTGCGATCGACTGGAACTTGTCGATTTCGGCGGGATCTACATTGGCTTCGGTTGACATTGCTAACTCCCTATCTTTTGTGCCCAGGACGCCGCCGTGGCAATGATTTCATTCGTATCCAGATGGCAGAATTCGTGGTTCCTGAGCTGTGCGACGCCATCGATCCAGACGTCGGAGACTTGCCGGCTGGTCGCCGCGTAAACGATCTGGGCGACCGGGTCGTAAACCGGCTGGGTATTCAGCGCGGAGAGATCGACAGCGATCAGATCGGCGCATTTGCCGACCTCGATACTGCCGATGCGATCCGCCAGGCCCAGCGCGCGCGCGCCGTTGATGGTTGCCATCTCGATTGTCTGGCGCGCGTTACAGGCGCTGGCGTCGCCGCTGCTACCCTTGGCGAGTATGGCCGCGGTGCGCATTTCGCCAAACATGTCGAGGTCATTGTTACTGGCGGCGCCATCGGTTCCGAGACAGACGTTGATGCCTTTGTCGAGCAGGGTCGTAAGCGGGCAGATGCCACTCGCCAGTTTCAGGTTCGACTCCGGGCAGTGCGCCACGTTGACGCCGGCTTCGGCGATGCGCTCGATTTCGAATTCATTGAGTTCGGTCATGTGGACCGCGATCAGGCTCGAATTCAACAGGTTCAACTGGTCCAGGCGTTGCAGCGGTCGCTGCCCGTTTTTCTGTTGCGCCTCATCGACTTCGGCGCGGGTCTCGTGCAGGTGTATGTGCACCGGGACGTCGAGTTCGTTACTGTACATGGCGATCTGGCGCAGGGGTTCGTCCGCAACCGTATAGGGCGCGTGTGGCGCCAGCGCGCTATCGACCAGCCCATAGCCGCGAATTTCATCGTGCACCGCTAGCGCCTTGTGCAGGTATTCGTCGGCGTTCTGCGCCCATACGCTGGGAAAATCGAGCACGATCAGGCCGACCACGACGCGCATGCCGATCTGCTGCGCACAACGCGCCACTTCGTCCGGGAAGAAATACATATCGTTCATGCAGGTTGTTCCCGAACGTATCATTTCAGCCGCGGCAAGCCGGAAGCCATCGACGGCGAAGCCTGCATCCACCCAGCGAGCCTCGGTCGGCCAGATGTGATTGGAAAGCCAGTCCATCAGGGATAAATCGTCGGCGATACCGCGCATCAGGCTCATCGAGGCATGGGTGTGGCTGTTGACCAGGCCCGGCAGCAGCGCATGATCGGGCAGGTCGATGACCTGCGCCTGTGCGTAGCAGGGCAGCTGTCGAATTTCATCGATGCTGGTCAGGCTGTGGATTCGATTGTCTTCGATGACGACGGCATAGTCGCGTAATACTTCGAAGTCCGAATTGACGGTTACGATCCAGCCGGGTTTCAGGATCTGGTAATCATGTTGCATAGCCGAACCTTACAAGATTTAATCCCCCCTGAAAACGAATATTGAGGCCTGCGCGACGCGCCCTCGAGGTTTTTTGACGTAATCGGCTAAAAACCCCCAAATCCGCTTATTTTGTCTCTGACGAGGCTTTCTTATCAGTAGTGTTAACCCTTGGGTCTGTGGTAAAATCCCGTAGATTCAAAATCCAGCATTCCTGCGACATTTCTTAGTACCGAGAATCGAGTTTTATGGCTGATATCGCCAAGGAAATATTTCCTGTTAATTTAGAAGACGAGATGCGCCAGTCGTATCTCGAATACGCCATGAGCGTAATCGTCGGGCGCGCCTTGCCCGATGTTCGTGATGGCCTCAAGCCGGTGCACCGACGCGTGTTATACGCGATGAGTGTACTCGGCAACGATTACAACAAGGCCTATAAAAAATCGGCCCGTGTCGTCGGTGACGTTATCGGTAAATATCACCCGCACGGAGATACCGCGGTCTACGACACCATCGTACGTATGGCCCAGCCATTCGCGATGCGCCACATGCTGGTCGACGGCCAGGGCAACTTCGGTTCGGTCGATGGCGACTCCCCGGCGGCGATGCGTTATACCGAAGTGCGCATGTCGAAAATTGCGCACGAACTGCTTGCCGACCTGGAAAAAGAGACGGTCGACTTCCTGCCCAATTACGATGAATCGGAACACGAACCGGTAGTGCTGCCGACCAGGGTTCCTAATCTGCTGATCAACGGATCCTCGGGGATAGCGGTTGGCATGGCGACCAATATTCCGCCGCATAACCTGGCCGAAGTGGTCAATGCCTGCATTCTGCTGATCGATGAACCGGAATCCGGTATCGAACAGCTGATGCAGTGCATCCCGGGGCCGGATTTCCCGACCGCCGGCTTCATCAACGGCGCACGCGGCATTCGCGAAGCCTACCGCGGCGGCAAGGGCAAGATTTACCTGCGCGCCAAAACGCATTACGAGGAAGACAAATCCGGGCGCCAGAGCATTATCGTCACGGAACTACCCTACCAGGTCAACAAGGCGCGCCTGCTGGAAAAGATCGCCGAGCTGGTCAAGGAAAAGCGGCTCGAAGGCATTTCCGGCCTGCGCGACGAATCCGACAAGGATGGCATGCGCATGGTGATCGAACTGCGTCGTGGTGAAATCGCCGATGTCATCCTCAACAACCTGTACAAGCAGACGCAGATGCAAAACGTGTTCGGCATCAACATGGTCGCACTCGTAAATGGACAGCCCCGGCTTCTCAATATCAAGCAGATACTGGATGCCTTCATCGTGCACCGCCGCGAAGTGGTCACGCGGCGCACGGTCTTCGAATTGCGCAAGGCGCGCGATCGTGCGCACCTGCTCGAGGGTCTGGCGGTCGCGCTGTCCAACATCGATGAAATCATCGCAATGATCAAGCAGTCTTCGAGCCCGGCGGTGGCCAAGGCGGCTTTACTGGAAAAACCCTGGCAGCCCGGTGTGGTCCTGGATATGCTGCAGCGCGCCGGTGCCGAATCGTCGAGGCCGGACGGCCTTGCCGATCATTTCGGCCTGATCGACGACAAGTACTACCTGACCGAAAAGCAGGCACAGGCCATCCTCGACCTGCGTCTGCATAAACTGACCGGCCTCGAACAGGACAAGATCATGTCCGAATATCGCGACATTCTCGATAAGATCGAGGATTTTCTGGATATCCTGAATCGAGACGAGCGCCTCAAGCAGGAAATCAGGCGCGAGCTCGAAGAAATACGCGAGGAATTTTCCGACCCACGCCGCACCGAGATCATCATCGATCACTCGGATTTGACGGTTGAGGACCTGATCAGCGAAGAAGACGTCGTGGTAACCATTTCACACCTCGGCTACGCCAAGGCGCAACCGCTGGAATCCTACTCGGCGCAACGCCGTGGCGGCCGCGGCAAGGCGGCGACCAAAGTCAAGGACGAAGACTTCGTCGAGCAGATGTTTTCCGCCTCGACCCACGATACGCTGCTGTGTTTCTCGACTCGCGGCAAGGTCTACTGGCAAAAAGTCTTCCAGTTGCCGATTGGCAGCCGCACCGCGCGCGGTCGCCCCATGGTCAACCTGCTGCCGCTCGAGGAAAATGAACGCATCACCGCGATTCTGCCGGTGCGCGAGTACCCTGAAGACCAGTTTATTTTCTTTGCCACGGCCAGTGGCAAGGTCAAGAGAACACCCTTGTCGAATTTTTCACGGCCGCGCGCCAATGGCATTATCGCACTCGATTTACGCGACGAAGATAGTCTCATCGGAGTGCAGTTGACGGACGGCGAGTCCGGCCTGATGCTGTTCACCAGCACCGGCAAGGGTATCCGTATCGACGAAAACGATGTGCGCGCCATGGGTCGTACCGCGGCCGGCGTCAGGGGCATAAAGATCAAGCCGGGCGACGAAGTCATTTCGTTGATCGCGGTCGAGTCCGACGAGGGACAAATCCTGTTTGCGACCGAGCACGGTTTTGGCAAACGCACCAACATCGCCGAGTTTTCGGAGCAGGGGCGCGGTGGGCAGGGCGTCATATCGATCAAGACCTCCGAGCGCAATGGCCGTGTCGTGGGCGCCATCAAGATCACCGGTGATGAAGAAGTCATGCTCATTAGCAATGGCGGCACCCTGGTACGCACGCCGGCGAACGATATTTCGGTGCTGGGCCGTAATACCCAGGGCGTGACCCTGATTCGACTCGGCAAGGAAGAGCAACTGGTACAGATCGAAGCGGTCGCCGCAAGTGTCGACGAGGCGCCCAAAGAGACGGACAGCACGACTTCATGAATGAAGATGCCCTGCAAAAACTGCGCCAGCGCATCGATGCCATAGACGCAGAATTGCTCGACCTGTTCAACCAGCGCGCGGGCTGTGCCGTCGATGTCGCGACGGTAAAGCGCGAGCTCAGCGACGCGCCCGATGAATCGATCGACTTTTTCCGCCCCGATCGTGAAGCGCAGGTAATCAAGCGCCTGAAGACGTTAAACCGCGGTCCGCTCAGCGACGATGAAGTAGGGCGCCTGATTCGTGAAGTCATGTCGGCCTGTCTTGCGTTGGAGCAGCCGCTGAAAATTGCCTATCTCGGGCCCGAAGGCACTTTTACCCAGAGCGCGGCGCTAAAACATTTCGGGCATTCGGTCACGACCGTGCCAATGAGCAGCATTCCCGACGTGTTTGCTTCGGTCGAATCCGGACATTCCAACTATGGCCTTGTTCCTTTCGAAAATTCGACCGAGGGCGTCATCAGTCATACGCTCGACATGTTTATCGATTCCGGCCTCAAGGTCTGCGGCGAAGTGGAAATTCGCGTGCATCATCACCTCGCCAGCAAGTCGCAGGACAATTCCAGAATCAAGCACATCTATTCCCACCAGCAGTCTTTTGCGCAATGTCGGCGCTGGCTCGATCAGAATCTTCCCGGTATAGAGCGCCTGCCGGTCAGTAGCAACGCCGAGGCAGCGCGGCTCGCCGGTATCGAGAACGACGCTGCCGCGATCTGCGGTTTGCCTGCGGTCGAAATCTTCGACCTGAAAATCTGTCACGAAAATATCGAAGACATGCCCGATAACACCACGCGCTTCGTCATTATCGGCAAGCAGGACGTGGGTCCCAGCGGCAACGATAAAACCTCCTTGCTGATTTCGACGAAGAACGTACCGGGCGCCTTGCTGGGGTTGCTGCAACCGCTGGCGGATCACGGTATCAGTATGAACAAAATTGAATCGCGCCCGGCGCAGGGGCACAAGTGGGCCTACGTGTTTTTTATCGACATCGACGGGCATCAACTCGACGGCAACGTGGTCGACGCGTTAAATGTGCTGAAACAGCAGGCCGCGTTGTTTAAGATACTGGGTTCTTATCCGAAAGCCTCACTCTAATGTCCGTAATCGATTCCGCACTGGTGCAAATCAGGCAGCTGCACCCTTATTCTCCTGGCAAACCGGTCGAAGAACTCGAGCGAGAGCTCGGAATTCGCGATGCCATCAAGCTCGCCTCGAATGAAAACCCGCTAGGTTGTTCGCCACGGGTTAGCGAGGTGCTGAGGCAGGCGGGTCAGCACATCGAACTCTATCCCGATGCCAACGCCTATTACCTGAAACAAAGCCTCGCGCAAAAGCTCGCACTCGGCGAGAACCAGATCACCATCGGCAACGGTTCCAACGATGTTCTCGACCTGGTGGCGCGCAGTTTTCTCGATAGCAGCGCCGAAGCCGTGTTTTCGAAGTACGCCTTCATGGTGTATGGCATGGTGACCCAGGCCTGTGGTGCGCGCGCAAAAGTTGCCGACGCCCTGCCAGAGACAGCGACCCAGCCCTACGGCCACGATCTGGAGGCCATGCTGTCGTTGATCAGCGATAAAACACGCCTCGTTTTCATTGCTAATCCCAACAATCCGACCGGCAACTGGTTGCTGCGCGATGAACTTAAGAGTTTTCTTGACGCGGTCCCCGATCACATCGCCGTGGTCGTCGATGAAGCCTATTTCGAATACGTTTCGCTCGAGCAGTATCCGGATTCGATGCAGTGGCTGCAGCGCTATCCCAACCTGATCGTGACCCGGACTTTCTCCAAGATCTACGGGCTCGCCGGCTTGCGCCTGGGTTACGCGGTATCGAGTCCTGAACTCTGTGACCTGTTCAACCGGGTCAGGCAACCGTTTAACGGCAATTCGCTTGCGCTGGCCGCGGCCCGTGTCGCGCTCGACGACGAAGCTTTTGTCGAGCACAGCCGGGTCAGCAATCAGCAGGGACTGCAACGGATGCAGGACTGGTTCGCCGAACGGGGGCTTTATTACATCCCGTCTGCCGGCAATTTCCTCACCGTGCGCTTCGGTGAGCGCAGCGCCGCGATTTACCAGGGATTGCTCGAACGCGGCATCATCGTCAGACCCGTGGCGAATTACGACATGCCGGAGTTTCTACGCATCAGCGTCGGTAACGCTGACCAGGTCGGGCAACTGTTCGATGTTCTGGATGAAATACTATGATCGACACACTCAGTATAATCGGCGTCGGTCTCATCGGCAGTTCACTGTCGCTGGCACTGAAGCAAGCCGGAGCCGTTGGCCGCGTAATCGGCTTCGGTCGCAATCGCAAGAATCTTGAAAAAGGCGTCGAACTCGGTGTCCTCGATGGTTTCGAAGCCTCCATCGAAGCGGCCGTGGCCGATGCCGATGTCGTCGTCGTGGCGGTGCCGCTAGGGGCGATGCAGGCGGTATTCAGTGAACTCTCGAACACGCTTAAGCCGGGCGCGATTATCACCGATGTCGGTAGCTCCAAGGGTTCAGTGGTCACCGCGGCGCGCGCGCAACTGGGCGAAAACCTGGCGCGCTTTGTACCCGGTCACCCGATAGCCGGTAACGAGAAGAGCGGTGTCGAGGCTGGTTTTGCGAGCCTTTTTGATAATCGCCGGGTTATCCTGACACCCGTTGAGCAAACCGATGTTGACGCAACCGCGTGCATTGACGCGATGTGGCGTAACTGCGGCGCGGTCATCGAATATCTCGACGTCGAGCATCACGACAAGGTGCTCGCGGCAACCTCGCACTTACCGCATATGCTCGCCTACGCGCTGGTGCATCACCTGTCGAACCTGAACGATCACGATGAAATTTTCCGTTATGCCGCGGGTGGTTTTCGTGACTTTACGCGCATCGCCTCGAGCGATCCGGTCATGTGGCGCGACGTTTGCATGGCCAACGGCGATGCGCTGGGCGAGCTGATCAAACAATACCAGCGTGAGCTGGATCGGATTAGCGTCGCCATCGAATCCGCTAACAGCGATGAGTTATTGCGCCTCTTCAGCAGGGCCAAATCGGAACGCGATTCACTGATAGGCAATTGTTGATGACAAGTTTTGTATGTACTCCCGGCGCGCGCGTCAAGGGCGACATTCGTGTACCCGGCGACAAATCGATTTCGCATCGATCGATAATCCTGTCTTCGATCGCCAATGGTCGCAGCAATATCTCCGGTTTTCTGCAAGGTGAAGACAGCCTCAATACGATCAGGGCATTTCGCCAGATGGGCGTCTCGATCGAGCGCAACGGGGATCGAGTCTGTGTAGACGGCGTCGGTCTGCATGGTCTTGAGGCACCCGCGGATGACCTCGAAATGGGTAACTCGGGCACCGCGATGCGATTGCTGCTGGGTTTGCTGGCTGGCCAGAACTTCGACTCGCGGATGGTTGGCGATGCTTCGCTGTCGTCACGACCCATGCGGCGGGTTATCGATCCGCTGCAGGCGATGGGTGCGCTGATCGAAAGTGAAGCCGGTGGCCGAGCGCCATTGCAGGTTCGCGCGAGCAGGGGACTGCAGGCGATCCACTACGACATGCCGGTCGCATCGGCGCAGGTCAAGTCCTGCCTTATGCTGGCCGGCCTTTATGCCGACGGTGAAACCGTGGTATGCGAATCGGCGCCAACGCGGGATCACAGCGAACGCATGTTGAAGGCCTTCGGCTGCGAGGTTGAAAGCGCCGATTCGGTAATTCGCATACGCGGCGGCCAGACGTTAACCGCCTGTGACGTCGAAGTGCCGGCGGATGTTTCTTCCGCGGCGTTTTTCATGGTTGCCGCGTCGATCGCGCCAGCTAGCGACATCACCCTGCAACATGTCGGAATCAACCCGACTCGAACCGGCGTCATTGATATCCTGCGCTTGATGGGTGCTGACATCGAATTACTCAACCGACGTGAAATCGGAGCTGAACCGGTCGCGGATATTCGCGTACGCAGCGCGCAATTGAGCGCTATAGATATCCCGTTGGAACTGGTGCCGCTGGCAATCGACGAGTTCCCGGTACTGTTTGTCGCCGCCGCCTGCGCCCACGGCACAACCCGCCTGAGCGGCGCCGAGGAACTGCGCGTCAAGGAGAGCGACCGCATCCAGGTCATGGCCGATGGCCTTTCCGAGCTCGGAATCGAAACACAGGTAAAGGATGACGGTATCGTCGTCGAGGGTGGGCAAATCGGCGCTGGCACGGTCGATTCACACGGGGATCATCGCATCGCGATGGCCTTCAGCGTCGCCTCGTTGCGCGCAACAGGGGAGATACGCATTGAGGATTGCGACAACGTCAAAACCTCGTTTCCCGAATTTGTTGAGCTGGCCCGAGCGGCAGGCTTAAGGATCGATATCGATGGAGATGGCGATGGCGAGTAAAAAACCGTTTGTTGTCACCATCGATGGACCGGGCGGATCCGGTAAGGGCTCGCTCGCCTCCAGTGTCGCCAGGGCGCTTGATTTCCACCTGCTCGACAGCGGCGCCATATATCGATTGCTCGCGCTCAAGGCGCAGCGACTGGATGTTGATCTCGACGACGAAGACAGGCTGCTCGGATTGCTGGACGATTTCGATATTCGCTTCGAAGCGGATACGCAGGAACTCGCGGTTCCGTATCTCGACGGCGAAGACGTGACGCAGTCTGTGCGGCTGGAAAGCACGGGTGATGCGGCTTCGCGGGTAGCCCGTCACGCGCGCGTGCGCGAAGGTCTGCTGGCCGTGCAAAGGGCTTTTTTCAAGTCCCCCGGGCTGGTTGCCGATGGTCGTGATATGGGTACCGTGGTGTTCCCGCAGGCGTGTTTCAAGTTCTTTTTGTACGCCAGTGTCGAAATTCGTGCGCAAAGACGATATAAGCAGTTGATAAATATGGGGTTATCGGCTAATATCGCCCACCTTCAAGCGGACATGGCCGAAAGAGACGCACGCGATCAGAATCGCAACGCCTCACCGCTGGTGCCCGCTGAAGACGCATTGGTCGTAGAATCGAGTATGATGGACCTGGATCAGGTGACTGATCTGGTCCTCAGCCACATTAAAGGTATCGGCTGAGAATGGGGCTGAACGACCCGATAAGGTCCCTGTAGATACACCGTCTGCAGGGTTTTTTAACTAACCAGATGGTTAATTGATTTCGATTAACTATCAACACACTCTTTAGGATTTTTCCATGTCTGAAAACTTTGCAGAAATGTTTGAGCAAAGCATTACCCAAATGAATATGCGCGTCGGTGAAATCATCACCGGCGAAGTAGTCGATATCAACCGTGACGTCGTCATCGTCAACGCGGGCCTCAAATCTGAAGGCGTTATTCCCGTTGAGCAGTTTTATGATGAAAACGGCGAACTTGATGTCAATGTCGGCGACACTGTTGAAGTGGCGCTGGATTCCTTCGAAGACGGCTATGGCGAATCTCGCCTGTCCCGCGAAAAGGCCAAGCGCGCCCGCGCCTGGACACGTCTCGAGGAAGCACAGCAAGCCGACGAAATCGTTACCGGCCGTTTCACCGGCAAGGTCAAGGGTGGATTTACCGTCGATATCGGTGAAATTCGCGCCTTCCTGCCCGGCTCGCTGGTCGATGTTCGTCCGGTACGCGACACCGCCTATCTCGAGGAAAAAGAACTCGAATTCAAAATCATCAAGCTGGATCAGAAACGCAATAACGTCGTGGTATCACGTCGCGCCGTGGTCGAAAAAGAATTCAGCGAAGAACGCGAAAAACTGCTCGAAACCCTCAAGGAAGGCGAGCGCGTGCGCGGCATCGTCAAGAATCTTACCGATTACGGTGCATTCCTCGACCTCGGCGGTATCGATGGTCTGCTGCACATCACCGACATGGCGTGGAAGCGGGTCAAGCACCCCTCCGAAGTGGTCGAGATCGGGCAGGAAATCGACGTCGTGGTACTCAAGTTCGATCGCGAAAAGAACCGCGTCTCACTGGGTCTGAAGCAAATGGGCGACGATCCATGGGAAAACCTCATGCGTCGTTATCCCGAGGGACAACGCCTGTTCGGCCATGTCAGCAACATTACCGACTATGGCTGTTTTGTCGAAATCGAGGACGGGGTCGAAGGCCTGGTTCACGTTTCCGAAATGGACTGGACCAACAAGAACGTCAATCCCAACAAGGTTGTCACGCTGGGCGATGAAGTCGAAGTCGTCATCCTCGAAATCGACGAAGAGCGGCGCCGCATTTCGCTGGGCATGAAGCAGTGCAAGCCGAATCCATGGGACGAGTTCGGAACCACCAACAACAAGGGCGACATTATTTCCGGCAAGATCAAGTCGATCACCGATTTCGGTATCTTTATCGGTCTCGAAGGCAATATCGACGGATTGATTCACTTGACCGACCTGTCCTGGAACAAGCTCGGCGAAGAAGCCGTGCGCGATTACCAGAAGGGACAGGAAGTCGAAGCCATGGTATTGTCGATCGATCCGGAACGTGAGCGTATTTCACTCGGTATCAAGCAGATCGAAAAAGATCCGTTTGCCAGCTTTATTGCGAGCAAGCCGAAAGGTAGTATAGTCACTGGTACCGTGATCTCGGTTGACGCCAAGGCTGCGGTCGTCGATCTCGGCGATGGTATCGAAGGCTTGTTGCGCGCCTCCGAGATGGCGACCGACCGGATTGAAGATGCGCGTCAATTTACCAATGAAGGTGAGCAAATAGAAGCTAAAATAACTGGTATGGATCGCAAGGGTCGCAGCATTTACCTTTCGATCAAAGCCAAGGATAGCGACGAAGAGCAAGAGGCACTCAAGGATTACGCTGCCACCAGTGATGCCAGGGCGGCAACCACCAGTTTCGGTGATTTGCTCAAGGAAAAAATGGATTCCTGATCCACAATAGGGTGACGGGGTAAAACCCGTCACCCAACCTGATTATCGGACCTTGAAATGAAAGAGACAGAATTTGTACCCTCGATGACCAAGTCGGACCTGATCGACAACCTGTCGAAAAATCAGGGGCACCTTGCATACAAGGATGTCGAGTTGGCGGTTAAAAGTCTGATCGAAATGATGAGTAGCGCGCTGTCTAATGGCGCGCGCATCGAAATCAGGGGATTCGGCAGTTTCAGCCTGCATTACCGTCCGCCCAGAACCGGACGTAATCCGAAATCCGGTGACAAGGTCGATCTGCCGGGTAAGTATGTGCCGCATTTCAAGCCAGGCAAGGAATTACGCGACAGGGCCAATAATCAAAAATAGGCCGCCTGTATCGGTACTGGGCTGGTCACCGAATCATGGACATCTGGTTATTTCTTCTAGTCTTTGCAGCCGTTTTATGCGGCTGGTTGCTGGGTCGCTGGCAGCCTTTTAAAAAAGGCGGCGGCAAGCAACCCACCGACCAATTCTCCGAACGCTATGCCAAGGGATTGAATTATCTCCTTGCCGACGACTCCGATAATGCCATCAAGGTCTTTACCGACCTGATCGAAATCAACAAGGAGACCATCGAAATTCATATCGCGCTGGGTAACCTTTTTCGCTCCAAGGGCGAAGTCGATCGCGCCATTAAGGTTCACCAGAACCTGCTGGCGCGTCCGAATCTGACGCGCACACAACGTCATATGGCGATCGCCGAACTGGCCAGTGATTACCTCAAGGCCGGTCTGCTGGACCGCGCCGAAAAACTCTACCGCGAAATGATCGAACTCAACGCCGACCCGAAAAAGGCCTATCGGCACCTGCTGGATTTGTACATTACCGAAAAATCATGGAAGGACGCTGTCGAATGCGCCCAGGCGCTGTACAAGATGGGCGAAACCGAGGCA
>Ga0255049_10000543_pt1 | contig 23318 bp, 57 predicted proteins | sample JV7_2_3_MG_FD_183615 | JGI IMG/M metagenome (GOLD analysis project Ga0255049, IMG submission 183615) | Seawater microbial communities from Jervis Inlet, British Columbia, Canada - JV7_2_3 | ecosystem: Environmental > Aquatic > Marine > Inlet | place: Canada: British Columbia | collected 2016-10-06
TTCTCCGACAATTGGTGCTAACACCATTGCAAACAGCCAACTTGCTCAAATCAATCAAAACATAATTAAAGGCCGTGTCTCTACTGGTCTTGGCGATGTTGAAGATTTAACAGCGGTACAAGCTAAGACTGTTCTAAGTTTAGAGAATGTCGACAATACCGCCGATTCAGTTAAGCCAGTCTCAACGGCTCAAGCTGCGGCAGATAATTTAAGAGTATTAGAAAGCACAGTTTCAGTTGCTAAGTTTAACGCAAGTGCTTTACAAGGTACTGATATTTCTACTGGAACGCCTTCAAATGGTGATGTCTTATCTTACAATTCAGGAAATGACGAATATGAGCCTGTTGCGGCTGGCGGTGGTGGTGGTGTAAATGGCGGTATATCTTTCCAGACTAACTTTGAAGTTGATGTTACAAGCTCAGAACCTGCAACCGGTGGCATTAAATTTAACTCTGCAACAATTGCAAGTGTCACAATTATAAGAGTTTCGGCAACTGATGCAAATGGCGTTGATATTAATGACCGCCTTTCGACTATTGGCAATGGCGACTCTTTTTATTGTCGAGTTCTTAACGGAACTACAAAATGGCTTAAAGTTTCTGTCACAAGCTCAACTTTAGTAACGACTTCATATGATATTGTTTGTGCTGTCGTTGGCGGAACTGGCGTTCTTCCTGCCGCAGCTGACATACTTGGCATTGATCCAGAAATTATTACAACTGGCGGCACCGGTAATGTTGCAACATTTAACGGAAGAGCTGGTGCTGTTGTCTCGGCTAATACAGATTATCCAAGTTCAATTATACCTGACTCTTCTTCTGCCGGTGGCCCTTTTGTTTTTGACTCACTTGATACCTTAGTAACTTCCAAAGTCGCAACAACAAGAAATGTAAATACTGGCACTACTTTGACTGGTGGCGGTGACTTAAGCGCTGACAGAACTTTAGATATTGATTTAACTAATTCAAATACCTACACGGCTCAGCAAGTATTTAGCAATGGCAATTTAACTGATGCACCAAGTATTGTTTGGGATGTAGAAGATAAGCAGTCAACAGCGGTGACACTTACAGCAAATAGAGCCTTAGCAAATCCCACAAACCAGATAGACAAAGGCACTTATGTTTTGCGTGTAGTCCAAGATGGCACCGGTTCGAGGACTTTAACTTTCGGGGCCAATTACAAATGGCCAGGAGGCACCGCACCGACTTTAACGACTACAGCGGGTGCCGTGGATATAATCAGTTTCGTTTCAGATGGAACTAACATGTATGGAGTCTTCCAAGGAGACTTTAGCTAATGTTTACGCATCCTGTTTGCTTTCTAGGGGCTGCGGGTACATCTACCCCAACTCTTTATAATACTTTAGGTTTAGACATTGCCGAGTCTCAATATCTAAGCTTAACAGATTCCACAGATTTTAATTTTGGAACAGCATATACATTTTGTTGCTGGGTTTATCCTACTGATTTATCCGTTGAGAATGGAATTTACAATCAGCCTGGCAGCTCTTTAAACTTTGCTCAAATGTCAATACTTCCAACTGGTAAGATGAGTTTTAAGGCAACTTATGGCGGCACAATTTCAATTGATATTGAATCAGATGTAACCCTTCTTGAAAATAATCTTTATATGATCGGCTTTCAGGTAATTGGAAGTACACTTTCTTTTATTATTAATGGCGTTCACGATACTAATTCAGGCTCTTTTGCTGTCGCTCCGAATGATTTGGCAACTAACCTTCAGTTGGCCCGGGTTCATGAGGGGGTAAACTTCTTTTACTTTTCCGGTGCCTTTTCTTTACCGATGGCCTTTCAAGCAGCTTTAGGTCCACAGGCTTTATTAGATATCTATAATGGCGGCACAGCTAAACAACCTGAATGCTACGATGCAACGACAATCACAGATAATTACGCTTTTGCTATTCCCTTAAATGATGGCGTTGATTCTGGGCAAGAGCTTGTTGACGTTTCAGGAAATGGAAATAATGCTTTTTTATTCGGATCACCTACACCGGTTTATGATGGAGAGCAGCAAGGGATTCTTACTTGCCCAGGTGGTGGCGATCCTACTATATTCGCAGTCAATAGTGCTTCTTATAATGGTGTTTCTAATTATTTCAATGGCGGCGATATACTCGATGTTGGCACAGGCGATGCTTCTGTCTCTTTTTGGTTTAAGACAACCAATGGCGGCACCACTGCAAGAGCCTTAGTGACTAAACAAAATGGAGCTTTCCCACAGTGGGGTATTCGTACAAACTCTAGTGGTACTATAAATGCAGCGGTAGAGGTTAGTGGCGGCCATTCATATTATTATGACACCACTAGCACAGTAAATGATGGCATGTATCACCATGTTGTGTGGATCTTCAACCGAGCAAGTAATATTCCTATTGTATATATTGATGGATCTTTAGAAGCTATGGTTGATGCTGGATCTGTTGGCGATGTCTCAACAGGTAGCTTATCGAATTCAGCTAATTTATTTATTGGCGCAAGAGACCTAGTAAGTAAGTTACTTATGATTGGATCAATGGCGTTTATTAGGATGGCGGCTGAAGATTTAGACTCAACTGATGTGGCAAATTTGTATAACTCTGGGAACCCCCGCTGTTTCGATGGTATAGCCGCAACAACAAAAGCAAAATTAACAGCTGCCTGGGAGCTTGGAAACTGGACAGATTCAACCGGCACAGAGATTGAGGACAGGGTTGGAGCTAACGACCTAACCAATGTTGGTTCGACGCCGTTCACTGAATCAGGCTTAGATGTTTCATGTGGCGGCACACCACCAGCCGAAACTTTCAATATCCTTACCGAATCAGGCGACTCTTTAACAACCGAATCAAGCGATAATTTAATACTGGAGTAAAAAATGGCAGATACAAAATTTAGTGAATTACCCGTAAAAAGCACAGCTGTTGATTTAATAGCGGATATTTTCGCGGTTGTCTCGGGTGGAGTAACAGAGCAGGTTCCAGCGAATCTTATACCTTTTACAAAGATATTGACCGCTTCGACAAGCGTTTATATTGCGACTACCGGCAATGATACTACAGGAGATGGTTCTGTTGGCCTTCCATACTTAACGCCACATAAGGCTTATGAGCATTTACAAGACTATTTTCTAGGTGCTGGAGTTATTGCAACTATCCAGTGTGCTGCCGGTACTTATACGCATGCTTCGACTCTTATTCCTTATCACCCTCAAGGCTCACAAATAATCTTAAGTGGTGCGACTATGTTGGGTACTGTCGTTGATGGGGATTTTGTTGCAAGTGCAGCCACGACCACGACTAATCTTGAGACTAGATATGCGACAATTTTTAGAGGCAACTTTGCTGGTGCAATGATATCCTCTGGAGATTTTGGCACTGAGTTATTATTTAGATGTGAAGATATCTTATTTGATGGCAATGCGGTGTCAACTTATGGCCTATTGATGACGAATGGCTCAAACTTCAGATGTGTCGGGATAAGCTGCATAAGTATGGTTGTTCGGGGCGTGCATATTGAAGGCGGTGGTTTAGGCGATATTAATGGTGATTCTAGTCTTAGTCATGGTGCCATTGGTTTATGGTCAGACACTAATTCAACTATTTTAATGATTGATTGTTTTACTCCTTATAATACTGACACCGGCATTTTCTGCACTGGAGGGTCTCAATTGACTGTTTTTAATACTGTCTCAAGAGCAAATACAAATGATGATTATGTTTCGTCTGATGTATCTTATATGCGCATAGCAAGCGGATTGGCTACAGGCCAGTTTGTCAGATGCTCAAATCGATCCTCAATAAATGCTGCCAGTGTTGGGGGTGTTACTTATTCACCTGCTCACGCTGTGAACGGTAATAATGATTCAATAATCTACGCTTAAGAGGTTTATCATGCAAATAGTTATTAAAGAAGATAAAGTATTCGCTATCCACACTAATGACCAGGATTTAGATGGTCACTATGATGGCCTAGAAGTCTTGGAAATTGATGGCGTTAAGCCGCATAAAGAAGATGGAACGCCAAAGACTAAGACTGAATTAGTCTCCGAGTCTGACGGTATGTCAAAGAAGGCTACTAAGCTTCAGAAATTAGCCAAGATGGTAATTAATTTAAAAGCCAGAGTTGATGCATTAGAAGGCAACTAATGACAGATAAGCAAATAGAAAAGTGGTTTGTAGAGCTTCCAGAGTATGAATCTTATGTAATGGCTATTGGTCATTATAATAAAGATCTTGGATATGCCGGGCCGAATAACAGTAAGGTTTTAGAGTATATAATTCCGGAAACTTTATATGGTATTAATCTAAATCCGGCTTTTTATCAACACGATGCGAATTATTCAATAGGTGGAAACAATAAAGACCGCTGGAAATCTGATGTCACCATGGTAGCAACTGGTTTATTCATTATAGAAAACACTCCAGATAGATGGTATTTGTGGGGAGTTAATACAGCCAGGCGTCACATGGCACGAAATAGATTAGTAAAATACTTTGAGGCTGTAAGGTCACAAGGCCATAAGAGCTTTAACTTTAGTGGTAATTGAATTACAAAATTAAGATATTATTGTAAAACACCAGACTTTAAGAACTATATTATAATAAGGCAAGAAGAAAAATGAGTATAACAAATGAAGACATTAGCTTTTGGGGAAGCGCTTTGGTTATTATGGGTGTGGTGTTTTCAATTATTAAGGGCATTGTAGTCATGAAAGAAAAAATAAGGGTTCTGGATGGGAAAATTGACTCTCACAAAGACGACACTCATAAAAAATTTGATGATATTGAGAGCGCATTTAATGAATATAAGACCGAAATTAAAGAGGTCATAGGCGAGCTTAAGAAAGAAGTAGATAAATTAAGGGACTCAAACCAACAAGCACAGAAAGAGCTCATAAAGATCATCAATAAAAATCATATTTCTTTGCTTGAGAAAATAAGCGAGGCCAAGAAATGATAGCTGACAAAACCTTAAATGTACTGCACTTCGAAGATGAGAAAACAAACCAGATGATCGTTAGGCATAAGCTAAAGAATAAATTTGGTGCCACAACTCAAACAGAATCTACTTTACAAAATCTCGACATCTACTTTAAGACTCATTACATCGATCAATTTGACCTTGTTATCTGTGATTGGAATTTCCCTATTTTTAATATAGAACTTAAGCTCCCTACGCTTGCAAAGTCTGGCAAACCTATTTTATTCTATAGTTGTATTGATGAATGCGAATGGCTAGAAAGAGTTAAAAAGGTTTTGGGAAAGATTCCCGATAACTTCACATTTAATCGAAAGGCTTGTGATGACATTATATCGACTATTAGAAATATCTTATAAACTTTTGTTTATATCTTTTACACTTTTGTTTATATCTTGCTCTTCAGTATTTATTTATGCGCCTAAAAATATTTGTGTGCATGGCGATGCTAAAGAAATAAAAGTTACCGGTTCGGATTTAGACGGTAACAAGCTCGATCAAAAGAGCGATGGTAATTTAAAGATCCCACTTTCACCCTAGGCAAGCTCATTCCTTGTCTTTTCCTTGGCCCCCGCAGTTCTCGTCCTTCTGCGGGGGTTTTTTATTTAGATGAAGTTTTCAGGTGGTGCCAGAAATACCGGTGCTTGTTGTTGTTGTTGCTGCGGTGCCTGTTGATACACGGGAATATTCGGCATCTCAACTGGTCGGGTTGATTGTTGCATCGGTTGACCTTGCGGCTGCTCCTCGAAGATACTTAGCCAAACTGAGTCTTTACCTTCATGAAGTGCCTTTTGTCCCATTGCGGCTAAACTGGCACACAAAGCGGCATCCAGGATAATTGATTCACCACCTTCCGGGTATTGGTGCACCTTGCCAACCTGAACACGTGCCTTTTTAGTTTCGCCTTGCTTGTTCTGGTATTCTCTGAGTGTTAGTAAAATCTTTTTCATGCTATTCCTTCCATTAGTTCATTTACGTATTTCTGACAAAGTTCAACTCTGTCTTTTATTTGTTGGATCTTCTTATCATCTCGCTTAACCTCAAAGCGCTTATATCTTAATTTTGTCGGCACATCGTCATAAGTATGGTATGCCTTGACTTCTTCATAAACTTCATCGATATCACAGTTTTTTTGATACGCTAATGACTTGACTTCTCTCTCAATTAAGAAATCAGGCAAATCCATCAAAGTATAAATAACCTCTGCATTCTCTTTTCCCCAAAGATTCATATATCCTTGTAACTGCCATTCATAATCCTTATTTTTTAATTCAGTATCAAATAACGGGAATGTCGAAAACTCGAAGCTATTCTTAATATCAATAATTTTATTGGTATCGTTAATGTCACAAGTTCCTTGCATCCAGTCGTCTTGTTTAAACTCCTCATTCTTTTTATAGTTGGTTAATAATTTGGCATTTAAAAACTTAATGCTCCAGTCTTCACAGATATTTCCCTTATCCATGTATTTAGTATTTATTTCCTTGCGTCTATTGTAGAGCTGTTCAGCAAGCCATTTCTTGCAGTAAGTTTCAGCACCTTTTGATAGCTTAGGTTTATCTGCATAGGCCATAATCGAACCTATTGCAGAGCAGCGAATTTTGAATTTCATTTTACCCCCAATGATTTTTTGATTGCATTGTCTACAATCATATTGGCGGTTCCAATTGCTTCATCTTCGATGGTTCCATATGGGTGTTCAGGGATTATACACTTGCTCATATATGCGGTATTCAGGATGCCACTCGCAATCGAAGCCCTCAATTTTATTTCATCAGATACGCTTATCATTTTAACTTCCCCATTTTATCAAGGTAAGCCTCTCTTACATCCTGGTGGTCTGAGAAGCCGCTTTCCTTTACAATCTCCCATTTACTTTCCAAGTCTGCTTTATCTGCTGCGGTGGCAAAGGCTGCAATGACATCCTCTTTAGTTGTTTTGACTTCTGGGGCTTCTTGCTCCGGCATATCGAAGCTAGAAAATTCCTTCTCATCAACTTTTTGTATTACCTGGACATCTTCAGGCGATAAAGGAAGCCACTTAGATAGACGCTTGAATACCGTTTTTTTTGCCATCTCGTCAAAGTCAGTTTTCCAAGGGCCGAAATTTCCCGCTTTGGATCTGGCTTTAATTTTATTCACTTCGTCAAGAGTCATTACTTCAGCTTTTCTGCTGCCGTCTTTAAACTCAACTTGAGCATAATAGGCATAAGCAACACCGCGATCTTCTTTAAAGTTTGGCCGGTGAGCTTCAACTTTTCCGGCATTGTAGACAAACTCATCATTATCACAAATTTTATCACTGTGAATATTCGCGATTTTTCCAGAACGCATTGCTAATTCAATCAAGCCTTTATAGTCAATAATCAACTGACAATCAACTCTGTTCTCTTTCCGGTTATTAAATGGCAAAAGGTGAGCCCGGCGGCCATCTGGTTCAATGCCAAGCTGTGCACAATCCAAAAGACAGGCAATAAAACTATCTCTATCACACTCTAAAAGCTTAGGTGTCTTGGTCATCGCAGTCATTGATATTCTCAAGAATCTATCAGGCGTGCAGATTGACGGCAAGGCTTTTGCTATCTGCTCTTTTACGGCATCACCAGAGATAAAAGTTCTTAGGTCGGTGCTATTCTTTTTAATTTCAGTGCTCATTTTTCTTCCTTTTTGGTAATTTTATTATTGGTGAAACTAAATAACCTTACGTTCATTATTGCTGCAACTGCAGTTGCCATACATCCAAATACTATACCAGAAAGCATTAAAACTCCGATCCACTGCCAAAAGCCGAGCTTCAGTAAAAATTCAAATAGTGTCATTTTTTCTCATCCTTATACATGTTTGGGTATTCTTTCTTCAGTAGGTCTGTAATCTGTCGGGAAATTGGAACACCTTTAAACTTCTTGGCATCCTTCATAACCTTATGATCATAAATTTTAATCTTTATTGTGGCATAGTCTTTGTTCATCACTTTCCTTTATTTGTCATTAACTTCTACACCTTCAATATAACTAAAGGTGTAATCAAATACAAGGGTTTAGTATACGATTTAATTAAATTTGTGTATAAATGTGTAATTCATCTTGAAAGGTGTAATAAACGGTATTATCATAACTACATAAACAACGCGAAAGGAAGGAAAAAATGAAGATAGAGAGATTCTTAAAAGAGATTAACGGCAACATCAAAGATTTAGATGATGACCTAAAAGCTGAGTTTGCTTTAATTAAAGACACTAAAGATTTAAGGAAGTCCGATCTGGATATGAAAAAGGTTTTATGTAAGTCTTTTAGAGTTGGGCAGCAAAATGGATACAAGCATGTTATCCGTGAATATGAAGAGAATAATTGTCTGATAGAGCTTAAAGAGTCGTTAGAATTATCTGTAAAAAACAAGGAGTTTATCCTAAGCGCTGCTTTTAGATTAGACAATGAAGATTCGCAATTTATCAAGATGCAAGAGCAGGGTATGAAATCGAGTTATGAATTTGTAATATATATGTTAGGGAATATCGAACAATGAAACAAGGCGAAAAAAGATCAGTAGCATGGGCCGAGTCATTCGCAATCGGCTTATTATTAGGAATCACATTATTATTCACAATGGGTACAATCAGCGCAATCATAGGATTTTTCAAATGACCTACCGCGAAACAATCACCTTTAGTGAAGACAATGACACTTGCATTGAGATTGACGTTGAAATGGCCGTCAACACCTTTCAGGATCACAACGGCAACCAATGCGTTGAGCTTGGCGAGTGTGTCGAAGTTCATGAAATTATGGTTAATGGCGAAAAATTAAATTGGAGTACTCCAGAGTCACGCAAGAAATCAATTAAATTCGCCAACGAATACAATTTTGACTACGAAAAAGTTTACAAGCAACTAAAGGAAGCATGATGAGCAAAGTACTAATAACCTGCAAAAGAATACTGGAAATTGAGCCTATGTGTTATGGTGACTGCATAAGCCTTGAGCTGGAAGACATCCTAATCCCTCATGAGAGCCTTGACGCTCTTGCAAACCTAATCGCCGACATTGATATCGATGCGCTAAAAGAAGTCATCAAGGAGCGTGAGAATGGATAATATAAAATTTAGAGCAAGAGCAAAGACTATATTTAATTGTGGTGGCTATAATAAACGGTCGGGAGTAGAGGAGGGCCAATGGGTTTATGGGCATTACTTTGAAGAGCCGCAAGATGGTGATCGTTTATCCTTTGACTTTGTGCCGCACATAAGAATGCCGTATGGCGACAATTCAGCGGATATAGAAGTTGACCCCCAAACACTCGGCCAGTTCACCGGCCTCAAGGATAAGAACGGCATTAAGATACATAAGGGAGATATAGTCAAAGACAAAAACGGCGTAATTTACGAATTAATATGGTCTTATTACTCTTGGATGTTGAATAATGGAGATGTTGCGGGGTATTTGCATAATCGAGAGTCGGTGGTACCTAGATGCTCAGCTGTACTTGAAATAATCGGTAATATCTATGAGGATTTTCATTTGATTTCCAATGACTGATGCATTATCGTGTATAAAACAAGGACAATAAAAGGATATTCTATGGAACCGAAGAATCAAGAAAAATTAATATTCAACAATACTTGTGGGTGCTTATTTGAAGCAGCCGTTTTGGAGAGAGCCATGTTATGGTGGTCTAGTGGGCGTGTTCTTATGAAAAATAGGAAAATATACATGCATGGAAACTATCCAGCTGTAAGTATTTTCGATGAAAAGCTCCATATACATAGGTTGATATATTGCTATAAAAACAGAAAGAAATTATTAAGATCAATTCATGTCCATCATAAAGATGATAATAAACTAAATACCTTAACTGATAATCTTGAGGAGATTAAAGATTCTATTCATATGTCACATCATAACAAAGGAAAGGTTTTATCTAAAGATCATAAGGATAAAATAAGTCTGGCGAATAGAAGAAGAAAAGGCATTAAAATGAAGAGTAAATACCCGATGCCAGATCTTGCTGATTATGTAAATCAAGGTTTATCAATTAGTGCAATTTCTAAAATATATGGGTGTAGTTGGGACACTGTTAAAAATAGGATCCACGAAACTCCGGAGCTATTAAAATGAGCGATAAACTAAGACGTTCGGAACTTAAAGAAGGCATGCAAAGAGAGTTGCTAAACCTTAATACTAAACTGCTTAAATCAGAAAGTAGCAACAAAGATAAGGACTCAGAGATAGAAAGGCTTAGATGCAATCTATGGGAAGTTGAAGCAGCACTAGACTTAAAGAATAGAACTGGCTTCATGGATGTATTTCTACCGGTAACAGTAGCCGCACTATTCTTCTTTGTTGGAATGCATTATGGCTCTATATAGTAAGAGAATGGAGCTTATTTTTATAATGCCAGAAGACTGTTTATACTCTTTCAACTTTGGTTTAATAAACTTTGAGCCTATCGAAAATATAGACACTTCTGAATGGTCGAGCTTAGACAAGAAATTAATGTACAGAGCCTTTAAACGGCACAATGAGATACATAGAAAGAGGATGGAAAAATGAGTAACCCAAAAATAGCGCAGTGCTGTATATGTGGGCATTCGTGGGAACGCGAAATGAATGGATTTCACAGCTGTTCAAAAATACTTCAACAGAAAGTCGAGCGTCTCGAAAAGGCTTTGTGGGATGAAAGATATGGATGGTCTATGTGTACGCCTAAAGAGATGGAAAAATATTTGAACGATCTTTACGCCGGAAAGTATGACGAATACTTAGACAAGGAACTCGCAGAATGTAAAAGGCAATGGGAAGGATGAAAATTGAAGAAGTAAATATCAAATTGTCTCTTACTCCAAGAGAGGTTTATTTAATATCTTATTGCATAGATGAGCTACTAAATATCACTGATGAGTTAGATCTTAAAAGAGGCTTTGATGATGGCAAGCAAAAAGATTGTGAGAGACTTAGTCTGGAGATGGTAAAATTATTGACGACAATAAAAGGGGAAGAATCATGAGTGAAGAAATTAAGAAATGCGAATGTGGGTACTTCCATATTTACAAAAAATCTTGGGTTCCTTTTGCTAATCCAAAGCCTCTACAATATTTATATAGAGATATATTTTGTGAGGCTTGGGTAAATAGATCTTTTTTAGATGAAAGACATGCAAGATTATTTTCAACCAAGACAGTCGCAACAGGAAAGTTCTTTTGGGCAGGCGAATACTGCGATAAGATTGAGAACATATGCCAACTAAAGGATTAAAAAAAGGAAGAGTCATGAGCAAAGAAATTAAGAATATGGAAGACTACGAGTTTTTAGATATGGTCAAAGAGGAGATTGAGAGAAGAATTCTAGAGCATGACACTTTCTGTATATCTAGTGATGATTTAGCGTGTCAAGACTATGAAACACGAGCGATAATAAACATTATATCTATACATAAAATATTACTTGAAAACTAGCGATTAAAAATTAAAAGAGGATGGAAAAATGAGTGACTATAGTAAATCACATGATTGGAGACTTTTGTGCGAGGAAACTTTTGCCGGCTTAAATGATTGTCAGCATGAAGCGACAGAGATAATAAATTTCCTAGATAAGAAAGTCGAGCGTCTCGAAAAGGCTATTTGGGAATATGAGCACGAAGAGCACAGCAACTCTCCTAAAGCTATTCAGGAATATCTAGAATCTATCTACACTGGCGAGCATGACGAACGCTTTGACAAGATTATTGAGCAATGTAAAAAGGACTGGGAATAGTTGAAACCCGCCTGAATTAGGTTATATTTATATATGGCGCTTTGAACCGTCATTAAAACAAAGTATTAAAAATTTTACCCGCCTCTTCAGGGAGCCTTCTAATAGGGCTTGTTCAAAACTGAAGCAGAGCGGGTTTTTTTATGGAGAAATTACATGTCTAATGCGACAAGAAAACTTATGGCGCAAAGTAAGACTATTGGAAGAATCCAAGCAGCCATATGCATCAAAAACAACCTAATGGAAATATTAAACGAATCACCTGATATTGATAAGCCAGGTTTAGCCAGATCAGTAGCCTTTATACAAGAGCTTTTAGAGAATTGCTCATTCTGGCAAATGATAGAAGATGAGGAGCTTCCTAAATGAATGACGGATGGATAAAGCTTCACCGGTCTTTTTTAGATTGGGAGTGGTATGAGTGCCCAAATACAGCAAGGCTATTTATTCATTGCTTATTAAAAGCCAACCACAAAGAAGGTAGACACAAAGGCGAATTAGTACCAAGAGGAACCTTTTTAACATCATTAGAATTACTATCACAACAGACCAAATTAAGTATTAAGTCTGTGAGGACAGCTTTAAAACATTTAGAAGAAACTGGCGAGATAGGCACGGAAAGGGCACGGAAGGGGACAAAGATAACTATCTGCAAATACAGCACTTACCAAAGTTCAGCAACGGCAGGTGGCACGGAAGAGGGCACGGAAGGGGCAGACGAGGGGCAAGAAGAGGGCACGGAAGGGGCAACTAACAAGAATGAAAAGAAAGAAAAGAAGGAGAGAGATTTAGAGTTGTTTGAAAAAGCTTGGAAAGAATTTGGCAGATATGGAACAAAAAACAAAGCAAAAGTTTATTGGTTGAAACTTACAGATAATCAAAGAATTGAAATTGAGGAAGTTATACCAAACTATCTGGATCATATAAAAAGAACTAACTACAATAAGAAGTTTTTCGAAGGATGGATAAATCCAAAAAATAAACTTTGGGAAAATACAGCATATAAAAATACAACAGATGGATTAGATAAAAAACCAATGACCGAATTAACTCTTAAGGACATAATGTAATGGAACTTACAGAAAATACAGATTTTTCCCTAATTGGCCTTTTGATTAAAAAGCCTGAAATGCTCGACCATTGCGAACTTATCAGTAATTTTGAAAATCCTTTCAGCGATCATAGGCTCAATGCAATCTTCAAAGACATTAAAAAACTTTACACGATGACTGGGGCTTGTGACAGAAGAGAATTAATGAAAATGGGAATTGATAGCCAGATAAACCAAGAGTTCTATTTAACTCTTATTAGCTCTTCTGGCTTTGATGTCAATATACAGGGATACATTTCAAACGTCTATAACTCGCATATAAAGCAAAAGCTCGAAGTTTTGGGACAAGAGCTCATAAATTGCTCTAAAGACGATTTAAACAGCGCTACAGAGTTTTTAACAAGATCCAGAAATATATTGGATGACTTAGAGAAAAGAAGCGCAGTAACATCAGGGGTAACTTTGCCTGAAGCTTGTAAGCAAGTATTAAACAAAGCCGTTAAAATGGCCGAGGGAGATAATAACGAATACATGGCAACGGGAATATTAGCCATTGATAGAATTATTCACGGCTTAACAACTAAGACGATGTCAGTTATTGGAGCAAGACCAAGTGTCGGCAAATCGGCTTTAGGTCTTTCGATGATGTCTAACATGTCATCAATGGGAATTGGCTGCGGCTTTATATCGGTTGAAATGTCAGAAGTCGAATGCGTCGAAAGAATTACTCAGGTTAGAAGCGGTGTTTCAATTTATGAATTTGGCGATGAAAGGCAAGCAAGAAGAATACTTCCAAAATTTACGACTGCTTTGGACGGCATTAAACATTCGACGAATATGCAGATTGTCAGAACCACCAACAGAAGAATTGGAAATATCAGAAGTATTGCCCGGAAGATGAAAAATCAAGATCCTAATTTAAAAATGATCTTTGTCGATTATCTCCAGAAAATAAAAGGCGATGACGGAACCGTAAGCATTCGTGAACAGATAATCGACGTATCGGCAACCTTAACAGATATGGCCACAGATATGGATGTGCATATTTGCTGTATGGCTCAATTAAACCGAGAAGGTGACGAGCTGCCAAAGATGAAGCATTTGAAAGAATCAGGCTCTATCGAGCAAGATGCCCACTATGTGTTTTTACTTCACAGAGAGCTAACAAATGATGAGCCGATTAGTGACGCGATGGTATTTATCGCCAAGAATCGAGGCGGCCAAACAGGAACAGCGCCGGTTGCTTTCAATAAGAAAACCACTCGTTTCTTCGATAGTTCACACGATTACGCAGAGGAGAGATAAATGAGCGATGAGGAAATAGACTTGCAATTAAAAATTCTTGAGATTGAAGAGAGTACTCAAGAATCACTTAATAGTATTGATTATGATATGCGCCGAAAGCCGGAATGGTGGCAAATGGCCACAGGTTTCAAAGATGCCAGTGATAGGGAATACCAAGAAGCTCGAAAGATATTTAAAGAGTTCCTGGCATTCTCAGCGCCAAAAGACGGGAAGCATTATTCGGGGCATGACTTCGACAGCCTTGTCAAAAAGTTCACGATGGCGAAAATTCAGAATAAAATATAAAAACTTTCTATGTTTGGGGTTGACGGTACGTCAATGGCGTAGTATTATTGAGTATTGAAACAAACAACTAACAAGGAAGACCATGACACTAACTGACCTAAAACTAAAATCAGCTTTCGAAGTACTCGCCAAGAAATTCAACACAACTGAGTTTGAAGTCGCAATGGCTTACGCAACTAAAAACGACAACGTTGTTTCAATGGTCAATGAAATGACTGGCCTTAAATGACCGAGGGAGCGCGAAAACGCCTCATTACTTGGGGCGTTGATGGTTATGGGGTTAAGTGGTATTTGTGCCGCCAGTGCCTAAAAGAGTTCGGCAGCAGCAATAAAATAGATTACTACGATATAGATCACAAATGTAAAAAGGATGGAGAATAAAAACATTGAAAACAATCCAACAAACCCGCAAGCAAATGAAACTCAAGACCGCCGAATTTGGCAAGCTAATAGGCGTTAGCGGTCGCACTGTTGAAAATTGGGAACAGGGAAGACGTAAGCCGAGTAAGAGCGCTTTGATGTTGATTAAGCAAATTCAGAATAAAATGTAAGGAAGGAAGGATGAGCTATTACGACAAAACCGTAACACCTCACGTATTTGTAACGAAATGTAAAAATTGTAACAAAGATGTAAGGCTTGTAAAAGATAGCTTAGAGAAGATGAAAGCTTATTGTTTTGATTATTCTCACTTAGCGTTGAAGGCGTTGAAATGAAAGGCCAAACACACGGAGGGAAAGGAAGCTCACAAAGAGCCAGAGATGAAAAGTCTTGGCAAAATAGCAAGCTATGGGCTTCAATTGACAAGAAAAAGCTAAAGAAATCTACGCAGAAAATAATAGAAGTAAAACAAAAGGATGAGAGATGAGTAGGCAATTAAGCGCAATAAGTATTATAAACGAGAACGGTGAAATAAAATTTGCTGTGGATGGCGTTATTACAGACATCAAAAATATAAATAATTTCTCACTAGTCGTGTGGGGAAGATACGAACCAGCTTTTGATATATGGCAGCAACTTTCTCCAAGTGAATATCATGACCTAAAGGATAAATCATGATTTATAGCATAGTAAAATTCGACGATGGCAAGTACGGTGCCAGAAATAATGAGACTGGTGAGTTCTTAGATCTTAATATTGTTTCTTCAAAAAGTATAAAGTCTGGGCTTACTTATGACTGGCCTATAGAAGAGTATTCTCTAGGGAATATCAAATCAAGATTCCTGTGGCTGGTGAGGTGGAGAATAAGGGTCGCGATAAAAAGGAATCTTAAACAACACAGAAATCACATTATTACTTACACTGTAATCGAGGATGAGAAATGAAACAAGTATGCAACCGGTGCCAAGGCGGTAATTTTATCAGAACGGATTGGGCTACAATTCTTAAATGCGCGAACTGCCAAAATATGCAGAAGAAGAAAGCGCCAGGTGAAGAATGAAAGTTTATGAGTTCAAGGATTTTAAGGATTTAATTGATGTGGATGATCTAAAGGCTGACTGTTTAATTAAAACGCTTGTGGTGCTGGTTTCAGTTCACGGCGTTGATAAAGTAAGCGACATCTTTGATAAAATGCAGGAGCGGATGAATGCAACGAGCTGCTAGAAAAGACTCAAACCATAGAGAGATTGTCGAATATTGCAGAGGTAAAGGTTTTGCAGTACTGGACATTGCGCAACTAAAAAATGCTTGCGACATATTTATCTCTAAAGACGGCTTCACTGTCGCTTGTGAAATTAAAGATGGTGATAAGCCACCAAGTGCAAGAAAGCTGACAGAGGGTGAAGAGAAGTTTAGAGCAGGATGGAAAGGTGCTTACAGGCTTATAACTTGCACGGCAGATATTGACAATTTAATGTTAAGTATGGGAAAATAACCCAACAATGAGCCACTTAGTAAAATAAGTGGTTTTTCTTCTTGATTCTCTTAATAAATTCTGCTATAGTAATTATTAACCTAACAAAAGGAACAGCATGAAAAGTAAACGCAGACCAATATCATTTAGCCTTAATCAAGAGGAAGTTGATTATATCGATAAGAGAGCCAGAAAAGAAGGAATGATCAGAAGTGAATATATGAGGTATGAGTTAATACTTAAGCATAAGATCTTAAAAGGAGAAAAATAAGGATGACCAGGGAAACGATAAAAAATAACCAGCTCGCAATTGAGATGCAAGTAAAACGAGGCTTCGAGGCTAGAAGAGATTCACGCAGAAACGCAGAAGGTAGACACAAGACCGGCGGCGAATCAGGGTATAAATTCACACAGAAAAAGGACGAGAAATGACACCAGACGCAATAAGAACAGCACAGATTAAGATGGAGCAGGATATTAAAAACTCTTTCGTGCAGACTACCGATTCTAAACGGGCAATGAGAGGCAAGACGATAACACATGCAGCGAAAGGCTTTAAACGTGCAGGAAAGTCGGGAAAGAAGCTATGACACGCGAAAATATTCTGAAAAGGCTTAACGATCTAAAGTCACTGGATGACAAAGGCATCGCAAGATCTGAGGCCGATTTTATGATCAGTCAGTTATTGACCCGGCTTGGATGTGGTGAAATTGCAAAGGCATATGGAGAGGTGAAGGGATGAGTGATTCAATAGGTGGAGTAGTTGAAGGTAAAAGCATAGAGTTTACAGGATTTGAAGCAATAGAGAGCTTAGATTTAAGTGAAAGTCACATTGCAGAAGAATTAACTTTTGAAGCTTCTTTTGACGCATTACCGCCGGAACCAGGATTCTTTAAGTTCCCAACCAGTGACTTATTTACAATATCGCTTCCAAGGTCAGTAAGAATACATAAGAAGCTTAAGAACTCAAGGTCAAACAAGACTAAGCCAAGCAAGCGCAAAAGAAAGCAGATGCACAAAAGAAGGACTATGCAATTTCAGGGAAGGATAAAGAGCCTTGAAGATGGTGCCGAGATCGAGCTTATGAGCGAAATTAAAAAAGGTGTAGAGGAATGATTAAACCAGGAACTTACAAAGGGGTTATGACGACTCATGACCCTTCTCAAGCTGCTAAAATGGTCAGTAAAATATACGATGGAAATATATTGACAGCTTATAGAGCCACAAATCAATATACCGAGGGCGATCACATTTACTGGAAGATTGAGCTAGAATTACGATCTCCTGACGATCCAAAAGACCTTAAGAAATATAAACAAGGCGATATAAAACAGCTTAAAGATATACTCAAATTTACCTCTGAAGTTAATGATGATCATGAGGTTAGAATAGGCGAGGAAGGTTATTTAGAGAAAGGGGATATTTTAGACTTGTTAAATTATATACCTTCAATATGGAGAGTAAGGAAACATGCTAACTAAACAAGAGTACATATGCTTCATGATGAAGAAAGAAAAAAGAAATATGCGCATGAAGCTTATGAAAGAGACACACGAAAAGCAGGAAGCACAGTTGAAAGAGATGGACAAGAGAGTTGATGAACTGGTACGGAGGGAGTTATGAGCGAAATTAAAAACTATCAAGGGACATGGGAAAGTATTTATAATAGTGGAATTCCTAAGAAACTTAAAGATTTGGACTCTGTGGAATTGGATATGATAAATGAGCTATATCGCGATGATCTATATGATATTATTGAGAAGTTAGATAAGAGAGTTGATGCGTTAGGACGGAGGGAGTTATGAGTATAGAATGGGAAGAGATAGGCGGCTCACTTGTAGGTAAATCTGGGAATGATGAGTACGCTATTTTAAATACCGGTGGACTTTGGAAGTTAAAAACATACGGTGGGGTTAAAACAGAGGCTTATTTTTTTAGAATTGAAGATGCCAAGAAAAGAGCCGATGAAATGGCCGACTGGCAGGGTAACTTGACAGAAAACGATAAATAGAATAAATTACAGTATTATAAATGAAGGAAAACATTATGAGTCAAGGCGAAGGCGGAGGCAGGCCATCAGAGTTAGAAAACATTGACTTTGAACAGGTTGCATTGATGGGTAAGTTTAAAGCTACCTATGAAACTATGGCGGAATATTTCGATGTTTGCGTAAGAACTATTGAGCGATACATGGCGGATGAAGATGGAAAGTTTTGTCGGGCATATAAGAAAGCGTTCTCTGATTGTAAGCTTAGATTGTCAGAAGCTCAGATGAAATCAGCACTAGAAGGTAACGCAACAATGCTGATCTGGATGGGTAAACAACACCTTAATCAAAGCGATAAGCAAGAGATCAAACAAGACCTCAATGTCACCGGCCAGCCGTTGATTGGTTTTGCCGATACCACCAAGAAGGAAGAATAGAAGAATTTATATGTGGCTGGGTCTCATAGTGGGAGGCGAATATAATGAAGAGTTAATGGACGCATTAAAGTTCAATTATATTTATTTAGTTCAAATCTAAGTCAGCTGCTACATTTTAGAGCCGCCCTTAATCAGGCGGCTTTTTTGTGGCTAAGGGTTATCTTTCAACTTCTTTATTAGTTCCCGAATATGTGCTGATCTTGTGCGTCCTTCTTCCTTTGCTTGGCGGTCAAGCTCTTTTAATGACTTGTCGTCGATGGTGATGTTAATTCTCATTTACCTTTCTCCTTATTATTCCTTTAGTCATGATATATACCCTCAACTTTTCTAAGATTATTTACATGTTTTGTTTTTGATTTATTATTAATACTTGGCGATTTTTAATAAATTTTTGATAGACACCCTTTCAATTTTATTTCTTTCAGACCTTGCAAGATAATCAAAATTAGGGTGAAAATATATTTCTGGTTTTAAGCCATCTTTTTTTAACCTCCCTAAAATGCCGTCTTTAACAGCTTTATTTAAGACCTTGCGAACACTTGCGGGCAGTTTAGTTGTGACTCTTATTCTTGTATCTAGTATTATCTGTATGTTTGCCTCGGATACACTCAATTCACCGCGCGCTACTCTATCCATTATACGTTCCATTATATTTTGGTGTGTCATGTCATGTCCTTGTTTTGTTATTTACTTTCAATACTCTAATATACACACTTAATACACACTTACAAACAGGTTTAGAATATTTCTTTGAAGAAAGTTAACGTCGCATAATCTGTAATTTTATCACTATTACGTCACATATTTGGACAATTCCTTCAATCTTATCATTATTTTAAAAAATGGGTTTGGTGATGATTTATTTCAAATGCTATACTACGGCACGGCTTTTTTCTCTTTGGTTTCTTTTACCCGGTTTTCTTTCCTTTCTCTTTTTTGTTTCAGTTTAATCGTTCTTATTCCCTTTAGCTCTTTATCCCTTAAATAGACATAATTGATAAGTACGCAAGATAGAGTATAATTAATAATGATATTCAGCGATAAATATAAGCCATTCTTTGAGCTACTGTCAGACGATCCCGTATTAGTTAAGAAGCACAAGAAAATACGCTATGTAGTACTTACGGGGAGCCGCGGCAGTGGAAAAAGCTTTGCATTATCTGCCTGGGAAGATGCAGCAATGTATAAAGATGGCTGGGGCTTGTTGTCAACTAGATATACGATGAACTCAGCCAGCCTGTCAATCATTCCTGAATTTGAGTCTATGTGTGAGAATCTTGGCAACTCCAGCGACTTTACTTTTAATAAGACCGATGTGACAAACAATGTAACCGGGACCCGTATTGATTACCGGGGATTGAAAGCCCAGACCAAAACGGCTAACAGCGCTTTAAAATCAGTAGCTGGCAAGAATGTATTTATCCTGGAAGAGGCAGAAGAATGCGTGGAGCAGCCACTATTTGAAAAGGTTGATTTATCTATCCGTACTAAAGAGTATAAGAATATAATTATTATCGTCATGAATCCCACGAATTGTAATCACTTCATCTATAAAGAATTTGTTTCAGAGCCTCGTGATGATGTAATGTTGATCCACACAACTTATTTAGATAACTATGAGAACCTTGACCAGTCATTCATTAATATCGCCAATAGAGCCAAGGCACGGGACTTAAAGAAATACAATCACATATTCTTGGGCCATTGGGTTACAGATTCTGAAGGTGCCTTATGGAAAGATTGCGATATCAGCCCGAATCGTATTACCTGGAATGAATTTAATAAGCTCCAGATGATTGAGACTATTATTAGTTATGACCCGGCAGTCACCGATACGGATAAGGCGGCTAAAGATAAAACAGCGACTACCGGCAATCTGCCAGACGAAGACGGTATTATCATCGCGGCTAAAGATTCAGATGGGCACATTTATATACTTCGAGATCGTACCAGAAGAGGAACGCGATTGGAAATTGCAGAAGAATTATGCCGGCTTTACCATGAGTATGATGCTAATTGCATTGTCATTGAGAAGAATAATGGCGGTGACTTTATCCCGACTCTAATTAAGACAGTTGATAAATATGTCCGATGTCAGACAGTTACAGCCACAAAGGGCAAGCTTTTAAGAGCTCAGCCGGTTCAAGCTATGTACGAAAATGGAGAGGTTCATCACGTTGGAATGCTTGGCGAGCTTGAATTGGAGCAGACAACTTGGGTGCCTGACATGGGCATGGCTTCACCAAATAGGATGGATGCTTTAGTCTGGGCATGTACTCATTTACACACGAAAGTTGAATTTGCTTTCGGATTCGCTTAAAATTCTTTCAATTCCCGCTTGATTAACATGTACTTATCATGTAATGTATACATGTAATCAAAAAGGACGGTAAGAATGAAATACACAGAACTAGTAACTGTAATCAACAATGACAATTACTCACTTGAGATGGATATCACGATTGACGTAACTTTCCACAGAGATGAATTTGTTTTTGCGTTCGATTCAGTCGGCAAAGTCTATGCAAACGGCGAAGAATCAGTATTTTTCAAGACTAAAGAAAGCTTAAGAACAATCAGTACTTTCATTGATAACTATCAATTCAACGAGTCCGCAATCTGGGCACAAGCTAAACTAGGAGAAGAAGGATGAATAAACGAAAGGTAATAGAAGTAAACGAGGACACAAAGAAGAGATTCGACGAGCTCAGGGATAAGAAAGGCATGACAGTTAATGGTTTAATTAAGTGGCTGGTCGAGCTGGGAGAAAAGAAATGAGCAACCAGATACAAGTAGGCGATGTTTGGCACGATGAAGAAGACGACATTAAATACACAGTGTCGAAGATTCACGGCAACCAAGTAGCATTCTGGTACTTAGAGAATGATGTCTTATGCGTTTACACTGATTATACAGAGCACATGCTTAAGTACATGACATTGATTGAACGAGATGGAAAAGAATGGCCAGAGGTGCAGGGGTGAATTCACTAGATTGTCTCTTGATGATATTCACGTGTTTTATGTTGGCGCTCATTGTAGGTGGATGTTTATATGAGGTTGCGATTATGATCTATCAATGCTTTATGTTCTTATTTAATTTAATATTTTAGGAGGAAAGGATGCTAAAGTTCTATAAAGGTCTAAGTAGTAAAGAGATAGTTTTGAAGGTGGCTAGTTATCACCTCTTTGAATTAAGAATGGATCTTGAAGAATATACAGAAAAATTAACTAAATATTCTAATCCCCACTATGACATGTTTCCCCACGACAGGGAAGAATTAATAGATTGTTATACTACTTGGATTAAAGATAAAAAGGATGAGTTAAAACTTATCCAAGATGCAATAAAAGAGGTTAAAGGATGAGCGAAGATATGAAGCAAGATATTCAAGTGGGTGATGTGTGGGCTAATAATGATGTAGAGTTCAATATAGTAATGTTATTTAGTCGCAGGGTCGCTTATTGGTTTATTGATAGTGATGGTAAATTAGGCGGCTGTGATTCTCTTATTCCTATATTCACTAAACAGAACAGGCTGGTCAAGCGCGATGGTAAGCCGGTCAGGGAGTTTGAGGAAGGGGCATTTTATCCGGTGAAATTTGGCGAGCCAGCTAGAGACGTAGCTCGTTTTATGGGTGGCAGATTTTATGCTACTTTTCATTATAACACTGGTGGCCCAGATATGTCTTATGAAGAGTCCGAGCTCTCCTATATCGGCCCAAGGATTGAAGTGGCGTGGCCAGCGGTTATTCCAGATCCAAACGGTAAGGATATACATACTTCGATGGGTGATAATTTATCAAAGGAAATAAACAGGGATGAAAGACTTCAAAGGAAATAAATACCAATTTGCTTACGGTAAATACTCAAGAGAATATACAAAGTGGCTAGAGAGTGAAATAGACTCCCACATGGTTTTTGCATTTGGTGACGATCAAACGAATCTACAAGCTGTAAGATTATCCGATATCGCAAGATTTGACGATGAGGCACAGTTGCTTTATCTAAATGATGGTAGAGATATGTATTATTTTACCCGGTATTTAAATAGCCGTAGTCTTGAAGAGTGTCAAGAGTTGATAAAGATCATCTATCAAGGATGTGAGATAGGATGAACATAAAAAATCTGATATGGACTGTAAAAGTTATGCTGATCATCAACATTATAGGTTTTTCAGCAGCTTATGTAATTGTTGAGTATTTAATTAAATAACCACCCATTTCAAGCCCTGATTAACTTCGGGGCTTTTTTTATGCCTATATACTTGTATTGAAAAAACTAATACTAACAACTATACTATTAAAATAATCAATACTAAACACTTATAGGCTGACTATGGCATTCTGGAGCAAGTTATTCACCAAGACAGAAACATTCAATTCTGACGCTTCTTTGTCAGTTCTTCACCAATTCACAAACCTGATGGAATTAACCAAGAATTATTCCAGCTTAGCCAAAACAGGTTATACCGACAATGTAATTGCGAATACTTGCATAAAGCGAATATCTCAGGCGATTAACTCAATACCGATAGAGTTTTTCATTGATGGCGAAAAGGTCGAGCCTAATACGGGCGATAAATTAACTAAGTCTATTATCCAGGCGTTTAATGATCCTAATCCAGACTATGACATAAATCTATTCATGGAGTCAGTTTATAGCCAGAGACAAATATCA
>Ga0255049_10000545_pt1 | contig 23184 bp, 17 predicted proteins | sample JV7_2_3_MG_FD_183615 | JGI IMG/M metagenome (GOLD analysis project Ga0255049, IMG submission 183615) | Seawater microbial communities from Jervis Inlet, British Columbia, Canada - JV7_2_3 | ecosystem: Environmental > Aquatic > Marine > Inlet | place: Canada: British Columbia | collected 2016-10-06
TCGACTTCCTGATACGTGAAACGAACGGTACCGAATTCCTTGTCAATGTCGTCGCCGATATCGTAACGATCGACCCGATACCACAATCGCGCATTATTCCGGTCGCAGGAACGCCGGGCATCGGCTATATGGAACTGGCGCAGTTTATTAGTACGGCCGACCCGGAATTCGATACGGTCTTCGGCCAGTTCCGTGCCGCCAACGTCACCGACGTGATCATCGACATGCGATTTAACGGCGGCGGGCTAGTGAGTACGGCCGAGCTGCTAGGTGATTACCTCGGCGGGTCCGTGGCGCAAAATCTGATCTTTTCCAACACGCTCTTTAACGCGGACCGCTCAGCGAATAACGATCGGGAGTTTTTCGAGCTGCGTGTGAATTCACTGGGACTATCTCGTCTGATCATCATCGCCAGTCAGGGAACGGCTTCGGCCAGTGAGTTGGTAACGAACAGCATGGAGCCGCATGTCGAGGTTGCCATCGTAGGTGACAGGACCTTCGGCAAGCCTGTCGGCCAGATCGGCGTGGAGTTTTGCGCCCAGGTGCTTCGCCCAACCGCGTTCCAGACGACGAATGCAAATGACTTCGGCGACTACTTCGGCGGGTTGCCGGCGGACTGTGTCGTTGCTGACGATCTCAATATTCCAGTCGGCGTCGATAATGACCCGAACGTGGAGGCGGCTCTTACCTATTTTGCGACCGGCGGTTGTCCGGTGATTTCAGCGCCGGGGACGCCGTCCAAAACGGCGTTTTCGCCCGCACGCAAAATCGAACGCCAGCGACCTCCGCAACGGGAATACGCGGACGCGTACTAGTCGCTGCACCTTAGGAGCGCTGCTTGCAGCGCCCACATTACCAACCCAAAGAGCGGCCGCCGTCGACGGCGATAATCTGTCCAGTCACATACGTGGCATCTCTCGCGAGATAGAGCACGCAGCCGGCGATATCGCTCGGGTCGCCACTTCGTGCGAGCGGTACTTGCTGAAGAATTGATTCCTTAACGTCATCGCTCATGTCGTCCTCGGGCCAGAGAATCGCGCCCGGCGATACGCCGTTCACGCGGATCTCAGGTGCTAAATCTTTTGCGAGCGATCGCGTTAGCATCGCGAGGCCGGCTTTCGCGGTTCCGTAGACGGAGTGATTTCGCAGCGGCCGTTGTGCGTGTATATCGACGATATTGATAATCGCGCCACGGCTGCGTCGAAGCTCGGTCATTGCCGCCTGTGACAGAAACAGCGGCGCTTTAAGATTAGGGCCGACAATGTCGTCCCACTGATCACCCGTAATGTTACCTGGTGGCGTGGGGTAAAACGCCGAGGCATTGTTGACGAGGATGTCCAGCCCGCCACCCCAGTCGGCGACGTCCGCGATCAGTTGCGGCATGGCGTCGCAGTCCTTAAGGTCCAGCTGGAAAGCTGCTGCGGAATCCGTGCGTTGCACATTCAGTTCGCTAACGAGCGCGTCCGCATCCGTCGCAGATCCGCGGTAATGGACCGCTACGCGCGCGCCATCGGCATGCAGCCCGCGGACGATCGCCGCCCCGATACGGCGCGCAGCGCCGGTCACGAGTGCGACCTTATTGCTCAGGTTTTCTGACATCACGGCCCAGTCACGTTATAAAGACTACATTCTGAAAGACTTCGATCAACCCATGCAACTCGAAGCGTCTTCCGCATTGCCAAAGCCTGATACCGACAGCGCCGTCCATAGTCAACGCTGCGCGGATTACATCCGCTCGCGCATCGAAGATGCTGGCGGCAGCATCAGCTTCGCCGAGTATATGCACTACGCCCTGTACGCCCCCGGTCTCGGCTATTACGCAGCCGGAGCACACAAGTTTGGTGCGGGTGGAGATTTCGTCACCGCGCCAGAAGTTTCGCCGCTGTTCGGCCATCTCGTCGCGCGCCAGTGTGCCGAGATTTTCGAGCAAATTGACTCGGCGTCGATTATCGAATTTGGGGCCGGCAGCGGCCGCCTCGCTGCCGATGCGATCGCAAAGCTGGGTGATCTCGGGTCGTTGCCGGAGCGATATCAAATACTGGAAGTGTCCGCGGATCTCAGGGAACGGCAGGAGTTGTTGTTACGCGAGGAGGCGGCCGGATATTTTGATCGAATCGAATGGATCAGTGCCATTCCGAAACATCATGCGGGCGTGATCATCGCGAACGAAGTGCTTGACGCGATGCCCGTTGAACGATTCACGCGGCGAAATTCTGTCTGTCAGCATCGGGTGCAGGCGAGCGACAACGGATTCATAGTCGTTGAAGCAGAGGCGCCGGACAATTTGCGTTATGCCGTAATGGCGATCGAGGCAGACCTGGGCGAGAGGCTGCCCTACGGATACACGTCCGAAGTGTCACTCGGGGCACCAGCCTGGACAGGCGAGCTTGTTGAGGCAATGCAACACGGGGTGGCGTTGTTGTTTGACTATGGACTTAGTCGACGCGAGTACTATGCCGCGGACCGAAGCGACGGCTGGCTGCGTTGTCACTTTCGCCATCACGCGCATAACGATGCCTTATTGTTCCCCGGTATTCAGGATATAACGGCGTGGGTCGACTTCACGGCCATCGCGTCGGCTGCGGCCAACGCCGGGGCAGACATCGCTGGCTACTCAAGCCAGGCTCAATTCCTGATCGGCGCGGGACTCGATGCTGAATTACAAAACATGACGCAAAGCTCGCCGGAACGGCAGGTGGAATTGTCGGGGCAGGTCAAATTACTTACTCTTCCAGCGGAAATGGGCGAGAACTTCAAATGTCTGGGCGTATCCCGAGGCCAGATTACGCAACCGACTGCATTTGCAGTCGCTGACAGGACGCACACCTTATGAGTTTCTTTCATGCCCTCAGGCTCACCCTTTGACCTGGCTGCAAATTGTTGTTCTGGCCATTGTGCAGGGGCTCACAGAGTTTTTGCCGATTTCCAGCTCCGGGCATCTCGTGCTCGTGCCATCGGTACTGGGTTGGGCTGATCAGGGACTGCCCTTTGATGTTGCGGTGCACTTCGGTTCACTCATCGCCGTTTGTGTCTATTTTCGGCATGACGTCGCTGCGTTATTGCGCGGCGGCATGCAGCTGCTTACGTTGAAAAACGAAACGCGTGAATCGAACCTGGCGTTCGTTCTGGGAATCGGCACGATTCCCGCAGCTGTAGCGGGGTTGACGCTGGCGACCTTGATCGAGGACAGCCTGCGCGATCCCACGGTTATCGTCATCGCATTGTCGGCTTATGCGGTCATCATGATATTGGCCGATCGTTTTGGCCGGCGCGAGCGCACGATCGACGGCGTGAAGCTAAGCGATGCGATCTGGATCGGCTGCGCTCAGGCCCTTGCTCTGGTACCCGGAACGTCGCGCTCAGGTGTCACGATATCCGCCGCGCGGGCGCTGGGCTTTCATCGGCAGGACGCGGCCCGATTCTCATTCCTGCTGTCGGTACCCGTTATTTTGCTCGCTTCAGCGTACAAGACCTTCGAAATGCTGACGGGTCCGGTCTCCGTTCCGTGGGCTGGGTTGGGTTTTGCGGCGCTCATATCAGCTATTGTGGCTTACCTGAGTATCGGATTTTTCATGCGTGTCGTTAGCCGCATTGGCCTGTTGCCCTTTGCCGCGTATCGACTCGTCCTTGCCGCGGTTATTTTGTATGTTCTGGTCTAGGCGTTTTGTAGCACTAATATTGACGAGCCCGATCCTGGCCTCCAATGTGCTCGCAGATAAAGGCGACTATGTTCTCGGCGTCGGCGTCTCGGTCGATGACGCTGACGGGGTTGCTGCCATCGCGATCGCCGATGTGGGTGTCGCCAAAGATACCTGGCTGTCTGGCTCGGTCGGTCGCACCAGTGTCGAATTGCCGAACCGTCAGGATCTCGAAACCTGGTACGGCGACATCAGTATCGATCACTTCTGGAATCCGGCGGGCGCTCGCCTGGGTGTCGCATACTGGGGCGATTCCGCGCTGCTCGATTCCGTCGATATCGTCGGGTCGGCATATACGCGTGGTAATGCCGGCATGCTTTCCGTGGACTACGAGCACCGTGACTTCGAACTCGAATTGCCGCCAATCGATGTTCTTCCACGAGCCCTGATCCCGTTCAAAGCCAATGGACTTGGCCTGTCAGGCCGACTAAACATGACGCAGCGCACGAATTTGCGCCTCTCGGGCATGAGCTACGAGTACGACGTCGATCTGCGCAGCCAGGATGCGGCGCGTGTGCTCAATTTGTTGTCGATCAGCCGCCTGAGTTTACTGAGCAGCCTGATTGACTGGCGCGTGTCGGCGGGAATCGGCGTTGATGTTGGCTTGCGGCGCTGGGAACTCGACGTCGCGAAATGGCGCGGTTCGATCGACGGTAGCGACAATCGATCCGTCACACTGACATTCCTGACGCCCATGACCAACAGGACGGATTTAGAAATAAATCTCGGCTACGACGACTCGGACTTGTACGGCGAGGTTACGGTGCTGAACCTGTTCTTCTATTTCTATGGTGTCGACTAGGCCGAAGACCTTAGCTTTTGAATTGCAGCGATACGCGCTTCGCGAATTGCACCGGGAATTCGACTGGGCTCATTAGCGGCGGCTATTTCGCCCGTATTCACTTCACTGGCTGCGTTACAGGCGGCACGAAAAGCATCCGCCTGCGGATAATCACGTTCTTCAAGGCCCGCGCGCCCACGCGCATCGGCTTCGCACGCCAGCAGAAATTTTTCGAATCGGTCCGGGCGCCGAAACGCGTCGGTCTTTTCGAGCACTCTTAGTACCGTCGAATCCTTAAGATCCGCTTCGCGATGACAGTGCGTGTGGTATTCGGCGACGAGTACGGCCAATTCACGAAAATTTTTCGGAACCGGAAGACGCTTCGCCATCGCTTTGATGAGTTTGGCGCCGCGCTCTTCGTGTCCCGGGTGACTGGGCAAATCGTCTTTTCGCGTTGTTGCCTTGCCCAGATCGTGGACAAGGGCGGCGAAGCGCACATCGGCCTGGTCTGTGAGTTTCTCGGCCTGATCCAGAACCATCAGCGTGTGAATGCCCGTGTCGATTTCGGGGTGCCATTTTTCCGGCTGCGGGATGCCGAACAAAGCCTCAACTTCCGGGAAAACAATCCGCAACGCGCCGCTCTCTCGCAGCAGCTCAAAAAACACGCGGGTATCGCTTGTAGACAGCGCCGCTTCGGTTTCTTTCCAGACGCGATCCGGCACCAGTGCATCTACCTCACCGTCGGCAACCATGCGACGCATGAGTTGCAGGGTCTCATCGGCGATCGTAAAACCCAGTGAGTGAAAACGCGCGGCGAATTTCGCGGCGCGGAGAATTCGCACAGGGTCTTCAACAAAGGCGTCTGATACATGCCGCAGGATGCGGTCCTGACAGTCTGCTACGCCATTGAACGGATCGATTAATTCGCCGTCGGCGTCCTTCGCGATCGCATTAACCGACAGGTCACGGCGGCTCAGATCGTCTTCTATCGTTACATCGGGCGAGGTATTGAATGCAAAGCCATGATAGCCGGCGGCGGTTTTGCGTTCAGTACGGGCGAGTGCGTACTCCTCGCTACTGTCGGGATGCAGGAATACCGGGAAGTCCTTGCCGACGGGGCGAAATCCCTGCTCGAGCATCTCGTCGGGAGTGGCGCCCACGACGCACCAGTCCCGTTCTGTCACGGGAATACCAAGCTGCTCATCGCGAACAGCACCGCCGACCAGGTAAATGCGCATGCGGGGATGGTACACGCCATTGGCATCGGGCTACCATTCGACGATGACTGCGTCGTTCGTCAAGCCACTGGTTTGGACTTTCTTGCTGATAGCCTATCTGACGCTTTCCGGCTGCTATTACATGCAGGCGGCGAGCGGTCAGCTCGAAGTCCTGCGAAAACGCGAAGCAATCGCAGATGTCATTGGTGATCCGCAGACACCTCCGGAACTTGCCGAGCGATTGCGGCTCGTACAGGAGGCGCGCGAGTATTCAATTGCGGAGCTTGGGCTTCCTGACAACAAAAGCTATCAAACCTACAGCGATCTGCAGCGAGACTATGTCGTATGGAACGTATTCGCCGCGCCGGAATTCTCGTTAAAGCCGAAAACCTGGTGTTACCCGGTCGCTGGTTGTGTGTCCTACCGCGGTTATTTTAAAGAGGGCGCGGCGACGCAACAGGCGCAGAAGCTCGAGGACGACGGTTACGACATTCACGTCGGTGGCGTTTCAGCCTACTCAACACTCGGCAAATTCAACGACCCGGTGTTGAGTACGATGATGCGTTGGGACGACGTGCAACTCGTGTCAGTGTTGTTTCACGAACTCGCACATCAATTGCTCTACGTCAAAGGCGACTCTGGTTTTAACGAATCCTTTGCGACGGCAGTGGAGGAATTCGGCATCGAACGCTTCCTGCAAAGCAAAACGATGAGCGAGTCGTTCGCAATCTACGAAGAAGGCAAGGAGGTTCGCCGCGAGGTGACACAATTAATTGCGGTGGCGCAGAGTGATTTGAAAGTACTTTACGAGCAGGATATCGAGGACGATGACAAACGCCGGCTCAAACAACATCGGATCGATCAGTTGACCTCCGAATTGCGCGAGACATTGGAGGCGATGGGTCGTGACGCATCGTCCTGGCTGCAGAAGCCTCTTAACAATGCACGTATCTCATCACAGACTTTGTACGAGGGGCGCTTGCCCGAATTCAGGGTCATGCTGGAGCGTTGCGAGGACGACATCGAATGTTTTTACGCCGAGGCGCGGCGAGTCGCGAAACTCAAGAAACCCGAACGCGACGAGTATTTGGATCGCTTGTAGGAGCGCTCCTACTTGCTGGCGACCTGTTGATCTTCGGGCGCCGCCTCGATAACCGGCAAACGATCACTGAGACGGCTGATGCTGCCCGTCAGGCGCCAGTGGAATATCGTGTCAGCTGCCATAACGCGGCGAACGTATTTGCGCGTCTCATTGAAGGGAATATTTTCGATCCAGATGCGGGCATCCATCGTGCCTTGTTCCGGCATCCATCGATCGACGCGATGCGGACCGGCATTGTAAGCCGCCGTCGCCAGTACGCGGTTGCCGCCATAGCGTTCGGCCATCTGGCCCAGGTACATCGTCCCGAGTCTTATATTAGCTTGCGGATTGGTAAGTGTGTCCAGCCCTGAATAAGGCAGATTAATTTCTCGTGCGACGCGGCGTCCGGTCGCCGGCATGAGCTGCATCAGACCAATTGCGCCGGCGCTCGATCGAATGTCGCGCATGAAAAGGCTTTCGCTTCTCGCGATGCCGTACGCCCAGTTTGTCGATATCTGCGCCGCCGATGCGTGTTGCACAAAATCGTTTTGGTACGGCAATGGGTAACGCAACGCGAGATCGTCGTATTCTCCAACCGTGGCGACCGTGGATATCGCGCGCGAATGCCATTCCCACCGGTCTGCGAGAATCGCTGCCTGTGATTTTTCGAGTGGTGTGAAATAGCTAACGACCGCATCCCACTCGGATCGACCGCGACCATCAAGGCCGACAAGATACAGTTCCCGAGCTCGTAAGAGGTCGGTACGCGCAGATATGGCCGAAATCATGCCTTCATTGACTTCGAGATCGGCGTGGGCGAGTGCATACGGCATATCGATTTCGTCAGCGGCCAGAAAGCCGTAGTAGCTACGCTCTGTTGCAAGCGACTCGAACTCAGCAATGGCCGCGTTTACCTGGCCGCTCTTTTGAAGTGCGATTGCATACCAGTAACGCCATTCCTCGGCGCTGCGTTCGCTATCCGACATTTGCCGGATGTCGCTGAGAAGGCGTGCCCATTCCTCACTCCTGAGGCTACTTCGGGCTCGCCATCGCATCACCTCATCGTTTTGCGCCGCAACCGACAAATCGCTTAGCAGGGCATACGCATCGGGCAAATTGTCTCGCGCGGTCCACAGCGCTATGTGGCGCGCAGTTTTAAGCTTTTGTTCCTCGGTAAACGCGAATCGGGACCTAATTGGTTGCCACCGCTGCAACGCCTGTACAGGGTCCGCAAAGGTCAGTCGCTCGATCGCGTACACCATTTGCTGGCGTGATACTTCGCTGCTGGCTCGCGGATCATGTTGACCCAGAAAACGCTCTGGATCGTTGCGGACCTTCTGCCAGGTCGCTGCTTCGTCAACGTGCGCCGCATCAATTGATTTAGCGAGCCAGCGCGCAAGCGAGAATTCGCGCGCGTCAATAGCCAGTTCGTAGCGCGCCACGTAGTCATTCTTCGTTAGTACGTTGATTTCCGTAAGGCGTTCGAAAACCGGGTCGCATTCTTCAACCTGACTCGAACCGACCAGCCACAGTTCCCTGGCCCGAACCGAGACGCGTTGTTCCCGTCCGGCCGCAAGTTCTGCCTGCAACGCCAGGCAATCGAGATTCGCGATCTCGAGCCCTTGGTAATAGGACTGATAGATACCGAAATATTCGTTCAGCTGTCCGCGACGAACCAGATCAAGCGCGTAGCGGTAACGGACCTCGCGCGCGGGTTTCAGCGTGCCGTGTTGCTGTAGAAACGCACCGACGGCCGCGGTATCGGCGTTCTTTATCGTGGCGCGGAAATACGCGGCCTGAAGGTCGGGCCAAAGCAAATAGTCTTCGAGCTTCAGTTGGTCGCTGGGCGGCAGATCCGAAACAGCGCTCCAGTTGCCAAGTTCCACGCTTGCGAAGACGCTTTGAAACAGTTCACGTTGCTCGTCGACCTCCTCCGCGGAGGCCGGATACAAAACAGCCGCGCTGAGCGCGGCTGCCAGTAAAAGTCTTGGAGCGTGAAAACACGACATGCGCGGATTCTACACCGCTTAGCGTATCTGTAGCAGCAATCGTCGATCGCCGCGCTGCACTTCCAGGAACAGAATCTGATTCTCACTTGCGGCTTCGATCAGTTCACCGATTGACTGCACTCGCTGTCGATTGACCATGACAACAACGTCGCCAAGCCGCAATCCGCGTTGCGCAGCGGGACTCCCTTCCTCAACAACGGGTACCTCGACGCCACGTACGCTGCTGGCGGTCGTGGACTGAAACTCGGCGCCGGTTAGACCGCGATGAATGTCGCCGCCCGAGACGTTCGTCGTAATGCGTTCGCCAAGTTCAGCCGTGGTCAACAGAGTTTCGCCGTCACGTACGTAGCGAATCGAGACTTCATCGCCAACAGACAGCAGGCCAATCGCATTCGTCAGCTCGCGGGCGTTGCTGATTTCCTTTTCATTCGCCTCGACAACCACGTCGCCGATCTTCAAGCCTGCTTTCTCAGCGGCCGACCCGGGACTGATGCGGGTGATTATTGCGCCACTGTTTACCGAAATACTCAATGCTTCAGCCGCTGCCGCATCGATAGGATTGATCGACACACCCAGCAGTCCGCGTCGGACCTGGCCGAAATCAAGGATCTGGTTCATGACCGAACCCGCTATTTCAGTCGGTACCGCGAAACCAATGCCAACATTGCCGCCGGTGCGGCTGATGATTGCTGAATTTATACCGACGAGCTCGCCGCGCATATTGACCAGCGCTCCGCCCGAGTTGCCCGGGTTGATCGAAGCGTCGGTTTGGATGAAGTCCTCAAGGCCCCCACCGATACCTGTGCGGCCCAATGCACTAACAATTCCCGATGTAACGGTATGTCCGAGGCCAAACGGATTTCCGATCGCAATAACGAAATCGCCGACGCGTACCGTTTCGGAATCACCGATAGGCATTTCGGTGAGGTGATCGGCGCTCACTTTCAACACGGCTATGTCAGTTTCAGCGTCGGTACCGATGACTTCCGCTTCCAGTAATTCGCCATCCAACAGTGTGATCATGATTTCATCGGCATTTTCGACGACGTGATGATTGGTGAGGATGTAGCCTTCGCTCGCATTCACGATGACGCCGGAGCCGGCGCTTTGTACCTGCCGATCATTTCCGCCACCCGGCAAGCCAAAGAATCGACGCATGGCGTCGTCCGCAAATGGGGATCGTGTGCTGACTGTCTGGCGAACGCGAATGTTGACGACTGCCGGGGACGCCGCTTCGACAAGCGGCGCGAGACTGGTCACCGGCTGATTATCGATATGGGTTGGCAGGGCCGCTACAGCGGGCCCCACCAGCGCCAACAAGAGACTAACGCCGAAAATGCGAATATTGGTCTTCATAGGTGCCTCGTTAAGAACAACATTTTTCCATGCCACCATAAGCAAGATGAGCTGAATCGTCGATGAATAATAAAAGATGCCCGGCCACGCGCAAGCGTCGCAGCCGGGGTCATTCAATTGTGCTCGCCTTAGGCAGCTTCGACCGTGATGCGGCGCGCCTGTACCTCTGGCTGCTTGGGTATTACTACCTCAAGGATTCCGTTGCTGCTTTTCGCCGTTATGCCGCTGGCGTTCGCCGACTCGGGCAAGCTGAAGCGTCGTAGAAAACGACCCGAGGCGCGCTCAACGCGACGCAGGCCGGGCTCTTCTGTTGTGTTTTCAGGGTGACGTTCTCCCGCAACGCTCAAGACGCCCGCATCCATACTGATTTCAATGTTGCCAGGCACTACGCCAGGGACATCTGCGCGCAGTACGAAGCGGTCTTTTTCTTCAATAATATCAACAGCCGGCGCCCAATCAGCGGCCGCTTTGTCGGCGTCGCTCGGGCCGAATCGGTGGTCTGGAAAACGCTTGAGATCACTCTGCATCAGGTCGACAATTGACCAGGGTTCAAAACGTGTCAGTTTCATGACTTTCTCCTCAAAAAGTGTGTGTAAGGCCCTCAAAAAGCACCCATCAATGTCTCTGTTAAAGGCATAAATTGGGCCTCAAAACGGCAATTCAAGGCACTTTTTTCGGAGAATTACTGCCACTATATGTAGTGGCAGAGAAATTTCACGAAAGTGCCATTTTTTTTCGCATATATTTAAAGTAGTTTTGGCACTAAATATCATAAGCAATTGTTTTATATCGATTAAAGCCCTATGAGGTATTTGCGCAAAACTCTTGACAGAGGTCGCGTTCGGGCATAATCTAGCCTGTAACCGGACACAATATCTTGTGTCCAACCAACGAGGGAAAGAGGCCAAACTCTGGCTCTCGCCGCGTCGAAATCGACTTGTGGCGAGCAGGCTGCTATTCCCTCGAAAAAATGCGGGTTAAAACAGTAATTCGGGGACTCCACACGGAGTACAGGGGAGAAAAAAGGCCAATGAAGTCTGCCGTTCAAATGGATGCGCACACGGTTTCCGACATTGAATTTCAAGCAGCGTCCCTGGACATCTGGGACGCCAAATACAAGCTCTCCGCTAAGGACGGCTCAAGCATTGACGAGTCAATCGATGGTACCTACCAGCGCGTTGCTAAAGCGCTGGCAGAAGTAGAGAAAGAGTCCGAGCGCGAGCAATATTTCGAAGAGTTCCTGTGGGCGCTCAGGAGCGGAGCGATACCCGCGGGTCGCATCATCTCCAACGCCGGCGCGCAGGAGCACAAACCAGCCACATCGACGATCAACTGCACCGTGTCCGGCACGGTGGGCGACTCGATGGACAACATTCTCAATAAGGTCCATGAGGCAGGTCTGACGTTGAAGGCCGGTTGCGGCATTGGCTACGAGTTTTCGACGCTGCGTCCCAAGGGTGCCTACGTCACGGGCGCTGGCGCCTACACGTCCGGGCCACTGTCGTTCATGGATATCTACGACAAGATGTGTTTCACGGTGTCGTCTGCCGGCGGTCGTCGCGGCGCGCAAATGGGCACCTTTGACGTTGGTCACCCGGACGTTATGGAATTTATTCGCGCCAAGCGCGAAGACGGACGGCTGCGGCAGTTCAACCTGTCGTTGTTGGTCACCGATGAGTTCATGCAGGCCGTGATCAATGAAGAGGACTGGAAACTCGCGTTTCCCGTCACTCAGAAGGAGCTCGAGGAGGATGAACTCGATATAGCGGACCCGGCGCAGTTCGTGTGGCGCGAGTGGCCGGAGGCTGGCAACTATGTCAGCAACGGTGACGGCCTGGTCGCCTGCAAGATATACAAAACGATGCCGGCACACCGGGTATGGGATTTGATCATGGCGTCGACCTACGATTTCGCGGAGCCTGGCTTCGTGCTGATCGACAAGGTTAACGAAATGAACAATAACTGGTTTTGCGAAAACATTCGCGCGACCAATCCCTGCGGCGAACAACCACTGCCGCCCTACGGTTCCTGCCTGCTGGGTTCTGTGAACCTGACACGTTTCGTCATCGACGCGTTTACGGATAAAGCCCGCTTTGACTGGGATGCCTACCGCAAAGTCGTCAAAATATTTACGCGCATGCTCGACAACGTGGTTGAGATTAATGGCCTGCCACTGCCGCAACAGCGCAACGAGATTCAGCGCAAGCGCCGTCACGGCATGGGCTTTCTGGGACTGGGTTCGACGGTCACGATGTTGCGTATGGAATATGGCGCAGAAGATGCCGTTAGCTTTACCGAGGACATCGCACGCGAACTGGCGATCGCGGGTTGGGAAGAAGCCCTGGAATTGGCGAAAGAAAAGGGACCGGCGCCGATCATGAACGAACGGTTCGAAGTCACCGAAGAGATGTTGCGTAAGCGGCCGGAGATGGTGACTGACGGCTACCAGGCGGGTGACAAGGTTCCAGGTCGGCTGCTACACGCGCGCTACAGTCGTTATATGCAACGAGTTGCAGCGGAAGCGCCGCAACTGGTAGACGAACTCGCAGAGGTCGGCGCGCGCTTCTCGCATCACAGTTCAATAGCGCCCACAGGCACGATCTCGTTGTCACTGGCCAATAACGCGTCCAACGGTATCGAGCCGAGCTTTGCTCATCATTATTTTCGCAATGTCATTCGCCAGGGCAAGAAGTCGAAAGAGAAAGTCGATGTTTTCTCCTTCGAGTTACTTGCCTACCGGGAGCTGGTCAACAAGACGGCGATGCCGGAAGCTGGCGACGGCGGCGACAGTCTGCCGCAATACTTTGTTGCGGCCGACGACATAACTCCGAAGGCGCATGTTGATATTCAGGCAGCCGCCCAGAAGTGGGTCGACTCGTCCATATCGAAAACGGCGAATGTCCCAACGGATTATGAGTACGAGGATTTCAAAGGCATTTACACGTACGCCTACCAGCAGGGCCTCAAAGGCTGCACGACGTTCCGATTTAATCCGGAAGCGTTCCAGGGCGTGCTGGTTAAAGAGAAGGATCTCAAGAATACGACCTATACGTTCACGCTCGATGATGGCTCGACAGTTGACCTAAAAGGCGATGAAGAAATTGAATACGACGGCGAGGTACACACCGCCGCCAACCTCTTTGACGCGCTCAAAGAAGGCTACTACGGAAAATTTTAAGATGATCAAAATCGACAAAAAAATTATCGGCTACGATGTTGCCAAGAAAGACAGCGAGGAAGCCGCCGAGAAACCTGAATTCAAGCGTGAGGGCGGCAGCGGCAATCGTGCTGAAGTCATTCGCATGCATGAACGGCTCGAGCGTCCCGAGATGCTCATTGGGTCGACCTACAAAGTCAAAACGCCGGTGTCGGACCACGCGATGTACGTCACGATCAATGACATCATTCTGAATGAAGGGACCGTGCATGAAAAACGGCGACCGTTCGAGATATTCATCAACTCCAAAAATCTGGATCACTACCAGTGGATTGTGGCGCTAACGAGAATTATCTCGGCAGTATTCCGCAAGGGCGGGGACGTTGCGTTTTTGGTTGATGAATTGACGGCCGTGTTCGACCCGCGTGGCGGTTACTGGCAGGCCGGCGGCAAATTCATGCCGTCGATCATCGCCGAGCTTGGCTACATCGTAGAGAAACACCTGGTGTTGATCGGTTTGATGACGGCACCGGAACTTGATGAAGCCCAGCAGAAGATGATCGCCGAGAAACGTGCCGAATTCGAGGAAGCGCAAAAACAGCAGGACGCTTTTTCGAAAAGCGACTATCCGGAGGGTGCTCAGTTGTGCGCCAAGTGCAGTACCGCGGCCGTCATCATGATGGACGGTTGTATGACCTGCCTGTCCTGCGGCGACAGTAAATGCGGGTGATGTAGGACAGCGGCACCTGCAATCAATCGTGATAAAGTCCGCCCGTGACTTTATCGATTCCTGACTTTTCCAAAACGCATGTCGTCGTCGCTGGCGACGTCATGCTTGACCAGTACCTTTTCGGTGCGACGAGTCGCATCTCTCCCGAGGCGCCGGTGCCGGTTGTGCATGTGCAGAAAACCGACGATCGTCCGGGAGGGGCAGCGAATGTCGCCGTCAACCTGGCTGCATTGGGTGCGACGACGCGCCTGATCGGTGTCGTCGGCAAAGACGCTGCGGGTGAGTCGCTGGAAAGCATTCTGAGCGCTCGCGGGATCGATTGCGATTTCAATCGCGCTGACGATCGTCCGACGATCACCAAGACGCGCGTTCAGAGTCGCGGCCAGCAACTCATTCGTCTGGATCAGGAAAACGCTGCGGCGCTGCACGATGATGCGCTCGTTGCGACGCTGCAAGCTGCGATTGGCAAAGCAGGCGCAGTGATACTGTCGGACTATGGTAAAGGCGCGCTGACCGACGTCAAAAAGATGATCGCTATTTGTCGCGACGCGAAGGTCCCGGTTCTGGTTGACCCGAAGGGGACCGATTTCAGCAAGTACGAAGGCGCGTCGCTAATCACGCCGAATCAAACCGAGTTCGAAGCAGTGGCTGGCGTTTGCGATTCTGATGAGGAGCTCGTGAAACGCGGACGGGACATGGTCAGCGATCTGGGGCTCGGGGCGCTGTTGATCACGCGTAGTGAGAAGGGCATGTTGCTGCTCGAATCCGAAGCGGAGCCACTGTTCCTGTCGACGCAGGCGCGCGAGGTTTACGACGTAACCGGCGCTGGCGATACCGTTATCGCAACTCTGGCCGCGGCGGTCGCAAGTGACGAGGAACTGAGTGCGGCTGCCGGGCTTGCCAATATCGCCGCGGGTCTCGTCGTGCGCAAGATCGGCGTTGCGACAATTACGCCGTCCGAGATTCGTGTCGCTATGCATCAGCGTGGGCAGGGCGGTCGCGGCCTCGTCGCGCAGGATGAGCTGGTCGCAATGGTGGACGAAAGTCGTGGTCGTGGCGAACGCATCGTAATGACCAACGGCTGCTTCGACATTCTTCATGCCGGGCACGTAGCCTACCTTGAGGAAGCCAAGAGTCTCGGCGACAGACTGGTTGTTGCGGTCAACGACGATGATTCCGTACGCCGTCTGAAAGGCGAGTCACGGCCCGTCAATGGCCTGGATGATCGCATGCTGGTACTCGCTGGACTGGCCGCGGTTGACTGGGTTGTGCCGTTTTCCGAGGACACACCGGCAGAGCTGATTGCTGCGGTCCTGCCCGACATTCTCGTGAAAGGAGGCGACTATCGCCCGGAGGAAATCGCAGGTGGCAAAGAGGTTCAGGAAAACGGCGGCGAGGTATGCGTTCTTGCATTCCGGGACGGCCATTCCACTACGCAAATTATCGATCGCTTGCGCGACTGAGCGCTACAGGTCGCCGTGCGCTTCCTTTATAACCTTCTGACGTATTTTCTCTTGCTGCCGTATGCGGCCTACTGGTTCGTGCGCGCTGTCCTGAACAAAAGCTACCGTCATAAACTCGGGCAGCGATTTGGCGCGTCCTATCCGCAGCTGGATCGATGTATTTGGGTGCACGCCGTTTCGGTCGGCGAGGTCGTTGCCGCCGGGCCCCTGGTGAGATCGCTGCGGCGTCTGTACCCCGAATATCCGTTATTGGTAACAACCGTCACGCCAACTGGTGCGGCGCGAGTCGCAGCGTTATTTGGCGATGACGTTCATCACGCCTACATACCCTTTGAAATGCCGATTGCGATCAACGCGTATTTCGCAGCGGTCAAACCTGCAATCGCATTGGTGATGGAAACCGAAATCTGGCCGAATCTGTATCACGGCTGTGGCGTACGGGAGATTCCGCTCGTTTTGGTGAGCGCGCGAATCTCACCGAAATCGGTCGACAGCTATCGCAAATTGTTACCCTTGTTCAAAGAGACCTTGTCGCACGGCATCGTCATCGCGGCACAAAGCAAGGCGGACGCTGAGCGTTTTCTATCGTTGGGAGCCAATCCGGCGCGCACGCGCGTTACGGGCAATATCAAGTTCGATATTGAAATACCGGAGGGGCTTGCTGAGCGTGGTGGCGCTCTTCGACAGGAATTGTTTCCGAATCGTCCGGTCTGGATAGCGGCGAGTACACATGACAAGGAAGAGGGGATGATGCTCGACGCGCATAAGCAGCTGCTGAGCCGGCATCCCGATCTCTTGTTGATACTTGTACCGCGCCATCCGGATCGTTTCGCGGCGGCGCTCGAACTCGTCGAGACACAGGGCTTTAGCGTTGTGTCTCGAACCGAACAACGACCCTGCGAGCCGGGTACGCAGGTGTTTTTTGGCGACACGATGGGCGAGGTAACCCTATTTTACGCTGCCAGTGATCTCGCGTTTGTCGGCGGTAGCCTGGTGCCGGTCGGCGGTCACAATCTGCTGGAGCCCGCGGCACTGGGCGTGCCTATCATTACCGGTCCGCACGTTTTCAATGCTCAGGAAATCGCTGACAGCTTTTTGAACAACTCAGCCTGCCGCATGGTTGCCGACACAGCAGAGCTCGTGGCGACTGTCGATGAGATGCTGGCCAGCACGGAGCAAGCCCGCGAACTCGGCACCAAAGGGTTTAATATCCTCAACAACAGTCGTGGCGCACTTCGGCGTCTGCTGGACGTTATCGCGCCCCTGCTTGGTTCAAAGAACGACCAGGCTTCTATTCCCTAGGGACTTGCTGCCGCGGCAGCTTCATCAGCGAACTGCTCTTCAGGCGTTTTGCGTTCGACCATGAACTGCTCGAGCTTTTCGAGGTCCTGTACCTGCAAATTACCGGCGGCCTGCCGAAGGCGCATGGCGTTCAACAGGTAGTCGTAGCGACTTTGATAATACTGCGTGATTGACTGGTACAGCAGGAACTGTGCATCCAGGACGTCGACAATAGTTCGCGTGCCGACATCAAAACCAGCTTGCGTCGCCTCAAGTGCTGTTTCGTTCGACTCGACGGCCCTTGCGAGTGCCTGCACGCGACTGATCTCCGAAAGTACGCCGAGATACGCGTCGCGCGTCTGGCGCTCTGTCTCGCGCGTCACACGCTGTAGCACCTCGCGACTGGCGCGGTGCAGATAGATCGACTCCTTGACTCGTGAATTGGTAGCGCCACCGGCGAATATCGGGATGTTGAACTGAATGCCGATGCTGTCGCTTTTGCCGTCGCTATCGGCGTTAAGGAATGGAGCGTTGTTAACGCTCTGATCGCGCGACGTGTCGGATTCGCCCGTGTTGGCGACGAGATCAATACTCGGGTAGTGCCCGTTTCTGCGAAATGAAATTTCGTCCCGGGCTAATTGTTCGTCAATGCGACTCGACACAAGCGCCAGGTTTTGACTAAGCGCCAGGTCGATCCAGTCGGTTTCGCTGGCAGGGTCTGGTGTATTCAGCGGCAGGTCGGGGCTCGGAGCAGACAATTTCGAAACGTATTCGCCGGTTATTTCACGCATAAACTCACGCGCGGTGGCGAGCAGCCGCTTCGCGCCGATTTCGTCTGCGACAGCAGAGTCATAGGCCGCTTGTGATTCCTGAACGTCAGTGATTGCGATGAGGCCGACGTCGAAGCGCTGTTTTGCCTGCTCCAACTGGCGTGCAATGGCGTTTCGATTGGCGTGAATGGCGGTCAACTGGTCTTCAGCGGCCAGAACGTCAAAATAGGTTTGAACAACACGGACAATCAGGTCCTGCTGTGCCGCTTCCCGGTCCGCTTCTGCTTTTGCCACGGTTTTGTCAGCTCGGCGCAGGCCGACGATCTGGTCCCAGCGAAACAGTGTCTGGCGCAGGTCGAACTGCCAGCGCGTTGTGTCGGCTTCGGAACGAGAATTGAAGCTGCCAAAGTTACCGGATGCGTCCTGGCCGACGCTGTTGCCGGAGCTTTCCGTTCGAGTCGCGTCGCCAGAAAAACCGATCTGTGGCAAGTAAGCGCCACGCGCCTGCGGCTTCGCCTCGAGCGACGCAAGGCGGCGAGCCTCGGCCTCATGAATGCGCGGATCGCTTTGCAGCGCCTGCTGGTAAATCTCGAGCAGCGTCGTTGCGTTGGCCAAACCCGGCACAGCGACAGACGCTATGACAAGAACTAAGGCTTTGATAGACATCATATTTTTCATGTTTTCTTATTCCGCGTATGGGCAGCCCCGCAGGGCATTATTCAAGGTGTTATGGTAGACTATAACACTAAACCAGTAAAAACCAGAAGCTTGTTTCTTGTGAACTCAATACCAAGGATTGGAACGTTCATCGTACCGCAACGTTCGCGATTTCTATCGTCCAATCTATAGATGCAGCAGACAGCCAAGTAGTTTCGTCTGAATCAGGCTTTTAAAAGAAAAATTGTGGTGGCAGCGCGCCGTTTACGAGCGGGGTCAGTTCAGTCTCAAACAAACTCTCGCTCACCCAGGCATTTTCCCCTGTTTTGCGCACAATTCGGGCATCCATGACCGGTGCATCACCAACGACTACAAATAAGCAGCCCTCCTCGTCGAGCGCTTCGACCAGGCGCGGATCAAAGCGCTGAATTGATCCGGTTACCACGATCACATCGAATTTTCCGTCGGGCAGTTCTTGCGTCGCGTCCATGCTCAACAACTCGACATTTTCAACGCCGGCATCTGCCAGGTTTTCACTCGCACGTTTTGTGAGATCCTCGTAAATATCGAGGCTCGTTACATGTTCGGCCAGACGACACATACAAGCGGTCAGGAAGCCGTTACCTGATCCGATTTCAAGGACTCTGTCTGTGCCAATGAGATCGAGTGCCTGTAAAACGCGCCCTTCGACGGTTGGCGTCATCATCGACTGTCCGTGCCCAATGGGAATCTCCGTGTCTGCGAAAGCCAGCGTCTCGTAGCCGAAAGGAACGAATTGCTCCCGTGGCACTTTCGAGAGTACCTCGAGCACTTCCGGGTCGAACACGTCCCACGCGCGAACCTGTTGTTCGATCATCTTTAGGCGGGCAATATCGGTATTCATCAGTCGGGCCTATAAGTAGTTGAAAATATTAAAAAAATTAAGACAAAAGCATTGATCGAGCTGTCATTATCGGCGTTGTTGTGACACCGACTGCCGAATTATGGTGAATCGCGCGAGCGGACCAGAGCGGCTGGGATATGCTTGTGCAAACCAGTGCACTGGTTACTTTTTCTTACCTCGAATCTCCGCCGTTGGAGAGGGATATCGAGCGGCTAATAATAACAAATGATTTTTGCACGGCATCAATTGCGGAACCTTAAGAATGTCGTCCGTTAACATCATGATTGCGGCGCTGGCTGGCCTGTTGTTGCTGGCGTTGATCGTCAGCGCCTTCCAGTGGCGCAAACGGCAGGACCTTGCACGACGTTTCCAGGATTTCAACGAGCATTTGCATGATGTTTCCGCGGACGTCTCGATCGGCCGCCGCCTGTCGGTGCCGAACGATCCCGACGCAGCTGTCCTCGCACAGACCATTAATCGCCTCTTCGACGCGCTTGGCGAACGTGATCTGAAGATACAGGGGCGTGACAGATTGTTTCGTGATTTCTCACGGACATTGCCTGAAATCGTCATCATCCATGACGAAAAAATTCTGCTCGCAAATGAATCTGCTGCGGGCCTGGTCGGTCTTGAGCCTGGACAACTGGTCGGGCGCGACGTGGCCGATCTCGTAAAGCCCGCCTACCGCGCGTTGTTTCGAAAAAGCGTCTCGAAACGTCTGGCCGGGGAAAATGTGCCGCGGCGTCTCGAGATCCAGCTGATCAACGGTAACGAAGCCGGGCTTTGGGTAGAGGCACAAAGCTCGAACATCGAATTTCACGGTGCGCAGGCCATTCTCACGGTTGCGCGCGACGTCAGTCACCGCAAAAGCCTCGAAGTTTCTCTCTCGCGTAGCAAACGGCAGGCGCAATACACGCTGGAGTCTATCTCCGAGGGCGTGATCACGACGGACAATGACGGCCGAATCGACTACATGAACCTGTCCGCCGAATCGCTGATTGGGACAAATCGGGACGATGCCGCGGGCCATCGCATCGGCGAGTTATTCACATTGGTCGATGACGCAGATCGTCGCCCGCTCGGCGATCCGGTCGAGCGCTGCCTCGCGATGCGCCGAAGGGTCAACATGGGGCGTCGGGCGTTAATGATCAGTCCGGACGGCGAGCAGGAACATTCGGTAGAGATAACGGCGTCGCCGATTCGGGGGCCGGGAAACAGCATTTCGGGCACCGTCGTCGTGTTCCACGACGTCAGTGAAATTCGTGGCCTGACGCGCAAAATGAGCTATCAGGCGACCCACGATCCGCTCACAGGCCTGATCAATCGGCGCGAATTCGAACGCCGCCTCGATGAGGCCATGGACGCCGCACACGCAGAGGAAGCCGTCCACATGCTGTTCTACATGGACCTTGACCGCTTCAAGGCCGTCAACGACAGCTGTGGCCATCTGGCGGGTGACAATATGTTGCGTGAAGTCGCTGGCCTGATTAAAGAAGAAGTCCGCGACTCCGACTTTGTCGGCCGGCTGGGCGGCGATGAATTCGGCGCCATCCTGATAGGTTGTCCAATCGAGAAGTCACGCCAGATCGCGACCGATATCTGTAGCGCAATTGCGGATTATCGATTCGTGTGGAAGGACAAGATATTCAATATCGGCATCTCAATCGGCCTTGTCGAAATCAGCCATGTCAGCGGATCAATTCAGGACGTCATGAGTGCCGCTGACTCCGCTTGCTATGTCGCGAAACAGCAGGGCAGGGGCCAGATGCACGTCTACTCGGCACGCGACGAGGCGATCGCCCGCGAGCGCGGCGACATTCAATGGCTGCGACAACTGCAAGAGGCTTTGCACGAAGACAAGTTTCAATTGGCTGTGCAGCCGATTCTGGCCATGTCCGGCGCAATCGATCGAGGCCCCGCGGCGGAGATATTGATTCGACTACCGGACAATCGCGGCAGAATAGCCGACACGGCCGAATTCCTGCGTCCCGCTGAGCGCTACCAACTAATGCCGGAAATTGATCGGTGGGTGGTTAGTGCGACCTTGGCCGCAATAACCGGAGGAGAGATTAAACTCGCCGGCAATCGCAGCTGCGCGATCAATTTGTCGGGCCAGACACTTGCTGACGAAGCATTCCTCGGCTTCGTGGTCGACGCACTGGATCGTTCCGGCGTCCCGCCGGCATCTGTTTGTTTCGAGGTAACCGAAACCGCGATTCTGAGCAACGTGCAGCACGCGCAACGATTCATCGAAGTCCTGCACGGCATCGGTTGCGAATTCTCGCTTGATGATTTTGGTAGTGGGCTCGGATCGTTCTCGAGTCTCAAGCACCTGCCGATCGATTACCTCAAAATCGACGGTACGTACACGCGCAATCTGGAGTCTGATCTGGTCAACCAGGAGATGGTGGCGGCGATGATCAAGCTCGCGCGTACGATGCAATTCCGCGTCGTCGCCGAGCAGGTTGAGCAGCAGGAAGATTTCGACTGGCTGCGCAATATCGGCATCGACTACATCCAGGGCCACTTCGTCGATCCGCCAGCTGCGCTCGGCAGCGTTTCAACGACAGGCACCTACCGCGTTCTCGCCCCATAAAAAAAGGCAGGTCGATAATCATCGTCCTGCCTTCCATGATCTTGCTAAGAGTCAAACCTAAAGCGGTGTGATGTTCTCAGCCTGCGGACCTTTCTGGCCCTGCGTGATCGTGAATTCGACCTTTTGGCCCTCTGCGAGGGTCTTAAAGCCGCTTCCCTGGATTGCACTGAAGTGTGCAAATACGTCGGGACCTGATTCCTGCTCAATGAAGCCGAAACCCTTTGACTCGTTGAACCATTTGACGGTTCCTGTAACTGTAGACATCTGAATATCCTGTTAAATCAATAAGTAAAGAATGTCTCCGAGGAGACGAAATGCTGGAAATGTTGCTCTAAATATGAAAAACAGGTCGAGATACCTAGCAGTAACATCGAGACGGTATACATAAATAATGCGGCTAACTTTCTAGCGAGACGGAGTATATACAGCAAAGGCCGGTTTCGCGACAACAAAACCGGAAAAATCGGACTTTATGTCCACCCACGAAAAAGGGGCGCCTGTTGCCAGGCACCCCTTAGGTTTAGCTGGAACTCCCTATCGCCGCTTATCCCAGCAATGGGACCATAAGCAGGGCAACGATGTTGATGATCTTGATCAACGGGTTGATCGCAGGGCCGGCCGTGTCTTTGTACGGATCGCCGACCGTATCACCTGTGACGGCCGCCTTGTGGGCATCCGAGCCCTTGCCGCCGCAGTTGCCGTCTTCGATGTATTTCTTGGCGTTGTCCCAGGCGCCACCACCGGCTGTCATCGAGATTGCGAGGAAAAGACCGGTGATAATCGTGCCAAGCAACAGTCCACCGAGAGCCTTCGGACCCAGCAGCATGCCGACTGCAAGCGGCACCAGGATCGGAAGCAAGGACGGAACAATCATTTCCTTGATCGCGGCTTTGGTCAGGAGGTCAACAGCACGGCTGTAATCCGGCTTGCCCGTGCCTTCCATAATGCCCGGGATTTCCTTGAACTGACGTCGAACCTCAGTGACGACTGCGCCGGCAGCACGACCAACGGCTTCCATCGCCATTGCGCCGAACAGGAACGGCACCATGCCGCCGAGAAACAGGCCGATGATGACCATGTGATCGTCGAGATGGAACACCGCGTCGATGTTCGCGGCCTCAAGTGCGTTCGTGTAATCAGCAAACAGCACTAGCGCAGCGAGTCCGGCCGAACCGATTGCATAGCCCTTCGTGACAGCCTTGGTCGTGTTACCGACAGCATCGAGCTGGTCGGTGATCTTGCGAACCTCGGGCGGCAACTCGGCCATCTCGGCAACGCCACCGGCGTTATCGGTGATCGGGCCAAATGCATCGAGAGCAACCACAACGCCGGTCATCGACAACATAGCGGTTGCAGCAATTGCGATGTTGTAGAGACCTGCGGTCGTATCATTGTCGGCCAACGCGTAAGCGCCCCAGATGCTTGCGCAGACCGCGAGTACTGGCAGTGCCGTTGCCTTCATCGAGATACCGAGGCCGGCAATGATGTTGGTCGCGTCACCGGTA
>Ga0255049_10000549_pt1 | contig 23087 bp, 19 predicted proteins | sample JV7_2_3_MG_FD_183615 | JGI IMG/M metagenome (GOLD analysis project Ga0255049, IMG submission 183615) | Seawater microbial communities from Jervis Inlet, British Columbia, Canada - JV7_2_3 | ecosystem: Environmental > Aquatic > Marine > Inlet | place: Canada: British Columbia | collected 2016-10-06
GGCGCAAACCGCTTCCCCACGCCGGCCGACGTGGAGGGTCGCGACGAGGTTCTGGTCGGTCGCGTGCGCCGAGATCTAGGGAGCGAACGACTCTGGCTCTGGCAGGTGTCCGACAACCTGCGCAAAGGCGCCGCTACCAACGCCGTGCAGATCGCCGAAGAGCTGATCCGTCGCGAGCTCGTCTCAGCGCGTTAGCGGCGAGCTGAGCTCGCCTCTAGGGCTCTTCGAGTCCCAGCAGGCGGGCGGCGTTGTGCCAGAGCCACTTCTCCATTACGTCGGGCTTGATGGGTAAGGCGCAAAGCTCGTTTACGAGCTCTGCCGGCGACCTCCCCAGCAGGAACGCACCGGTGCCGTAGAGTACCTTGTCCTGGATGGTGGTCTGCCCGTAGCGGAGCAAGGGCTCCCAGCCCGCGCCGGGCGCGGTGAAGTAGCGCGGTCGATGCGCGGCCAGCTCTAGATACAGGTTGGGATGCTTCCAGGCGAGCAGACACGCCTCGAGTACCCACGGATAACCTGCGTGGCTGAGGATCAGCTTCAGCTCTGGAAAGTCACACGCCGCCACGTCGAAGTGGCGGGGATGTCCGAGATCGCTCGGGCGAGCGGTCGTCCAGTTGGCCGAGGCGTGGATACTGAGCGGAACGCCGAGCTCCACGCACTTCTCGTAGAAGGGGTAGTAGTGACGATCGCTTGCCGGCAGACCGATCATGAAGGGGCGCAGGCTCAGCCCACGGAAGCCGCGCTCGCGTACCCAGTACTCGAGCGCCTCCAGCGCCTCCGACCCGCGCATGATGTCGATCCCGGCGAAGGGAATAAAGCGCTCCGGATGGCGCGCGGCCAGGCTGGCGATGGGCTCGTTGGCCACGAACGTATCCCCCGACGTGCTGGCCTCGTCGAAACCGGTGATGAGCGCGTGACGAACGTTCGCCTCATCCAGATTCGCCAGTACTTCGGCGTCGTCGCACGCCAGGGCGTGCGCGGCGTTCCGAAAGGTTTCCAGGCTCGGCTCCTGCTTGAAGAACACGCGCAGGTAGCCCAGCATGGGCTCCGGAAAGTGCTCCGCCACGTGCGCCATGATCTCGCGCGCCGGCACGATCGGCGTCCACATGTCGATCACGGGAAGGGTCGACGGCACAGGGAGTTGCCCGAGCTAGAGCTCGAAGCTCGCGCCTTCGATGCCGGGGATGACATCGAAGGGGATGTCGTTCGAGCTCCTTGCCTTTTCGAACAGACCGTCGAGCATCGCGTCGGAGTGGCTCGGATCGTGATGGAAGAGCACCAGCCGCTTCACGGACGCGGCCGCCGCGAACCTGATCGTATCGGGAAGCGCGCTGTGGCCCCAGCCGACGTGCTGCGGGTATTCCTCGGCCGTGTACTGCGCATCGTGAATCAACAGGTCCGCACCGGCGGCGAGCTCCAGGCCCGAGATCCAGTCAGTATCCTCGATGAGCGGGTTCGCGCCCAGCGAGGGCTCATGGTCCGGCAAGTAGGTGACGGACGCTCCATCGCCGGTGATGCGGTATCCCACCGTCGGCCCCGGGTGACACACGAGCGCCGTCCTGATCTCGAATCCCCCGATCTGAAATCCCCCCAGAGAGACGACGTCGTGGAACTCCAGCTGACACGGGACGTCACGCAGTCCGATCGGGAAGAGCGGCGGCGACAGGTAGCGGCTGAGCCGCGAGCGCAGATCCATCGTGGTCGACGAGGGCCCCCAGACGTGGATCTCCATTCGGGACTCGAACATGGGGGCGAAGAACCCGAGCCCCTGAATGTGGTCCATGTGGAGATGCGTCAGCAGGATATCCACGCGCGTGGTCTCGGGACCGAGACTGTCCCCGAAGCGGCGGATCCCCGTCCCGGCGTCGAGAACCAACACGCCGCCATCGCGCCCGCGGACCTCCACACACGAGGTATTACCCCCGTAGCCAACCGACTCCGGGCCCGGTGTCGCCAGCGAGCCGCGCGTTCCCCACAGCGTGACCTTCACGAGTCCTTGATCTCCCAGAAGATGCCTACCGCCCCGAGGCAGCGGCCGCTCTGTCCGATCAACGGGAAGGCCGTACCCTCGACCTGTCGAGAAACGCCATCCAGACCCTGGACCCAGTAGCGACGATGGGCAGGCCTGTGCTGCTCGGTGGCGATGAAGAGCGGCTGGTCTTCACGCTTGATGGGGGAGCCATAATCGTCGGTCGGCTTGAAGATGGAGGACCATTCGCCGCGACGAATCGCTCCGACCTCATCGAAGCGACAGCCCACGATCGACTCCGCAGGCTCGTTGTAATAAAGAAGGTCGCCCTGATCGTCCACTACGAGGATGGGCATGGCGAGGTAGCCGGCCAGCTGCCGCGTGAGGATGAGCTCGATCTCTCGCTGGGGCATGGGGGCTGCCCTCCTCATTCCTCGACCGTGCGGAACCAGGCTACCACGGCTCGCGTCCGGCGGGGAACCCTTTGCTGACCCAGCATCAACCCCCTCGGATTCGATCTGAGGTAGGATGGATCGAAACCCGCACCTGCCGAATGAGGGGAGACTCCCATGGCACATCTCTCAACGAAGCGTCCCAGAATCGCGCAGACCCCGATGCTTGTGCTCCTGGTCACCGGGCTCATCGCGACTGGGTGTCAGGCTACGAAGATGACGCTCTGGTCGTGGAAGATGCCCGGCATTGGGACGCGGGGAGAGGTCCTCAGTGTGACCAAGCGCGCGACCTATCTCGACGCGACACTGAAGGTCGAGAGTCAGGAGTATCGCTTCCTCTTCCCGGGCCGATATGAGTGCACCCAAGTCATCCAAACCGGAGCTAGCATCGAGTACGCGAGCTTCCGGCACCTGCCCGCCGTGCGCAGCAGCGAGGGTAGCTGCGATCCGATCGGGATCCTCTCGCTAAAGGTGTGGGTCGAGCGGCATCGGGCCCAGATGACCCCCGCCCGCTCCGGCCACGACGTCAGCTTCGAGGTCTTCTACCGGGATGATGAAGTGTCTCTGGCGCGAGGCGAGTTCGAGTTCGCGAGGCCCGTGGCCTTCAGGCACCGCCGTGGCGCGGGACGGGAGACCTCCCTATCGCTGGAGAAAAATATCAACGTCATCGCCGTCATCCCGAACCAGCCCGAGTGTGAGAAGCAGCTGACCGAGGGCAAGGCGCGGGCCGAGTTCCACCCCGAGCAGGGAGATCCCTACCAACTCGTCTCCGGCGCAGATGTCTGCCCCGTCCTCGGCTTCGCGCGCGGCTTCCAGGCCGAGAAGCCCGTGGGGGCCGGCAGATTCGATTGACCGAGAGGGTGCTCGCGTTCAGCTCTGCTCGCCGCGGCCGTATCCGAGAAACCCAGAGTAGACATCATACCCGAGGGCCGAGCGCGTCCGAGTTCCTATCCGGCAGCGGCCCGACGTAACGCGCACGGGGGCGGATGAGGCGCCCGTAGCTCCTCTGCTCGTCAAAGTGGGCCAGCCAGCCGGCGACGCGGGAAGTGGCGAAGGTCGCCGTGAAGAGATCACGCGGGAGGCCAACCGCGTCGAGCAAGAGCGCCGTGTAGAACTCCACGTTGGCCGCCAGAGGACGTTCAGGGTGACGCTTGCGCAGCGCGCGCTCGGCAGCATTCTCCACCGCACGTGCGAGGGGCAGGCGATCGTGCGCCAACGTGCTCTCGCCGCGAAGTCGCTCCAGTGCAGTCTCGAAGATCTTGGCGCGGGGATCGCGGACGCGGTAAACGCGGTGGCCCATTCCCATGATCCGCCGACCTGCCTCGAGCTCGGACTCGATCCAGTCCGCCGCGCGCTCCGGCGCGCCGACGGCATCGAGCATGTCGAGCACCGGGCCCGGCGCGCCGCCATGAAGTGGGCCCTTGAAGGCGCCGAGTGCCGCGACGACCGCGGAGACGGCGTCCGAGTCGGTCGATGCCACGACCCGTGCGGTGAAGGTTGAGGCGTTCATGCCGTGATCCGAGACCGTCACGAGATAGGTGTCGAGAGCGTCGACCCGTGCGCGGTCGGGTTCGGTTCCGCTCAGCATGCGCAGGTAGTCAGCGGTCGGTGATAGCGTCGGTTCGGGGGGGAGGGGCGTCTCGCGGCGGGCGAGGCGAGACCAGGCCGCTGCGAATACGGGTAGCGCAGCGGCGATGCGCAGGCGCGGGTCGAGTGGGCTCGGAGCGCTCAGACTGAGCTGGGCGGTGGAGGCGCGCAGCGCCTCCATCGCGTCGGGCAGATCGAGGGCGGAGCCAAGCCCCGGAATGCGCGCGAAAGCTTCGCAGCGCGCGCGACCCCAGTCCTCGCGCAGGACGTCCCGCTCGGACGCGAGCGGAAGCTTTCCGTTCCACAGGAGCGCGCACAGCTCATTGAAGGCGACGCGCCCGGCGAGGGCCTCTACGTCGTGACCACGAATCACGAGCCGGCCGCGCTCACCGTCCACCAGGCTCAGGAACGTGTCGGCAACGATGACACCTTCCAACCCATGTGCTGCCATCTCGGACCTCCTTCCATCGCAGAGCTTGCGAAAGATCCATTTATTGATCAATGTTGATTAATGCATCAACCAAAGGCCCAGCTGGGCGCGCGCGAGGCGGCGGAGCTGCTGGGCGTAAAGCTTCCCACCCTCTACGCCTACGTGAGCCGGGGGCTCGTACGCAGCGTGCCGGGCGAGCGCGGCCCCGCGCGACGCTACCCCCGCTCCGACCTCGAGCGCCTGCGTGCGCAACGGGACGCGCGCTCCGGAGGGACGGCGGCGGCCGCCGGCGCCCTGCGCTGGGGCGAGCCGGTCCTGGACTCCTCCATCACCTGGCTCGGCGACGATGGACCCGCGTATCGCGGCCGGCCCGCACTGACACTGGCGCGCGACGACACCCCGTTCGAAGCGGTGGCGGAGCTGCTCTGGAGCGGCACCCTGCCCCGGCGCAAGCCAGCCTGGCGAGCCGACGGCCTCGGTGTTCCATTGAGGCTCCTGGTTCCTCTGCTGCCCAAGCGAAACCCGCCGCTGACCGGGCTGGCTGTCCTGGTCTCGACGTTGGCGGCCCAGGATCCCGGGCGCTTCGATACGCGACCGGAAGCGGTGTCGGCCCGCGCGCGGACGCTGCTGGTCCGTCTGGCGGCGGGCCTGGCCCTGGGCCGCGATGCGGAGCGCGTCGAGCCCGCGCTCGAGGCCCCCAGCATCGCACACGCGGTCTCGGTGGCCCTCGCCGCGCAGGGAGGCCGCAAGGCCGTGCGCGCGATCAATCGCACGCTGGTGCTGCTGGCGGATCACGAGCTCAACGCTTCGGCCTTCGCAGCGCGCGTCGCCGCTTCGACGGGGGCAGACATCTACGCGTGTGAGAGCGCGGCGCTGGCGACACTGGCGGGCCCACTTCACGGCGCGGCCAGCGAGCGGGTCGAGGCGCTCGTCGCCGAGATCGGACGACCCGAGCGGGCGACGCGCGTGCTGCATGATCGGATGCGGCGCGGCGAGCGCATCCCGGGATTCGGTCATCCTCTTTACCCCCGGGGCGATCCGCGTGCGCGGCCCATCCTCGAGGATGCTGCTGCGCTGACACCACGCGCACCGGCTCTGCGCACCCTGCTCGCGCTGGTGGACGGCATGCGCGAAGCGGGCCGTCCCGCGCCAAACGTCGACGTGGCGCTGGTGGCGCTCGGCGCCGCGCTGGGGCTCCCCGCGGGCAGCGGGTCGGGGCTCTTCGCCATCGGCCGGACGGCAGGCTGGGTGGCGCACGTGCTCGAGCAGTATCAGGCGGGCTATGTGGTGAGACCTCGAGCGCGGTATGCTGCCACGCAGGAGGCGGGCAGCGGCTGATGGAACGCTACCAGCAGATTCTCTACGACGTCGAAGACCCGGTCGCGATCATCACCTTGAACCGACCGGAGCGGCTCAACGCCTGGACCCAACGGATGGCGGCGGAGGTGCGCCACGCGCTGGCCCGAGCCGAGCAGGACAGCCGCGTGGTCGCCATCGTTCTCACAGGCGCGGGACGCGGTTTCTGCGCGGGCGCCGATCTGGACTTTCTGAAGGACATCGCCACCGGGAACCACCAGGCTGAAGCGACGGACGATCTCGAGGCCGATCCCGGCGATCCCCAGATGGGCGCGTCATTCCGGCAGACCTACTCGTACCTGATGTCGGTCCGGAAGCCGATCATCGCCGCCATCAATGGGCCGGTTGCAGGCCTGGCTCTACCGATCACGCTCTATTGCGATCTGCGCTTCGCATCCGATCGCGCGAGCTTCCTTACGGCCTTCCCACGACGTGGGCTGATCGCGGAGTGGGGGATTGGCTGGGCCCTGCCGCGGCTCGTGGGGCCGGCTCACGCTCTCGACCTGCTGCTCTCGGGGCGCCAGATCGACGCGTCGGAGGCGGAGCGCATGGGCCTGGTCAACCGCGTGGTCCCGCACGACGAGCTGATGAAACACGTGCGGGAGTATGTGGATGAGCTCGCGACCGCCTGCTCCCCCGCCTCGATGCAGATCATCAAGCGCCAGATCTACCAGGCATGGATGGAGCCGCTCTCGGAGGCGTTCGAGAAGTCGTTGCAGCTCATGCTCGAGAGTTTCCGTCGCCCGGATTTTCTCGAGGGAGTCCAATCCTTCCGCCAGAAACGTCCGGCGCGATTCGCGCGACTCGGAGAAACCACCAGGCCCGAAAGGAGCAAGCCATGAACCGCGTGCTCGACATCGCCACATCCATCAGCGCGACCCTGTCTCGCTTCGCCTCGGGCTCGAGCGTGGGGAACCTGGGTAAGCGTCCCGACAAGCCGCTCGAGCTCTACGAGTTCGAGAGCTGTCCCTACTGCCGCAAGGCGCGGGAGGCGCTTTCGATCCTGGACCTGGAAGCCATGATCTATCCCTGCCCCAAGCGCGGCCCGCGCTTTCGCGCGGAAGCCGTACGCAGCGGAGGGAAGGCCCAGTTCCCCTATCTGGTGGACCCGAACACGGGCAAGCAGATGTACGAGTCCGACGACATCGTGCGCTACCTCTTCGAGAGCTACGGCGATGGCGAGATCCCCCTCGCGCTCTCGGCTGGACTCCTGACCGACCTGACGGCGGGCCTGGCGTCGGCGTTTCGACCCACGCGTGGCATCTTCTACGAGCCCTCCCGGCCGCCCGAGAAGCCACTCGAGCTGTACAGCTTCGAGCCATCCCCCTTCTGCCGTATCGTGCGCGAGGTGCTGTGCACCCTCGAGGTCCCCTATCTGCTGCACAACCTGGCGAAGGGCAGCCCTCGTCGTGATGCGTTCGTCGCGCGCACGGGCCGGATGAGGGTTCCCTACCTGGTCGACCCCAATACCGAAACAGAGATGTTCGAGTCCGCCGACATCGAGACTTATCTGCGGCAGACCTACGGACGGGGGCCGGAGGCTTCGAGCACGGCCTAGCCAATTCAAACTTCCGAGAAGACTGCCGATGACGCCGTAGGCGAGAGCGGCTCTCCCGGGACCGATCCGGGTCCTCTACTCTGCCGTGCGGGAGGCTCCTGATGCTGGAGGCAGTCGAGCAACGGTTCCGGGAAAGCGTTCCCGCCGTGGACTTCTGCTCGCTGCGCCTCGTGGAGAAGAAGCAAGAGCAGCTGCTCGTGCGGCGCGGCGTGCTCCAGCCCCTGCGTATCTCGGAGGACGCGGGAGCCATGCTCACCGTGATCCACGGGGGAGGGCTCGGCTATGCGGCCACCTCGGATCTCTCGGCGGCCGGCTTGCGTGAGGCCGCTTCCCGCGCTCTCGAGTGGGCGCGGCGCACCTCCTCCGCAGGCGTCCCCGGTACGGCCACGCCTCCACAACACAGTGTGAGTGGAGAGTACGTGACCCACGCTGAGCAACCCTGGTGTTCTCTGGCGCTGCCCGAGAAGATCGACCTGCTGCGCGAGCAGAGCGAGCGTCTCAAGACCCACAGCTGCATTGTCGACTGGAGCGCGGGGCTCTGGCACGTCGAGCAAGGCACGCTCTACCTGACAACGAACGGGAGCCGCGTACACCAGCGCGTCCATTATCTGCTGCCAACGCTGAGCTCGACGGCCAACCACGGCAGCGAGACGCAGACCCGCACCTTCGGAGGCCACGCCTGGGCCCGTCAGGGCGGCCTCGAGGTGCTGGAGCAGACGGGCTTCCACACGGCCGCGCCGGCGATCGCCGAGCAGGCCATCCAGCTCCTGCACGCACCTGACTGCCCCACCGCCAGACGCGACCTTCTGCTGGCGCCCGATCAGATGATCCTCCAGATCCACGAGTCGATTGGTCATCCGCTCGAGCTGGACCGCATTCTCGGCGATGAACGCAACTACGCCGGTACGAGCTTCGTCACGCTCGACATGTTCGGTCACTACCGCTACGGCTCCGACCTCCTGAACGTCACCTTCGACCCCACGCAGACCGGTGAGCTCGCGAGCTACGCGTTCGACGATGAGGGCGAGCCAGCGCGACGCGAGTACATCATTCGCGAAGGCCTGCTACTACGACCACTGGGAGGACGCTGCTCCCAACAGCGGGCGGATCTCGCAGGCGTCGCCAACGCCCGCGCGTCGAGCTGGAATCGCCCGCCCATCGACCGCATGGCCAACCTCAACCTGGAACCCGGATCCGCCAGCTTCGATGAGATGCTGGCCTCGATCGAGCACGGCATCTACATGGAGACGAACTGCTCCTGGTCGATCGACGATTCCCGCAACAAATTCCAGTTCGGCTGTGAATGGGCGCGCTTGATCGAAGCCGGGGAGCTCGGCCCGGTGGTGAAGAACCCCAATTACCGCGGAATCTCCGCACCGTTCTGGCGCAGCCTCAAGGCCATCGGTAACCACGACACCTTCCGCATCATGGGCACGCCCTTCTGCGGCAAAGGCGAACCGAATCAGGGGATCCGCGTGGGACACGCCGCGCCCACCTGCGCGTTCCAAGACATCGACGTGTTCGGGGGAGCGTAGCGCGTGCAGGACTATTTCTACGCTCTGGCTGAGTTCACTACGTCGCTTCTACGGGGCGAGGAAGTTTACACCTGTTCGTTCTCAGCGGAGGACTCCGATTTCGTCCGCTTCAACGGCAGCCGGGTACGTCAGGCCGGAAACGTGAAACAGTCTGAGCTCGCACTGGATCTGATCGAAGGTCGCCGCCACTGCCGGGGCGAGCTCACGCTGTCGGGCGACTCGGAGATCGATCGTGCTCGCCTGGGGCGGCTGGTCGACAACCTGCGCGAGCAACGTGCGGGTCTACCGGACGATCCCTTCCTGCTGTACTCGACCGAAGCCCGCTCGGGCGAGCACGAGAACCCGGATCTTCTGCCCGAGCCCGATGAGGTGCTCGAGCAGATCACCAAGGCCGGAGAAGGTCAGGACCTGGTCGGAATCTACGCGGCAGGGGGGATGCATACCGGCTTCGCCAACTCCCTGGGCCAGCGGAACTGGCATTCAAGCTTCTGCTACAACCTGGACTGGAGCCTCTACCACGCCACTGATAAGGCCGTGAAGTCCAGCTACGCGGGGTTCGAGTGGCAAACACGCGCGTTCGAGCAGAAGGCGCACGAGGCCAAGGAGCAGCTGGTTGTCCTCACCAAGCCTGCGCACACCATCAGCGCCGGGCGCTACTCGGTTTTTCTGGCGCCCAGCGCGCTGTACGAAGTCATCGACATGCTGCGCTGGGGCGGCTTCGGGCTACGCGCCCACCGGACCAAGACTACGCCGCTGCTGCGGATGATCGAAGAGGGCGCGCAGCTCCACCCCGCGCTCCACATTGAGGAGAACAACCGCACGGGAATCGCCCCCGACTTCGAGGACGCAGGTTTCATACGTCCCGAAGTGGTAAGTCTGATCCACGAGGGTAGCTACCGCGATTGCCTCGTATCTCCGCGCTCCGCCATCGAGTACGGTGTTCCCACCAACGGGGCGAGCGGGGCCGAGTCGCCGCTGTCGCTCGAGGTCTCCCCTGGAAGCCTGCGCCAGGGCGAGGTGCTGGAGCAGCTCGGCACGGGAATCTACGTGAGCAACCTCTGGTATCTCAACTACTCGGATCACAGCGCGTGCCGGACCACCGGGATGACTCGTTTCGCTACGTTCTGGGTCGAGAATGGGGTGATCCAGGCACCGCTCAACGTGATGCGCTTCGATGAGACCGTATACCGCATGCTGGGCGACAATCTCCAGGGACTCACGCGCGAGCGCGAAATGATCCTCGACCCCCGCACCTACGGTCGGCGCTCGGCGCAGAGCGCCCGCGTGCCGGGCGCCCTCGTTCACGATTTCTGCTTCACGCTGTAGCCGAGGCGGTGCAAGGCCTCTCGGATCTCGTCCAAGATGGCTGGGTCATCGATCGTGGGAGGAACTCGATACTCGACCGAATCCGCGATCTTGCGCATCGTTCCCCGCAAGACTTTCCCCGAGCGCGTCTTGGGAAGACGCGCCACAACGCAAGCTTGCTTGAATGCCGCCACAGGGCCGATCCGATCTCTCACCATCTGTATCAGCTCAGAAACAATCTCCGACTCAGAGCGGTCGACACCGGCGTTCAAGACCACCAACCCCAGCGGAAGCTGGCCCTTGAGACTGTCCGCAACGCCGATCACAGCACACTCGGCGACGTCGGGGTGAGACGCGAGCACCTCTTCCATCGCGCCGGTCGAGAGTCGGTGCCCCGCGACATTTATGATGTCGTCGGTGCGACTCATGATCCAAAGGTAGCCGTCTTCATCTCGGTAGCCGGCGTCCGCCGTCTCGTAGAAGCCATCGAAGCGTGACAGGTAGGACTTGCGATAGCCCTCATCGTTATTCCAGAGCGTCGGGAAACACCCCGGGGGTAGAGGAAGCCGAACCACGATGGCGCCCGTTTCGCCGGCCGAAACCTCAGCACCGCTTTCGTCCAGCACACGCACGTCGTAGCCGGGCACCGCTCGGGTAGGCGAGCCGTACTTCAAGGGCATGCGTTCGATGCCGAGGCAGTTGGCCGCCATGGGCCAGCCGGTCTCGGTCTGCCACCAGTGATCGATCACGGGAATCCCGAGCGCTCGCTCGGCCCACTGCACGGTGTCCGGGTCAGCACGCTCTCCCGCCAGAAAAAGCGCGCGAAGCCCCGAAAGATCGTAGTCGCGCACCCGCTCCGCGTTCGGATCCTCACGCTTGATCGCGCGAAACGCGGTCGGAGCGGTGAATAGCAGCCTGACCCCGTGCTCTGAGATCACGCGCCAGAAGGCACCCGCATCGGGGGTCCCCACCGGTTTTCCCTCGTACAGGATCGACGTGCAACCATGAAAGAGCGGTGCGTACACGATATAGGAGTGCCCGACAGCCCAGCCGATATCGGACGCGGCCCAGTAGACTTCGCCGGGCTCCACGCCATAGACATTCGGCATGCTCCACTTGAGCGCCACCAGGTGGCCGCCGTTGTCGTGGACAACGCCCTTGGGAGTGCCCGTCGTGCCGGAGGTATAGAGGATGTAGAGCGGATCGGTGGCTTCGACCGGAACGCAGTCGGTCGGCGACGCCGCGGCTTCGACTTCCCTCCAGTCGACGTCGCGGCCCGGCTTGAGCTCAGCGCACTCCTGCGGTCGCTGCAGGATCACGCATTTCTCGGGCTTGGCGCCGGCCAGCTCGAGCGCGCGATCGAGAAGCGGCTTGTAGGGGATGACCCGATCCACCTCAATGCCGCAGGACGCGGCTAGCACTAGCTTGGGCTGCGCGTCATCGATGCGAACCGCCAATTCGTTCGAGGCGAAGCCACCGAAAACCACCGAGTGGATGGCTCCGATCCGCGCGCAGGCCAGCACCCCGATCACAGCCTCCGGAATGTTCGGCATGTAGACGAGGACCCGGTCGCCGCGGACGACGCCCAGGTTCGAGAGCGCGCCGGCGAAGCGGGAGACCGCGTTCAGGAGCTCACGATAGGTGTAGGCAGCCCCGCCCCCGGTGACCGGGCTGTCATAGACCAGCGCCAGCTGATCCGCGCGCCCATCCGCCACGTGGCGATCGAGGGCGTTGTAGCAAGTATTGACCTGTCCTCCGGAGAACCAGCGATAGAAGGGAGCCCGCGAGGTATCCAGTACGCGGTCCCAACGCTTGTACCAGTGGACGTCTTCGGCGGCTTCGGCCCAGAACCCCTCAGGGTCCCGCAACGAACGCGCGTAGACTTCGTCGTAGCGGCCCGGCATCGCGAGACCCTTCTACTCCGAGGCAGCTCCCTGGTCAAGCAGCCAGCTTCGATAGAAGAAGAGATTCCGGAACCCGAGCTTCTGGTATACGTGGCGCGCGGCCAGGTTCGCCTCGTCGCAGAAAAGGCTGACGGCCGGCCGGCGCTCGAGCAGCTGCCGCACGATCGCGGCCAGCCCCCGGGATGCATAGCCGCGGTTCCGAAAATCCGGCGGCGTCATCACACCCCCGATCTGTACGGTGCGCTCGTTCTCGGCTCCAACATGGACCTCGAAGACGATGCGGCCACGCTCCCGCAGCACCCACCAGCGCTGCTCCCGAATGTCGTTCAGGTGACGGGCCCGGAAACCTTCGGGGTCGAGCGCGAAGGGATCGTCTTTCAGGTCCTCGCGATGCTGCAACGCGCTGTTCTCCACTACCTCAGCCAGGTCGACCTCCGTGGCCGGCTGCAACCGCTCGGAGGAGTTTCGCGAGGCATCGGGCAGATCCCGCGCGCTGACCACGTACATGGGCTCGCGGCGCTCCCAGCGGGGCCGGGCTCCGTAGGGCGCGTAGGCCTTCCAGAAAGGCGTGGTGATGTCCTCGGGACCCACGATGTGGCGTGGCCGAACCGGAAACTGGTGGGCCGCCTTGGCAAGCGGCGCGTAGGCGTCGGGATTATGCACCTCGAGCGCGGTCTCCCCGAGGGGACCGATCAGCAACACCGCCTCCAGCCTACGCTGATTCCTGTAGCCCATGAATCCGGCCATGCGGCCGAGCACACCCGCCCGCACCAGATACTCGAGGAACACGTTGTGGAGTGGACGAACACGGAGGAGCAGAAGGGTCTCGATCGTGTCGGAAACTCCCAGCCCACAGACCATGGTTCAGGTGTAATGGCTGCGGCGCTTCAAGGCGAGCTCGCGTTCGAGGGAAAAGATCTCCACCTGTTTCTCCTCGTCGTCCGTCCTCTCGAATTTGTGGCCCCGCAAGGTCACCTCGAGTACGCCCAGATCCTCACGCCCGGGGAAGTCGCGCTTCCCGCGAATCTCGGTGCTCGCAAAGACCGTGTCGCCCGAAAAGATCGGCGCGGTGTGGCGGCCGGTCGGATACACGACGTCGCAGAGACTGTTGTCTGCGATGTCGGGGCAGGAAAGGCCCAGGCAGAGCGCGAAGGGAATGCCGCCGAATACGACCAGTCGACCGCCGAGATAGCGTGCGGGATCGCGGTCGATCATGGTCTGATTGCAGTGAACCTGCGAGGTGTTATCGAGCATCCCGGTCAGGAATATGTGTTCGTCCGTCATGACGCGGCCACGCGAGTGCTCGATGGTGTCGCCTGGGTTGAAAGCCTCGAAATAGGTGTCGTCGTTGGTAAGGTGAGCCAGCTCGGCATAGCCCGCCCTTTTTTCGTACGGCGGCAGCACGGGGCTTACCTCGATTGATTCCGGCTCTACCTCTCCCTCATCGAGTTCCGCATCTGACTTCTGCTTGAAGACCTGGACCTTGCGCTGGTACGCGATCACGATCTCGCCCGTTTGTTTTCGACCGACGCTCTGTACGTGCACGACTCCGAGCTCCGGCCGGCTCGAGGAGGGCCGCACACCCAGAATGGTCGTCTCGGTCTCGATCGTGTCGCCAATATACACGGGCGCCCCAAAGCGCATATCGATGTACTCCAGATTCGCGCGCGCGTTCTCCGAGATGTCCTCCACCGTCTGGCTGAACGCCACCGCCAGCACGAGTCCGTGCGGCGCGACCATCCCGTCGTAGCCGTAGGCTTGGGCGTAACGCAGGTTCTTATGGAGGGGGTTTGTGGTGAGTGAGAAGTCTGTGAAGTGGGCAAAGAGCCCTTCAGTAACCGTTCTTCCCCCCTTGTGCCTGAGCGTCTTTCCCAACCTGAAGTCCTCGAGGAAGTTCCCCGTCTTCTTCCGAATCAACGCCAAAGCAAGTTCCTCCGCGCGAAGCGCAGGAGTCTAACCTTAAGTCAAAGAAGAGCGAAGGGCGCCCGCCAGGTATACCGACCCCGTCAGAACCAACGCCTCGCCGGGACACAGCTGCTCGCGCGCCCACGCGAGCGCCCGCTTCGGATCGCTGCGAACCACCACTTGCTCGATCCCAGCAGCCCGGGCCAGCGCCGCCAGTGCTTCCGGAGACTCGGAGCGGAGGGGCTCGGCGCGCGTAATCACCGCCGCACGCGTCGGGGGCGCCAGCTCCTCGATCACCTGCGCGGCGTCTTTGTCGCGAGAGATCGAAACGACCAGTACCCAGGAACGCTCCGGCCAGATCACCTGCAGGGTCTCGCGTAGCTCTCGAGCGGAGTCGGGAGTGTGCGCGCTGTCCAGGACGACCTGTCCGAAACGCTCGATGCGAGCGGGCAGGCGCAGCCCTTCGAGCGACTTGAGCTCATGGGACAGGAGCGAGCGACCGAGAAACTGTTCCACCGCACGAATCGCCAGCGCAAGGTTGGTGGCCTGACAGCGGCCGAGCACGGGAGCGAATACTTCGCGCTTATCGGAGAGGCGCAGCCGTAGCCCTCGCTCGCTGAGCTCGCTGTGGGCAGGGCTTACCTCATCGAGCGGGGTGTTCTCCGCGACGGCCCGCGCCATGACCGCGGCCATGGCTTCATGAGCAAGCGGGGCGTACACGAGCGGCACCCCGGAGCGTAGGATCCCGGCCTTCTCGCGGGCGATCTTCTCCAGGGTCGATCCGAGCTTATCGGTGTGCTCGAGCTGCACGCTTGTCAGCACGGACACCCTCGACTCGACGACATTGGTCGAATCGAGTCGTCCTCCCAATCCCACCTCGACCACCGCCGCATCCACGCCCGCTTCGCGAAACAGCAGGAGCGCCAGCGCCGTGCTCACATCGAAGAAGCTGGGGCGAAGATCGGGATCGGCGCGCTGACGTTCCGCCGCTGCTTGCAGCCTGCGAAGCGCCGCTACGAGCTGAGACTCGGCGACCGGCGCGCCACCGATGCGGAAACGCTCCTGCCAGGTCTCCAGGTGCGGAGAGGTATAGGTGCCGATGCGGAGACCCGCGCCGAGCAGCAAGCTCTCCACGGCAAGAGCGACCGAACCCTTTCCCTTCGAACCCGCGATGTGTACACACGGCAGACCCTCCTCAGGGTGACCCACCGCTTCAAGCAGTGCGCGTATTCGGGAAAGGCCCAGGCGCTCGTAATCAAAACCACGCGTCCGCTCGAGGTTCAGAAACCCCTCGAGGTAATGTTCTGCATCGGTAAGGGTCTGCAGCTCCACTGTGCTAGCCTTCGCGGGCCATGCGCCGGATTTCAAACACGAAGCCGGGTCGGGTCCGGTGGTGGGTGGACGGCAAGGCGACCTCGCGCCTCGATGCGCTGATGGCGGATCCAGACCACGTGCTCCAAGGCTCCGGCAGTGTCGCCCGTCGACGCGTCGGTCGCAAACACCTTTTTCGCGTGGAAGGTGCTCCGGGGGAGCCCGCGCTGTACGTCAAGGTCTTTCCACCTCCGCGGGGCCTCGCGGGGCTCGGCTACCTGGTCCGCCCCTCCAAGGCGCGACACGAAGCCAGCGCCGCAAGGCGCACGGCCGGGCGCGGCTTCGACGTCGCGCTTCCGATCGCTATCGCCGAGGAGCGACGCTTCGGCCTCCTGCAACGCAGCTTCTCCGTTGTGCAGGAGCTCCCGGCCCGCGACTTGCGCGCGATCCTGACCGATCCGGCCACGGGGAGTGAGGACCGGCGCGCGCTCGTGGAAGCCTTCGCGTCACTCGTTCGACGCCTTCACGACGCGGGCATCGATCAGGACGATCCCCTGCCGAACAACGTCCTGGTGGCGGATGAACGACGCCTCGTTCTGATCGACTTCGAACGCTGCAGGGTGGGCGGCGCGCTCGGCGCTCGCCGCTGGCACCTGCTCGCAAAGCTCCACCGGGACGATCTCGGAGTGACCTACACAGACCGCCTGCGCTTTCTGCGCGCCTACCTGGGCACGGCGGCCGACCGGCCGGCACGCCGCGTGGCTTGGCGGCGCATCCGCGCCGCGCTACGGCGGGTGCGCGCGACCGCCGCGCGCCATGCGGCTCGCAGCGCATTTCGGCCAGGGCGGCACCTGGCGCACGCAGGCGAAGGCTGGGTCGTGCTCAGCCGTGAAGAGCTCCCGGTGCAGCGCCTCTCGCTCGGCACACGTGGTGCGCGCGAGGTGTGGGTTCGGCTGCACCAGCTCGAGCGCCTGCGCCTGCCGGTTTTGCGACCGGTGCGGCTGGGCCGGGACTGGGTGGAGCTCGAGGATCCCGGAGCGGAGCTACCCATCGAGGAGCGCGAGTCGCGCATCCGTCGCGCGAGGAGAAAGTTCCGGGGTTACGGAGAATTCGTCGCGAAGGGCGAGTGGACGGTCACCCCCGAGGGCGCGAAGCTGCGCGATCCACGCGCCTTCAGGCTTGATCTGTAGCCTGAAAGAGCCCTACTGGGTCATGTAACGCTTCCAGGCCCGGTATTCGCGCACGGCCCGGTCGTTCGTCTTCACGGCGGGATAGAAGTAGCGCACCGCGTGCCCACAGAGCTGACAGATCTTGTAGCAGAACTTGAATCCGTCGATCTCGCGAATGTTGCCCACGACTTCCCGGTTCTCGTCCGTGCAGCATTCCTTGGACCGCGGCGGCGAAATGATCTGCTTCGGGTAGTTGTTCTGGGGCGGCTCTGCATCCGTGTAACGGATGATGTTCCGCAGATTCCGATGCGGTTTCTGCTCAGGGGGCCGGAGGTTGCTACCGATTCTCTTCACGGTTTCAGGTCCTTTCTTCGCGGGCGGGACGCCCCCGGAGATCGTCCAGGAGGCGTGTGTAATTCCTGAATTTCGCCTGGCAGGGAGGGCCCTCGGCGTGCCAATAGCGCCAGCGCTCCCCGCCCAACGCCAGCACGGCCGAGGAACGCGTGCCGTAGTCGGGGGTATGAACGCAGACCTGCTCGAGCGGGTTCTCAGGCTGCCCGTGCGATCCGAGCACGTCGTTCAGCCCCTCGAAGACCCGCGGGAAGGGTGCTTCGAGCTCGATCCGCCCCAGGGCCGTGCGGATTCTCTCGATCTTGCGGGAGGAGGAGTCCGCCGGATCGCGGTTGCATACCACGTGGATGCCGGGCTGCAGCGGCTCGGTCTTCACACCCCGCTCCGTCAGGGACGTGAGAAAGCTCTCGCGCCCGTCCGTGTAGAAGAGGTGAAACGGGTTGTAGGTTGCCTCCAAACCTTCCCTCATGCCCTCTTCCCTCATGTCCTCCGCAACCGCCCCCGCGCTGGGGCGTCGCAGAGCCTCGAGGACGAGAAGTCCCCGGGAGCGTCGATCCATTTTCCGTGCCGGTGTCCGCCGGTTGGTCAGGCCGACGAATAGCCCCTCCGCGTTGAGCCCCATCCAGCTCCCGCCGGCCTCCAGGTCCTGGGGCGCGACAAAGGCTGGAACGTCTTCCTCCTGCGGTTCGACCCGAGCCGGCGGTGCGGCTGGGCGCGAGAAGAACTCATCGCGATTCGAGGCGGCCACCACCGGCAGACCGGGCACCACCCGGTCAAGCACGATCAGTGTGCACATTTGCCTCGCCTGGGTAACAACCCGCGCGACAACAGGTTTGTTCCCACTCTAGTTTAGCAGGTCGAGCCGGTGGTCTCAAGCGGGCGATTCGGCCTCCTATCGGAAAAGCTCTTATTTTTCGGGACCTTTCCTGATCTGGCTGCTAGTGCCCACCCTCGCCTCGAATGAGCCGCATGCGCCGACGGCCCACCGTGACCTCCTCCTCAGCGGGAGGCGTCTCAGGGACTGGCGCCGTCTCGGACACGTCTGCAGGCGTCTCTTCAGCCGTCGGACGGAGCTCGAGGCCGTAGGATTCAAACAGGGGTCTCAGCACATCTGCGTGGTCCGAGAGCGTGCGGCGCACGGACTCGAATCCATGCCGCACTGCGTCGGCGCGCTTCCAGAACGCCAGTGGCCCCATCGCGAAGAACTGCTCGTCCGTCTCCCGGGCCTCAATCACCACGATGTCCCCACGGAAGCGATCGTCGTGGAGGTAGGTCTGGAGCCCGAGCGAGAGCCGCGTGTGCAGAAGGGTCCGGAAGACCTGGTTCAGCACGGCGCTGAAGCCACGATCGGCCAGGTAGCCGCGACGGCGCGATCTTACGGTCCGAGGTACGTTTAGGAAGGGCCGGAAGGGGTTGTAGCAGATCACGAGGTCCGCGCCGTGCTCGATCGCGACATCGATGTTGGCGGTGCGGCGCACGCCCCCGTCCACGTAGTCGACCCCGTTCAGCCGCGCCGGACGGAAGAACCCGGGCAGGGCGCTCGACGCCTGGACTGCCTCGGAAATGGTCAGGCCGTGGTCGTTGTCCGGCCCGAACACGACACGCTCCGCGGTATCGAGGTTGGTGGCCGTGATGAACAGGCGCTTGCCAGACTCCCGATACAGCTCCGCAAAGCGATTCGGCATGCCGATCGCGGCCATGTTCCCCGCCAACCAGCGCTCCAGCGCGGAGTTCTCGAACAGGCCCGAGGGCCAGAGCGAGCCCAGGGCGGGGAACTGCCGCTTGGGCGAAACCTCCTCGAAGAGCTGCATCAGGAACGACTCGAAATGCGTGTAGGTCGGTGCCTTCAGAAACTGGCGTAGGCTTCCCCCTAGCCGGGCCGGCAGCTCGGGCAGCACGGAGACCAGGTCCAGGGCCAGGCCGGGCAGGTAGCCCGCGAGGCGAGCGGAGAAGATCGCGGGACGGGTGAGCATCTCGCGCAGGTTGGGGTAGTAGAAGTCGATCGGGCGCAGCTGGCTCAGGCGGCTGGAAGTCCCCTCGAGCGCAGCGATCATCTCGTCCGGTCGGATGCCCGCCGCCAGCGAGGTCGCCAGGAACGCCCCCGCCGAGAGCCCCACATACATGTCGAGCTCGGTGACTTTTCGGCCCACAAGGAACTCATCCAGAGCCTTCAGGCCTCCCACCTTGAAGGCACCGCCGGTGACCGCGCCACCCGCCAGGACCAGTGCGATCTTCGGATCACGTGGCGGGCGGTGTCCGGAACTGCGCTGGACGAGCGTTAGCCCCACTCCGCCTCCTCTCTGTTGGTGTTCCACCGCATAGGCCAGGCGAAGGCGATGGAGCCCCTCAGGGAGGGAATCGGTCCCAATACGGGGGGACTCAAGCTCCGAAGCGGCTCGCCCGGAGCGAGAGCTCGGGCCTCCTCGCTCGTCCGAGCCTTCACTGAACACAGTGAGCTTATGCAGCGCGTCACTGTTGTCAAGCTGGCGCTCTGCAGCCTGCGCCAATCTAGCCTGGGGCCGCCCCCTTCGTGCGCATGTGCACTTCTTCGTACACGACCCGAAAAATACTTACATCTCAACCACTTACCAACTTGGAGCGGTTGACACCAAGCTCTACTCAGGCGTACTTTTAAGGAGTTCGGTCGAGACTCCCCCGCGGGGTTGGGTTTATGCCCGGATAGCCGAATAGAGTCGCCGGGGAGAGGATCTAAACCGGTATGCAGGGCACGATTTCCGCCGGCGGTCCGCTATCAGCCGAGCTTGCGGCCGCCTTTTCACATTTCGATCCCCTGGTCTCCCGGCCCCGCAAAGCGGGCCGGCGCCTGGTGCTGCTCTCGATCGCACTGCATCTGATCCTGTTCGTGCTGTTCGGAGACGCCCTGCTTGGCGCTGAGACCGAGGTCGAAGAAACGGTGATCGTGCGCATGCTGGAGGAAGAGCCCGAGCCGGAGCCCCGCAAGCAGAGGCGCAAGGTCCTGGCGCAGCGCCGAATCGACACCGCCGTGACTCACTTCAAAGAGGTGGCGCAGCCCAAGATCCAGCGGGTCATGCCCGTGCCCGTCCTCGACCAGGCCCGTAAGGTCGAGATCGACCCCACCGAGCTCACCGAGGCCCCCAAGAAGATCGAGAGCCGCGAGATCGTCACCGAGAGCGTGAGCGTCTTCGCCGAGGTTCAGAGGCGGGTCCAGCCGGTCGAGGTGGATCGGGTGAATCCCGAGCTGCATCGTGTGCGAGCGGCGCGCGCCAGCGCGGGACCGCGCAAGCTCGAGGCCGCCGGGCCGGTGGTGAGCGCGCACGCCGTCGACTTCGAGGCGCCGGTCGTGGCAAGGGGCGTGCTCTCGCGCAACGCGGTGGCCGGCGACCTGCAGGGAGCTCAGGTGGCAGCACTCGAGTCGGGGGTCTCCGACCGTCTGCTCGAGGGGACTTCCGGGCGCGGCCTGCTGACGGGCGCGGAGCGGGACTGCGCCAAGGATCCCGTCTGCCTGGCGTATCTCCGCATGATCAAGGAGCGCGTGATCAGCCGCTGGCACATCCCATCCGACGTGGATCCCGGCGCGGTGGTTCTCCGATTTCGCATCGACCGGGGCGGCTCGGCGCACGGAATCGAGGTCCGGCGTGCGGATGATCCGGAGCTGGGCTCGACCTGCCTCGCAGCCTTCCGCCACGCGGCGCCCTTTCCCCCACCCCCTAAAGAGATCCTCTACATCATCAACAAGACCATCAGAGCCGCATTCGACTACGGCGACTGATGCGCCCCTACCCTGGCCTGCCTCTCCTGGCCGCCCTCCTCCTCCCGCTATCGGTCGACGCGGGGCCACCGGTGACCGTCTACTACGAGGACGAGGCCATCTCGCGCATCGAACGTGACACCAACCTCGACGGGCGCGTGGACCAGTGGGAGCACTACGCCGGCGGCAGGAAGCCCGTCCGCATCGAGAAGGACGAGGACTTCGACGGTCGAATCGACCTGTGGCAGTTCTTCGATGCAGGCCGACTTGTTCGGCAGGAGCAGGACGTCGATCGCGATGGAAGGACCGATCGCTGGCTCGAGCTGGATGAGCAGGGGAACCCGAGCGAGGAGAGGCTAGACACCAGCGGCGACGGGCTGAGCGATCAGCGGCTGACCTACCGCAACGGGGAAAAACAGCGCTTGGAGAAGGACCCCGACGGCAACGGCGTGCCCAACGAGATCGCGGTCTTCGCTGCCGGAGAGCTCGTCGAGCTGATTATCGATGAGAACGAGGACGGACGAGCGGAGAAGCGCGCAACCTTCCTAGCGGGCGGGAAGAAGGAGCTCGAGGAGCACGACTCGAATGGAGATGGGAGCGTCGACCTGCGTCTGCACTACGAGCAAGGTGTGAAGGTCCGTAGCGAGACGGACTCCAACCACGATGGAAAGATGGACCGCATCGCCTTCTTTCGGGGCGAGAAGCTGCAACGCGAGGAGCTCGACGCCAACGATGACGGAAGGTTCGAGACAGTCGTGTTCTTCAAGCGAGGCAAGCAGATCCGTCAGGAGCGAGACCAGGACGGCGACGGCCAGGTCGAGCTCACCGCCTACTACGGCGAGACGGGGGCACGCACGCGTGAAGAACTGGACGCAGACGCGGACGGAAACATCGACACCAGGCGGAGCTTCCAGAACGACCTGCTGGTGCACGAGACGCGGGATATGGACGAGGATGGGCGCCCCGAAGTCACGGAGCACTTCGAAGCCAGCGTGATCACCCTGCGGGAGCTCGACAATAATGGCGATCGCGACACCGACATCTGGGTTCGCTTCAGCGCAGGGGTCCGGCTGCGCCAGGAGGAAGATCGGGACTTCGATGGGCGGGTAGATGTGGAATACGACTTCCGCGATAAAGAGCTCGTCGAGCAGCGCGAGGATACAACGGGCGACGCCCAGTTCGATCTGCGTATACTTTTCGCGGACGGTAAGCCGCTTCGTCGCGAGCAGGACCGCAACGCCGATGGCCGTCCCGATTTCGTCGAGCTGCTGGAGAAAGGCACGCCGATCCGTCAGGAGATCGACGAAGACTACGATGGTCGCATCGATCTCTGGAACTTCTTTGCTAACGGAGAGCTCGAGAAGCAGGAGCGGGACTCCACCGGGGACAGCCAGGCCAACCTCTGGATCCAGCTCGATCCTCGTTCGGGCGAGCGCACGCGCGTCATGGAAGACACGAATGCAGATGGCCGTGTCGACTCCTGGAAGAAATACGAAGGCGGCATGTGCATCGCACAGGAGGCCGACACCGATTTCGACGGCGAACCCGATCGCTTCGTCGAGCTCGCCGGGGACGAGCCCGCTCGGATGCAAGAGGATCGAAACCACGACGGGGAGCTGGACTACCGCGCCGAGTACGAGGAGGGCGGCGTACTGCTCCGCGACTGGACCGACGAGGACTTCGACGGGATCTTCGAGACCTCAGTCCGCTACGAGGGCGGCAAGCGGGCGCGGGTCGAGCTGGATCCCGACGGAGACGGAAAGCCGCAGGGTTTGATCTACTACGATACGACCAGCGACGTCCGAACGCGCGAAGAGCGCGATGAGGACGAGGACGGAGTCCCCGAGGCCGTGACCTTTTTCCACCAGAGCCAGGTCAATCGACAGGAGCGCGACCGTGACGGGGATGGTCGAATGGATCAGTGGATCCGTTTCGACAGCGAGGGGCGTCCTCAGCGCGAGGAGGTGGACACGAACCACGACCAGAAGCCGGACGTGGTCAAGCTCTATAGCGGGGACGTGCAGATCGAACAGCGTGAGGATCGAAACTTCGACGGTACTGATGACCACCTCACATTCTACGAGAACGGCGAGCCCTCAAGAACGAAGTCCGATACCAACCACGATGGGGCGTTCGATACGACCGTACAGCTGCGAGACGGCTCACCCGCCCATCAGGAGGTCGATACGGATCACAACGGCCAGATCGACACTATTTCGGAGTTCGCAGACAACCAACTCGTACGCCAGAAGGCTGATTTGGATGGGGACGGTCGGTTCGAGACTACATCGCACTTCGAGGGAGGCGCCCGAGAGCGCATCGAGCGGGACACGAATGGTGACGGAAGCGTCGATCAGATCTCGTACTTCGAGAAGGGCGCGGACGAGGCCAGCCGGGTCGAGCGCGATACGGATTTCGACGGGCGGTTCGACGCCACCGTCACGCTCCGCAAGGGAACGCAGGTCGCCCAAGTGCTGGACACGGACGGCGATGGGCAGCCCGACCAGTGGCTCACACTCGGGCCCGAG
>Ga0255049_10000550_pt1 | contig 23075 bp, 22 predicted proteins | sample JV7_2_3_MG_FD_183615 | JGI IMG/M metagenome (GOLD analysis project Ga0255049, IMG submission 183615) | Seawater microbial communities from Jervis Inlet, British Columbia, Canada - JV7_2_3 | ecosystem: Environmental > Aquatic > Marine > Inlet | place: Canada: British Columbia | collected 2016-10-06
TTGTGCTCCCGATCGAGCACATCACTCGCCAGCACCTCCAGGCCGTGGGCCGCTCCTGCTTCGGAAGGAGCCAACGCAGCGACCGAAGGGTCACCGAGTTCCGCCACCTCGCGCACGGCGCCTGCCGTATCGAGCGTCGGTACTTCGCGGACGCCGAGCTCGACGAGGTGGAGTTCGGCCTGAGACAGGGCCTGCGGGTGGGAGCGGACCTCGGACAAGCCTGCCACCGTGGCTCCCGGTACGCCGAGCAGGGCATGGCGCACCTCCACGAGGTGCTCGGCGACGATCGAGAACGGAACATGGGACTCGTCGCCCGGCAGACGGTCGAGTACCGGGAGTACGGACCCCGTGGTCGAATTCTCCACGGGGACGACGAGTCGGTCGATCCCCGCGGCCTCCAGGGCGGCGAACGCCGCGGAGAAGGTGGCGATGCCGACCAGCTCGCCGCCGTCGAACAACTCTCCTGCGGCGCGGTGGCTGTAGGAGTGCGGCTCTCCCTGGTACCCGATGCGCATCCCGGCACGCTACCCGAGCAACACTGTCACCAAGTGATCAGTTCGCTGCAGGCACGGCCTCGGCAGGCGTTTCTCCTGAAGACATACCGTTCTCCCAGGCGGCCGACCGCTGCGGGGAGCACCCACGGGGTCTTGCCTCCTCCGGCAGCGACGATGGGACCGCAAGGTCCCATCGTGCGCGTTTCACCCCCTCCCGAGCCGCTCGGTGTCACGTACCCTCTCGCCGGTGACGACACCGAACGGCACCGCGACCCAGGATCGATCAGCAGCCCAGATCGCCCAAGCGGGCATCGCCGGAGCCCTCATCGGTGCTGCCGGTGGCGCCGCCCTCGGAGCCACGTTCGGCGGGACAGGGACCGCGATCGGAGGGATCGCGGGTGCGGTGGTCATCGGTGGTGGCGAAGCGGTCACCGATGCTCGCAGGCAACCTGGTGCCCCCAAACCGCTCGCCCAACGCATCGCCTCCGGAGCTGCCCTGGCAGCCGCGGCCGGCTGGTTCGTCGGTCTCTTGGCCCCCAACGCTGCCCTGGCCGTCGTCGGCGTGCTCTTTGGTGCCCTGTACGGCGCTATCGGATTCCGGAACACGAAGGTAGCGCTCGGTGCGCTGACCGGCCTGGTCGTCGGGGTCGCCCTGACCGCAGCCTGGCCAGACGCCGACGCCGCCTGGGTGGCAGCGATCACGCTCGTCGTCTACCGGATCGTCTCCGCCTTCGTGTACCGCGGCAGGGAGCAGGTGACGATCGTCGGCGAACACGTGCCGGTTGCCGACATGGAGTTCGTCGTCCCGTTCGCAACCCACAGCCGGTACGTCGGGGTTGACTACCTCAAGGAGTATGCCGACCTCACCGGGGCGGCATTCGTGCGCCAACCCGCCGACGTGGGAATCGTGGCCGACTTCGACCAGCTCACCGGGCCTCACTTCGATGCGGCGGCGGCCCATCCACTGATTCGCGAGTTCTACGAGCACACGAGCCGCTTCCATCTGTCGATCACCCCGGAGTGGCGTGTCTGGATGAAGCCCGCCTACCTGGTGTACCGAAGCCTGATTGCCCGGCCACTCGGTCAAGCCAATGCCCCGTTCGATGTCGAAGAAGTGCAACGCGGTGTGGTGAGCTGGATCGACGTCATCGACCTCGATCACAGCGGCGAGATCGACTTCCGGGCTTGGGTGCGCGCCTACCAGGAGACGATGGAGCCCCTCTACGTCGGGGTGTACACCGTTCTGCGCAGCGATGGCGTCGGCTACGTCAGCGTCGGCTTTCCGCTGCCGGACGGGAACTTCACGGCAACCCTGCTCCCCCATGCCAACAGAGGCGACGGCCTGCTCCTGAAGTCGATCAGCGACCTCCCGTACCCCGGCCACTACCTCAGCGCCGTGGAAGGCACCGATCTCACAACCCTGCGGCTGGCTTCGTTCAACGAGGAGATCGACGTCTACGTCGCGGGGGGCAAGCTGAAGACCGACCACCGCTTCTACCTCGGCGGAGTGCGTTTCCTGACGCTGCACTACACCATCGAGCGCACGGACGGAACGCCCGCGTGATCGGCGATTCCCCCGACGTTGCCACCCAACTCGACGGCGACGTGCTCGGCTGGCTCACCACGGTGTCCCCCGCAGGTCAACCCCAGACCTCCGTGGCGTTGCGCGTCACGGTCACGCGCCTCAGGCTTGGTGAGCCGGCGGCGGCGCAGCGCCCTCAGAACTGACCGATTCTGGACGGTTTGCCCACCATTTAGGGCTCCGTTAACCGTCGTTTAGGGGTCCGAGGACTTTGGTCCCTAACCGCTGCCATACCGTTCGGTCAGCCTGTGCACAACGGTTTCTTCACCGGCGTATTCACCCAGGAGACGAACATGAAGACGGGGTCCCGAAGGCGGCTTGCCACACCCAAACCCGCAGCGCGGTTCGCCGCGCTGCTCACCAGCCTGCTCATCCTCACGGCCTCCGCGGTGCCCGCGGCACTGGCTGCTGACGAGTTGAATGCGGCCTCGGCAACCGTCGGGATCACCAACACGCTGAACCCGAAGAACCTCGAGGTGCCGCCGGGAACCACCGTCACGTGGCAGAACGACGACGTCGACGACCACCGCATGACCTCGACGTCGGGACCGGTCCCGTTCCGGATCGACATCGACGCGGGAGAGTCGGGCAGCTTCACGTTCGTCAGCGAGGGCACCTACGACTACATCGACGACCGCGACGACGAGAACTCCAACTACTTCGGCACGATCGTCGTCAAGGCCGGTGCCGACCCGGGACCAGGCCCAACCCCGCCCCCGCCCGGCGGTGGCGGCGGCAGCAACATCGTCGAGATGAGGAATCGCTCCTTTCAGCCGCGCTCCATCACCGTGTCCGTCGGAGAATCCGTCACATGGGACAACAGAGACGACGACGATCACAATGTCATCGCGAACGACGGGTCGTTTCAGTCACCAGACTTCGGCCCCGGTGGCAGTTGGACCAGCCCTGCGTTCCAGGCGGCGGGAACGTTCAACTACTTCTGCAGCCTCCACGGAGGGATGACCGGCTCGGTGGTGGTCACCGGGGCAGCGGGTACGCCGCCGCCGCCCGATCCGACGCCGCCGCCCGCTCCGACGCCGCCTCCCCCCGGTGATGTGACCATCATCGACAATGCCTTTGATCCCGAGACGATCACGATCTCGGAAGGCACCACCCTCACCTGGTCCAATGCCGGCGCCCTGCCCCATACCGTCACGCGCAACGGCACGTTCGACTCTGGCTTCCTCAGCCCGGGTGACACCTTCGTATGGAGCTTCGAAGCGGCTGGTACCTACAACTACCTGTGCACTCTGCACCCCGGGATGACGGGATCCGTTCTCGTGACCGGCACCGGGGGCACACCTCCTCCTCCAGACCCGACGCCTCCCCCACCCGATCCCACCCCGCCGCCTGCGGCACCGCCCGGCGACATCCGGGTCATCGACAACGCCTTCTCCCCACAGACGATCACGATCGCCGAGGGCACGAGGCTGACGTGGTCGAACGCCGGAGCCCTGCCCCACACGGTCACCAGGAACGGCACGTTCGACTCCGGGCTCTTGATGCCTGGTGACACCTACTCGCGGACCTTCGCGACGGCTGGTACGTACAACTACCTGTGCACCTTGCACCCGGGGATGACGGGAACCGTGTTCGTGACGGGCGCAGGCGGGACCCCTCCGCCCCCCGACGCGACGCCTCCCGATCCCGGTGCGCCGGCGCCTCCACCCGTGGCTCCGCCCGGAGACATCCGGGTCGTGGACAACGCCTTCTCCCCGAAGACGAAGACGATCACCGCGGGAACGACCCTGGTGTGGTCGAACGCCGGAGCCTTGCCCCACACCGTCACGAGGAGCGGGGCCTTCGACTCCGGGCTCCTCATGCCGGGAGACACCTACCGGCGGAGTTTCAACACACCGGGGACCTACGACTACCTGTGCACGTTGCACCCGGGAATGGTGGGCTCGGTTGTGGTCACCGGCACCGCCACCGGCGAGCAGGACACGGAGTCGGTCCAGCCGGGGGGAGGGGAAGCGGGAGCGCCGCCCACCGCACCGGGGAATACCGGAAGCGAGACCGGCGGCTCCGACACCGGATCGAGCACAACCTCGACCGGGGCGACCGCAGACGTCGACGTCATCGACCTCGACTACGACCCGCGCACGTTGAACGTCGTGCAGGGAACGACCGTCGTGTGGACCAACGTCGGTGAGCTCCCTCACACCGTCACCGCGAACGACGGCAGCTACGACTCCGGGATCATGGCGGCCGGCAGCACCTTCCAATGGACGTTCGCCACGGCGGGCACCTACGACTACCTGTGCACCCTCCATCCGGGGATGATCGGCACCGTGATCGTCAACGCGGCTCCCGCCGAGGAGGTCGCGACGGCCGGCGTCGCTGCTGGGGGCAACGGAGGTGGTGCCGCCGGAGGTGCGACCGCGCCCTCCCTGGCAGTGTCGGTGATCCTGGCACTCGGCCTGCTGGCAGCCGGGGTGGCCCTGGCCGTCGGCATGGCCGCCTTTGGACGGTTCGCCGCCACCGAGGAACACTGAGACCCACCGCGAACGTGAGGCGGCTCAGCCGTCCGTCGTCCGCACCATCGCTGAGGCTGCCGTGGCCGCCACCGTCAGCGCCCACACCAGCGATGCCAGGGCGAGGTGCGCCGCCACCAACGTGGCCGAGCCGACTCTGGTGAACACATGGGCGGCACCGAGACCGATGTTCACCGCGTAGAGCACGCCTGCGGCGTCGAGCATGATGCGTTCGATCCGGGGTCGTCCCGCTCGCCGCACCCGGAAGACGAGATACCCCAGGTAGACGGCGTACACCGCGACGAACGCGCGATGCAGGTAGTGGATCGTGACCGACGAAGAACCGAGTTCGGGTACCAGGGTGTCGAACACCAGCGGCCACCCCGGTACGTACAGGTTGTGGACGAACGAACCCAGCATCAGCACCAGGAACGATCCGATGGCGCCGGCGGCGAGAAGCGCGGTCCACCCGAGATCTCGTTCACCCGCGCGACCGGTGCGGGTCGCCACCGCCACGACCACCAGGAGGGCGACGACCGTCATCGAGATCGCCAGGTGCAGGGAGACCAGATCGGCGTCGAGCTGCTCCTGGACGACGAGGCGCCCCACCCATGCCTGGATGCCGATGACGACCACCGCAGCCGCCGCCGACCAGGCCACGAGCCGGTCGTGACGCCACCGACGCCAGGCGCTCACCGCGGTGACGATGGCCAAGATCCCGACGGACGCCGCCAGCCAGCGGTGCGACCACTCGATGACCATGTGGTATTCGGCCCGGGGCAGCAACCCGCCGAGCAGCCCGTTCTCGCACAGCGGCCACTGGTCGGCGCAGCCGTAGCCGCTGCCGCTTCCCCGGGTGAACCCGCCGACGGCAACGAGGAGCAGGGTGGCAGCCAGGGTCACCAGCGCCCAGCGATGGGTCGGAGAGGTGGTCGTCTGGGTGTGGTCGCTGGAGGTCGCTCGGCTCATTCGATGATGCGGTGGCGAATGGCCAGGGCCACCGCATGCGCCCGGTGTTCGGCGCCGAGCTTGTCGAACAGGGTACGCAGGTAGGTCTTCACCGTCGACTCGGAGATGTTCAACTCGGTCGCCGCCTGCTTGGTCGACATGCCGTCTGCGATGAGTTGCAGCACCTCGCGTTCTCTGCCGGAAAGCGTGATGTCGGTTTGGCTCGCCGGTGACGAGGCGAAGCGGCGCAGCACCGGCTTTGTGATCTCCGCCTGGAGGTAGCCGCTGCCGTCGTAGGCAGCCTCCACGGCCCTGGCGAGCTCATCAGCACCGACCGTCTTCAAGAGATAGCCGGAGGCGCCGTTGCGGATCGCCTCCTCCACGTAGCCAGGATCGTCGTACATCGACAGGATGATGACCGGCAGCTCGGGACGCACCTCGCGCAGCTCCCGGAGCGTCTCCAAACCATCGAGGTGGGGCATCTTGACGTCCATGAGCACCACGTCGACGCCCGGGGCCTCACCGTTCAAGAGCTCCAGGGCCTCGGCGCCGTCAGAGGCTTCGGCGACGACCTCGATCTGGTCCTCGTTGTGCAGCATGAACCGCAATCCTTCGCGCAACACGGCGTGGTCATCGACGAGCATCAGCCGGATCGCCGTCATCCGTCGTCCCCGAGGGGGAGGCGGGCCGTCACGGTGGTGCCCGATCCGGAATTGGCGACCGTCACCGAACCACCGAGCCGCTCCGACCGCTCCCGCATCAGCCACAGCCCGATGCCGACGTCTTCGCTGCTGGTGATGCCTCTCCCGTCGTCCTCGACCGTCAGCAAGAGGTGGCCGTTGATCGGCCGCACGGTGAGCGACGCAGTGGAGGCCTCGGCGTGCTTGGCCGCGTTCACTAGAGCCTCCTGACCGATTCGATACGCCGCCATCCTCGTCTCGAAGCCCGGTTCCGGGCAGCGGTCGAGGTCGGTGCGTATCGTCAGCCCGTAGTTCGATTCGATCTGCTCTGCCAGTGTCTGCAGGCTGGCGCCCAGACCGACGTCCTCGACAATCGAAGGGTGGATCGTCTGCAGTAGCGTGCGCAGCTGCTTGCTGGAGTCCTCGACGAGCGACTCCAGCTCGGCGAGCTCGGTCTGGATTTCGTCGCCCTCGGCGGTCATACAGCCGCGGATTCCGAAGAGCACGCGATACAGATCCTGGGCGAGACCGTCATGGATGTCTGCGACGAGACGGCGGCGCTCATCCTCCTGGGCGCTCACGAGGAGCTCCATCACGGATTCGAGCTGGGCGCGGTTGGTTTCGAGATCCTCGTAGAGCGCAGCCTTCTGCAGACCGACGCGGATCTCTTCAAGAGCACCTTCGAGGAGCGGCATGGTGTCCGCTTCGACCAGGCCGTTCCCGCAGACCACCAGCTCGAGCTCCCCGGTTCTCGTCAAGGCGCTGACGGTCACCCGGTCGGCCTCCTTCAACTCCGGAGCGTCGAGGCAGATGCACACGCCGGCGGATCCCAGCGTCGTCGCTGTGGTGCCGGAGGGATGGTGGATGAGCCGGACGCAGTCGTAGAGCCCGCGTTGGATGAGCTGATTCACCGCGGCGGAAGCCAGATCGTTCGAGCGATGGTGTTGGGCCGCGACCTGCGCCAGGTCGAGGAGCTGGGTGAGGTCGGCAGAGCGCTCTTCAGCCTCGTGGCGCCTGCGCTGCGTGGCAGCAATCAGCGCTCCGAACGTCGAAACCAAGAACAGTCCGAGGAGGAGGAGGCCGCCCCCCACGGTGAGGAACACGGTCCAACGCGTGGAGGCGGCAGCAGCCCGGAATTCGTCGACCGGCCGGTACACCTCCCAGACGGCGGTCACCTCGCCGTCGACCACCACCGGCACGTACGTCTCCAACAGCTCGTCAGCCAGGTCCCCCTCGAAGAGGTTCTCCTCGGCCTCGAGGTTGCCGAGATGGGACAGTGGGGCCAACAGGTTCGGGAAGTCTTCGTCCACGGTGAATTGGCGCCCGATGAGACGCCGCTCGTCGGAGTACAGGATCGTGGCGTCGGGAGACCAGAGTTTCACCCGGAGAATGGCACCCGACTCGAGCGAGGGGGCGAAGAAGTGGTCGAGGAGCTCGGAGTTGGGCTGGCCGGTCCCTGAGATGGCGTCGGCTGCGGTCAGGAAGCTGAGGACCTGCTGGTCGGCCATCATCCCCGCTTCCAGGAAGCGCTGCTCCACCTGGCGGGTGATGAAGAAGCCGAGGCCGAGGGCGAGCAGTGCGGCCACGAGGATCCCGGCGAGCGACACTCTCGCCCACGTGCCGAGGTCTGCCCACCAACCCGTGAGCGGCCGTCGGTGCGGTCCCCGCGGTGTTGGTCGATCGTCCATGTCTCCACTCTCGTCGGGCGAGCGGGCGGCGTCGGCCAAGCCTAAGGAGCGGACCTCGCTAGCGGCCGGCATAGACCGCCAGCACAACGAGGCGTTGTCGGGCGCTCCCCTTGGGATGACACGTCGTGAGCGTCAGTACCGGTTCCGTGGTCTGGCGCAGCGGCTCGACGTTCTCGGGAACCACGATGGTCGTGGATTCGACGACGTACTCGTACGAGCCGTTCGGGGTGTCGACGAAGATGGAGTCACCCGGCTCGAGGCGATCGAGGTCGTGGAACGGCTTCGTGTAGGTGGTGCGATGTCCCGAGATCACCATGTTCCCCGGTTGGCCGGGAAGGGCGGTCCCGGGATAGTGGCCAGGGCCGAGCCGCAAGTCGGCCCTGGCCACCCCCGCAACCACGGCCTGATCCAGTCCGATGTCGGGGATCCGGATGGCGGATCCCGGGAACACCGGGGCCATCGGCTGGGATCCGGAGGGGGCCAGATCCGCGGGGGGAGCTGTGATTGCCGGAGTGGTCGCGCCCGCCGGGACTGCGGTCACGACGGTCGGCTGGCGGGCGATCGCGACGCCCGCCGAGTTCAACGGCAACGCGCCGATCTCGAAGGTCACCAGCGCGTCTTCGAAGGTGGTCGCCAGCTCGTCGTAGGCGTCGTTCACCGCCCAGGCATACCGGGTCGTGGCCGCGTCCCCGGCAACGGCCAGCTCATGCTGGCTCCATTGGCCGGCGGCCTCGTCGATCTTCGGCCACGCCAGCACTCCGATGCCGCCGAGGATGAGGGCGATGGCCGCCGCGGTCCACAGGACGCGTCGCAGGCCGCCGTCAGAGCCTGCGGTCACGCCGCCGCGGACGCGGACGGCCATGGGTCAGCCGGTCCGGCGTCGACGCGCCATCCCCAGGGCACCGGCTCCGGCGAGCAGCAACGCCACTCCGAAGATCGGGAGCAGGGTGTCCTCGGGGCCGGTGAAGGGCAACGAGCCGGCAACGGTGGTCGTGGTCGCGCCCCCCGAACCGGCGGTGGTCGTTGTGGTACTGCCGGTCTGCGCCGCCTGCACCGTGACGGTTCCCTTCATGCCCAGGGCCTCGTGCACCGTGCAGATGTAGGCGTAGCTGCCGGCGGCGGTGAAGGTCCGCGAGTACGTCGTTCCGACGTCGCCGGTGGGTGATCCCGAGCTGGCGCCGTCGGCGAACACGACGTCGTGGAAGCCGCCCTGCCAGACGAACTGCACCGTGTCTCCCTCGTTGATCGTGACCGCTGCGGGCGAGTACGTGTTGTCTGCGGTGAGGTTGACGGTCTTCGTCTCCGCCCATGCGGGGGCGGCGAACACGAAGACCGTGAGCAGCGCCGCGAGCGCGGCTACTCCACCAATGCGTCGTCGTCGAGCCATGATGTCTCCGTTGTCGAGGGTTCCTGGTCCTGGCGCCAGGGGACCACATAGGTCGGTTTCCTGCGATCGTTGTTGTGGCGGCGCCACCACCACAGAAGTGTCGTGAGCCCGGCTGCCACCAGGAGCAGCACGGCGATGAGGTGCCACGGGATCACCCAGACCGTGGCCTGGGTCAGGATCACCGGGATCTCATCGGGGCCCACCTGATACACGAGCTCGCTGGTCAGTGTCACCTTGCCGATCAGCGGGACCGCGTCGAAAGATGAGTAGAAGGTGTATCGAGTTCCCCGGAGGATGGTCTGTGGGCCGATCTCCACGTCGGCCGCTCCCGGTCCGGGGAACGAGCGGTAGGTGTGGAGGCCTCCAGCCATCACGTGGGCCTCGCCGATGTTGTCCACGGTGGTGCGGGCGTCTACAACGGGGTTGAAGAACCCGGCCCACCGAACATCGAGGGCGGTCTCGGTGACCCGGGCCTCGCGCGCCAGTTCGGCACCGGCAAGGGCCACGTCCAAGAGGAGCGTGGCGCCGATGCGCCCGCTGGGGACGATGAGGCCCTGGTCGTCGATGACCTGGCTCTGGAAGAAGGCGAAGGCGTGGTAGCCCCCGGTGGGGGTGCCTGCCGGCACGGAGATGCGCACCCGGGCCTCGGCCTGGCCGTTGGCAGGCACCTCGAGGGTGGCTGCGTTGAAGTGGGTCCACCGGCTCGCGGTGAACGCCAGCTCATCGGTCTCGACGAGGTCGTTGTCGGCGATCTCGATGTCCTCCACGTAGGTGAACAGCATCAGCGGCTGCGCACCCCGGTTGTAGACCCGGATGGGGATCTCGAGCACCTCACCGGGTCCGGCGCGGACTTCGAGCCGTGACGGGGTCACGACGAAGTCGACGGTGGGATCCCCGGCATCCTGAGCCAGGGCCGGGGATCCCACCATCAGCGCCGCCAACACCAGAAGCACTGCAGTTACTCCTTGGCGGCGTGTCATGGTCTACGTCCCTCCTACGGCTGGGTCACCGTGTAGAGGACGGTCGTCTGGTAGTTGGTGCCTGCCGGGTCGTCGAACAGAAGCGCCACGGCCCAGTCGACGGTCACGTCGGTGCTGGCAGTTGCCGGCATGCCGGTGACCACCGTGCCGCCGATGTCGTCGAGGGTTCCCGAGGCTCCGCCAGAGCCTGAGGCGTCCCACGTCGCCCGGCCGACCGGGATGGTCGTTCCGCCGGTGGCGGTGAACACCTGGTCGTCGCCCGGGGCCTCGTCAGTCCCGTTGGCGCCGATCGACTTGATCGACATCGACCAGGGGTTGTTCGACTGCACGGTCGCCGTGGTCGAGCCGGCTCCACCGGTGACCGGATCCAGGTTGCCCATGTTCAACGTCGCCGGCAGCACGCTGACCGACAGCGTGGCATTGACGTCGAACGACAACACACCTGTCGCCGAGTCGGAGGCCGCCACCGAACTGGTGGTGGCATCGGCGGTTTGATCAGTCACGGATTGGTTGCCCGCACCGTCCACAGCCGTGATCCAGAACCAGTAGTGCACGCCGGCGCTCAGCCCGAGGGCCGAGTAGCTGGTGCCACTGACGTTGTTCCCGACCAGCGATGCCGCACCCTTGCCCGGGTCGGTGGCGCCAGAGGCCTGGTAGATGTCGTAGAAGGCGGTTCCCGAATCGTCGGTGGCCGCCGGATACGTCAGGTCGATCGAGCTCGCCGAGATCGGTGTCGCCGTAGCGCTGCCCGGGTCCCACACGGGTGGCGTGGTGTCGGCGAGCACCTCGATGCGGCCGTACATCCCATTGGGCTCGCCAGCTCCAAAGTCGTTGGCGGCGAGCGCCTCGGCCTGGTTGGAGTGGATTCCGCAGAAGTAGACATACGTGCCGGTGGCCGAGGGCATCGTCACTGAGAACGTTGTCCCGCCGGGATTATCTTGGAACGTTCCCGGAGACGAATTCGGAAGAGGTGCCGGGTTCGTCGACACCCAGATGACGTTGTGCGACGCTTCTGTGAAGAAGAAGTCGATCTGCTCTCCGGGGAGCACACCGTTCGCACCGGTGAGGTCCGAGTCCCGGTAGCTGTCCCTTGACGTATCTCCGGCGTTGGAGATCCCAACGTCGACCTGGACCAGGGCCAGGGCCGGGCCTACGGCGACGACCATCAGGCCGGTCACCAAGGCGAAGGCCAGTGCTGTGCGCCCGATCAGGCGCCAGCGGTTTCTCATTGCATTACCTCCCTATGGGGACGGATTCCTACGTGGGCAGCATCGGTCTGCGGCGACCTGGGCGTCGATACCGCCATTGGGCCAAGAGGCCTCGTCCGATCGGACGAGGTTGGGGTCCCTAGCCGCGAGGTCCGATGGCCCTGGCCGCCTCCCCGCCCGGACAGCGACCATTGCGGGGCCCATGACCGCGTACCTGCACCCCCACCGGAGCAGGAGCCGCATGCGTGGACTCGCCGCAGCCGCGGCGGCCGTGCTGCTGCTCCTCGCCACGCCCGTGGTTCTCCCCATTGCCCCCGCCGCAGCCCATGGCGACGAAGCTCCAGTCGGTTCCGCCCACGGACGCCACACCATCGAGGACCTGGCCCTGCGCGCCGGACTCGGGGTTCCCTTCACCCCACCGGACGACTTCCTCGCCGGACTGGAACACGCCCCCTCCGGCATCGCCGGCGCCACCTTCGTCCAAGCGGTGTTCGCCGAAGCCACCGTCCCCTCCGGGTGGGAGACTGCCGAGCACGACTCCACCATCAACCCGGAGGCCTCGGCGGCACTCATCTCCGGCACCGTCGACTTCGCCCACGTCCTCGCCGAAGACGCCACCCCCGAGGCCATCGACCTGGGCCGCCTCGCCCTCACCGAGGCCAAGGCGCTGGCCGACTTCGCCCTGGTCAACCTGCGCAATCCCGAGGGCCGCTTCGTCAGCACGTCCCCCGACGGCGCCGCCGGCGAGCCCAGCGTCACCGGCGACGCCGCCATGCTGCTGGCACTCATCGACCTCGAGCTGGCCCTCGCCGCCGACGGGCCCCACGGCGACGTCTACGGCGACGAGCCGTTCCGCACGTGGTTCGCCGCCGGTTGCGATGCCCTGGCCCCGGTCGTGGCCGCCCTCGCGCCCACCGACACCACGGAGCTGACCCTCACCATCCGGGCCCTCTCCGCCTACGGTGCGCTCAAACAGGGCGCCGACCGCACCGCCTTCGCCGCCAGGGTCGGCGAACTGGTAGCGGCTCTGCCCGACGATCCCAGCGACGCCGTCGACGCCGCCCGGGTCACGCTGGCCCTGGACGCCGTGGCGACCTTCCTCAGCGACGCGGCACTGCACCAGGCAGCCACCGACATCGGTGACGCCCTCGCCGACTCCGTGGACCTCGGCACCGGCCTCCCCCGCGGCCGTGCCACGCTGCGTGCCGGTGAGATCGCCGACCTGATCGCCGCCTTCGCCGTCGTCGACGCCCACGACGTTCACGACGCCTTCGTCACCCGGGTCGTCCTGGAGTCCGGGATGACCCCGCCGCCACCTCCTCCCAACGAGACCCTCGACCCGACCGACGACCACGAGGTCGCCACCACACCACCGACCGGCACCGCACCCTGGGTCATGGCCCGCGAGGTGACGTTCGCCGGAACCTCCTGGTCGGTGACCGACGCGACCATCGACGTCGCCGGCGCCCTGGCCACCGCAGTCGCCCTTCTCGGAGTGGACACCGCACCGGTGGAGCGTCCACCCGAGGCCGACCCCGAGTCCGCGGCACCGACCGGGGAGGAACCGGAAGGACCGGAGGTCATCGAGGTGGTTGCCACCGAGTTCGCCTTTGCGCCGGGCACGCTCACGTTCCAGGCCGGCACCGAAGTGACGCTCCGCGTCAACAACCAGGGCGTAGCACCGCACAACATCGACATCCCCGACCTCGGCGTGCTCGTCGAGGTCGCGGGAGGCGCCGCCGCAGAGATCACGTTCACCGTCCCGGCCACTGCGGCCGACGGTGGCTTCCTGTGCAACATCCCGGGTCACGCAGACGGTGGGATGACCGGAACGTTCACGATCGAGGACCCGGAGCCCGCAGCGGCCCCCCCTCCCCAGACGGCCCCCAATCCCCCGGCGGCCCCATCTGGAGACACTGCCGCGGGCTCCGGGATCCTTCCGCCCCTCCAGCTGGGAGCCGAAGCCCCGGAGGACTCCCACATGCAGTCGGCGATCGTCCTCGCCGTCGGGATGTTCCTCGGCGCCATGGTGCTGGTCGCCGGGATGCTCCGGTTCTCGCGGGTGGCCGACGAGCATCGATGATGCCGGTACACCAGGAATCGGGCGATACTTCGCCCACCGCCACCATGGAGACGACATGACACCCCGCAGCCTCTGGATCGCCGCCGTTCTCGTCGTGGCCCTTCTCGTCGCCGCCTGCGGCTCCGGTGAGGAGGAAGCCTCCCCGACGTCCACGGCGCCGACGACCACCACGGTGACGCCAACGACCACCACGATGGCACCAACGACCGTGGCTCCGGCCACGACCATGGCCCCCACGACAACGACCACCACGACAACGGTTCCCCAAGGCGACGGGGAGGTGCTCACCGCCACCGGAGTCGTGACGGCAGTCGAGGGCAACCTGTCCGGCGTCGATTCGTTCACCATCCGCCTCGAGGACGGCAGCGACCTGACCTTCGTCCCCGCAGACGATGCCCTCTTCGACGGAGGCCCGTTCAGCCACATCCGCGACCATCTCGCCAGCGGCGCCCCAGTTACGGTCGAGTACGTCGAACTCGCCGACGGCACCCTGCAAGCCCTGTCCGCAGGAGACGCCTGAGCCACGTGTCAACATGAGGAGCACACCATGACCGTGACCACCACCCGCACCCGGAGTCTCTCCTGGGCCATAGGCCTGCTGGCCGCAATCGCCGCGCTCCTCCTCGCCGCCTGCTCCTCGTCTTCGACGTTCGAGGAAGGCACCTTTGCGGTCACCGCCAACTTCGACATCGGCGCCGGCGAAGCCCCCGGCCGCCTCCTCGTCGGTCTCCTCGAGCAGGACGGCACCCGCGTCGGATCGCCAGACCAGCATGTCGAGCTCGAAGTGATGCCGGTCGGCTTCCCGGAAGAATCCCAACGCGTGCCAGGAACGTTCACCTGGATCGTCGAGAACGCCACCGGCCTGTACCGCGGCGACTTCCAATTCGACCGGCCGGGCACCTGGGCCGTCACCGTCTACCCCGAGTCGGGAAGCCCCCTGCCTCCCGTGCCCTTCGGCGTGCTGGAAGAGACCTTCACGCCCAACGTCGGCGAGGCGGCCATCGTGGCTCCGACGCCGACGCTCGACGACGGGCCCCTCGAGGAGCTCACCACCGATTCCGATCCCGACCCCCGCTTCTACGAGATCTCCCTCGAAGATGCGCTGCAGTCGGGTCGAAAGACCGTGTTGGTGTTCTCCACCCCCGCCTACTGTCAGACCGCAGCATGCGGGCCGCTCCTCAACAACACCAAGACGCTGGCCGCCGACCACGCCGATGTGAACTTCATCCACGTCGAGGTCTACACCGGCCTCACTCAGCCCGACTTCGCCCCGGATCCCGCCCACCTGGCGCCGGCCCTCGGTCCGGACTACTGGAACCTGCAATCGGAACCCTGGGTGTTCGTGATCGACGAGGGCGGAACCGTGACGGCCCGCTTCGAAGGGGTGATGGACCCCGATGAGCTCGCCGCCCACCTCGGCTGACCCACCGCTCGACGACGCCACCAGAGCTCGTCTGGAACGGCGAGGAGCCGTCGCCGAATACGCCACGATCGCGTGGAACGTCATGGAGATGTTCATCACGATCGGGCTGGGGATCGCCGCCCGCTCCCTAGCGTTGATCGCCTTCGGCATGGATTCGATGGTCGAGGTCTTCGCATCGGGCGTCGTGGTCTGGCATCTGCGCCACCCCGACCGCCACGCAGCCGCCATCACTGCCAAGGCACTCCGCCTGGTCGCCATGGCCTTCTTCGCCCTGGCAGCGGTGCTCGTGGTCGCCGCGGCCTGGGTGCTCTCCGTCGGACACGCGGCAGGGGCCTCGCCGCTCGGGGTCATCTACCTGGCGGCAACCGCGGTGGTGATGTTGTCCCTGGCGATCGTCAAGCGCCGCACCGGCCTCCAGCTCGGCTCCCGGCCGCTCGCTGCCGAGGCCCGCATGACCTTCCTCGATGCCGCCCTGGCGACCTCTGTGCTCCTCGGATTGCTGGCCAACGCCGTGTTGGGGTGGTGGTGGGCCGATCCTGCAGCGACGCTCCTCGTTGCCGCAGCATCGGGCTACGAGGGCGTCCAGAACCTGCGCGAGGCCGCGGAACTCCAGGCGACCTGAGGCCTCACCGCCGTCCGGACAGCTCAGGAACCAGAGCGAACGCCCCTGCCGTCGAGGCGGAACGGTCCAGCGAGGCCCGCCTGGCGGCTTCCTTGCTGCAGATCAGGCACCGGGCGGTTGCCGGCAGCGCCCGTAGCCGGGAACGGCGGATCGTAGCCCCACAGTCGAGGCACACGCCGTACGTGCCCCGGTCGATGCGGTTCAGGGCATCGTCGATCTCCCGGAGCCGGCGTTCGGCATGTTCGGCGAGCAGCAGGCTGCGCTCTGCGTCGTGGTCGACGCCCGGCTCGTCATCGAGCAGGTCGCTGAGATCACGCTCGCGCATCGCTTCTGAGGACTCGGCGCGAAAGGCGGCGATGGCATGAGCCACCGCCTCGCGGTGGCCCCGGAGACGTTCGGCGAACGGCGCCGGGTCGGGAACGGGGGTGCCTGTCCTGGTCATTCCACAACCTCCGGGCGATCGATCGCTTCCCGCAGGTCTCTCCCGCCCCAGTACGGATGCAACCGGGGCCAGTGCAACCGGGCGTCTCGGCCGTGTTGACGATTGCACTCGTTCGGGATACTCCCCTTGCTGCCTCAAGGTATCAACCACTCGGCCACGGGGAAGGGGCCCTTCGACCCTATGACGCGCCGAGGCCCGGCGGCAGGTGCCGCCGGGCCTCGGCTCTCAGGAGAAACGGGTTCTCAGGTGGACAGGATGTCTGCCGTCATGGTCGGAGCGTGGGTCGTGCAGATGAGCTTGTAGTGCCCCGCCTGGTCTGCACTGAAGCTCACCTTGTACTCCCGGCCCCTGTTGGCCATGAAGGCATCGACCACGGTGGTGCCATCGGGCGCCTGCACGTAGATCTGGTGTTCGTCACCGTTCACGCCGAACATGCGCAAGGTCACGTTGTCACCCTCGATCACGGACATGGCTCCCGGGGCGAACATATAGGTCGCCACCTGCCACTTGTCTGGCGTCTCCGGGTCGTAGTCACCCGGGGCCTTGTAGCCGTAGCCCTGCGACAGGGTAGTTGGGTCGGTGTCGGGGGGCGGGATCCCGTTGGTCGAGCCCTTGACTTCGATCAGCTCGACGTCGAACGTCACATCTCCGGGGTCGGCCCCGGTGCTGGAGCATGCCGTCACCAGCAGCGCGCCCACCATCAGAAGCAGGATCAGTCGTTTCACGCCATCTCCTCCTTTGCCGGGCGACTCGGAGCTGATTCCCCAAGCCACGTTTCCGGACGTCTCTGCAACGTATGAGGGAATGGCCACGGCGGGTAGGGGCGCGGGTCGAGCAACTTGTCGGACCCCGGGCCGGGATCGCACCCGACCAAGGTCGCAACACCCCCGACCACCTGGCGGCGTGATCCGGCATCGCCGGCGCCGCGACTGCGCTCGCCAGCGGGTCGCCCGCTGGAACCGCCACCTCGGGCCGGGTGCCGACTTCCACCCTCTTCATCGGACGGGAGCAGGTTCCGACCTTCGTCCGACGGCGATTCTCATACAATGTCGGAGGTCGACCCGGGAGGGTCCGTGCACGTCCCTGTATTCGGCAAACTGAGCTTCGCCGGACAGTTTCTGGTGTTGAGCCTCGTCATCCTGGTCGGCGGCATGCTGACCATCGGCCTCTGGGTCCAGTCTGCAGTCGAAGAGGCCGTGGTCAACCGAACCTCTGGTGTCACCGCGCTGTACGTCGACAGCTTCGTCGGCCCGATCGTTCAGGCATCGCCTGGCGACCTGAGCACAGACGACAAGCGGCGGCTCGATCAACTCATCAGCCACACCGCCCTCGGATCACAGATCGTGTCGTTCAAGATCTGGTCACCAGACGGCGAGATCTTGTACAGCCCCAATCCCGAGCTCGTCGGGAGGACCTTCGAAGTCGAGGAGCACCTCGGGCGGGCGTTGGATGGCGAGGTCGTCGCCGAAGTCACGTCCCTGGACGAGCCGGAGAACGAGTTCGAGCGCCAGCGCTGGGACACCCTCATCGAGACGTATGCCCCTATTCGTCACGAGGGATCGGGAGCCGTCGTTGCCGTCTCGGAGTTCTACACGCTGCCAGACGCGCTGGCCGACGAGATCCGGTCCGCTCGGATCCGCGGTTGGGCCATCGTCGGCATCGCCACCGTGATCATGTACCTGCTGCTCGTTGGCATGACTCGTGCCGCCAGCAACACGATCCGCAGGCAGCAGCTTCAGCTCGAAGGCAAGGTCACCGACCTCCGCACCGCGCTCCAACGGAATCGGCAGCTCCAGGGCAAGGTCGGCAAGGCGGCAGCCCGCACCACGGCCCTGAACGAGCGCTTTCTGCGGCGGGTCTCCGCCGACATCCACGACGGACCGGCGCAGGACGTTGCCCTCGCCCTGCTCCGTATCGAGGACATCGCCGCAGCAGCCAACGGCAACGGGGATTTCGAAGACATCGCCATCCTCCGGACCGCCCTGGACTCGGCGCTCGGGGACCTGCGAGCCATCACCCACGGTCTGCGCTCGCCGAACGTCGAGGGCATCGCTCCGTGCGACGCGGCCAAGCGCGCGGTGGCCGACTTCGAGCGCATCTCCGGCGAGTCGGTGGTGGTCGAATGCGGTGACGAGCCGGAGCCGGCGCCGCTGCCGGTCAACATCACCGTCTACCGGGTCGTCCAGGAGTCCCTGGCCAACAGCCTCAAACACGCCGGCGCAGCACGGCGCCTCGTGCGGATCACCGTCGACGACACGGCGGTGGACCTCGAGGTCCGCGACGACGGCATCGGCTTCGACCCGTCCGGCGTATCCGGCGTCGCCACGTTGGGCCTCGCCGGAATGCGCGAGCGTGTCGAGTTGCTCGGCGGATCGTTCTCCGTCGTCAGCTCCCAGCACGCAGGCACCTCCGTCAGAGCGCGCATCCCGCTCGCGGTCGTCACGGTCGATGACTGACGCGGTCCGCATTCTGGTGGCAGACGATCACCCCCTGTTTCGCGACGGCGTGGTCTCGACACTCTCTGCCGAAGACGACCTCACCGTCGTCGGCGAGGCCAGCACAGGTGAGGAGGCCGTGGAGCTGGCCGTCGAGCTGCTTCCTGACCTGGCGATGCTCGACGTGGCCATGCCCGGCTTCGGCGGCATCGCCGCCACCGCGGAGATGACCGCGCGCTGCCCGGCGACCGCGGTCCTCATGCTCACCGTCTCCGAGGATCCGGACGACCTGCTAGCTGCGCTGAAGGCCGGAGCTCGCGGCTACGTGCTCAAGGGCGTGCCCGGACCCGGCCTGGTCCACGCCGTACGAGCGATCATTGCGGGAGAGGTCTACGTCACACCAACTCTGGCAACGGGGATTCTCCACGAGATGACCAGGGAAAGCGTCGCCGATCCCATTGACGCGCTGACACCGAGAGAAGGAGAGATCCTCGCCCTCGTTGGCGACGGCCTCACCAACCGCGAGATCGGAGAGCGGCTCTACCTGGCCGAGAAGACCGTCAAGCACTACATGACGAACGTGCTGAAGAAGCTCCATGTGCGCAGCCGGGTGGAGGCCGCCCTGTTGGCCCAGCGGCGCGAATTCGAGAGCTGACCGACCCGTTCCCGAGACCCTCCCCCAGACCCATACCCACAAGGAAGGTGGGCCAATACGAAGCCGGGCCCAATATGAAGGCGGGCCCAATATGAAGGCGGGCCGCAATGCGACCCGCCGGGGCGAGCATCCGATGCCAGCACCTGACTCACAAGCCGTCAACAAGCAAGAAGACGCCGCGGTGGCTGCTCTGGGTGTGATGATCGACGAAAGGCGGGCGCCACGCTTAGGGCCAAACGGCCCTGATTCTCAACCACCCGGTCAAGGCGGCCGGTCGGCCAGCAGGGTGCGCTCCAAGAGGTCGCCCAGCCACTGTTCATAGCGATCTCCGCTCCAGCCGAGTTCGTCGGTTGCCAGCAGGAATTGCTCGACACTGGTCAGCAGCCACAGCTGGTCTGCAGCATCTCGTGGATCGAGCCCCGGGGCCAGCGCCCCCTGCTCCGCCCACAACCGGGTGAGCTCCAGCGCACCGTTCTTGCGACCGACATCACCCCGGCGCGCCATCGCCGCCACATCGGGGTCACCTCGGGCCGCCATGGCGGCGCGCAAGATGGGCGACCCGCGCTCGAACATCGACCGATTCGAGCGGATGAGCATCCGGAGCTGCCGTCCCGGATGCGGCTCGGCGAGGATCTCGGCGACGACACCACGGCGAACGGCGGGCTCTTCGAGTTCCTCCAACATGGCAACCACGAGGGCGGTTTTGCCACCGAACACGGCGTAGATGGTCTGCGGCGACACCCCAGCATCGGCAGCGATCTCCGCCACGGTGGTCTCGGCGAATCCGCGGGAGGTGAAGAGGCTGCGAGCACTGGTTCGGATGCGGCGCCGGGTTTCCTGAGCCTGTTCCGCACGCAGCGACGATCGGTAGCTTCTTCCAGTTGACACGACTTCATCTTAATAGCTAGAGTGTACTCTACTGAATATATGACCATATAGCGAACAAGGGAGGGACCATGACCACAACCACCACCACGTCCTGGGTGCGACTCCTCGCCGTCGCCGGCATCGCCGGCCCTGCGCTGTTCGTCATCGCCATCGCAACCGGAGGACTCCTCGACGACGAGTACAGCCACCTGAACCAGGCCATCAGTGAGCTCGGGGGCACCGGTGCGGCGAACCCCGCCGTGCAGAACACGGCGTTCATCGTGCTCGGCCTCTGCGTGATCGGCTTCGCCTGGGCCCTCTCTCGTGCCATCGACCCGCCCCACGTCGCCCCGGCGCTCCTGGCTGTGTTCGGCCTGTCGGCCGCGATCCTTCAGGCAGTCTTTCCCTGCGATCCCGGATGCCGCGGAGCAACCACCTCGGGTCTGCTCCACAACACCACTGGAATGACGGGGTTTGTTGCTGCCATCGTGGCGATGTTCCTGTTGGCCAGACGGTGGCGCGACGACGCGACCTGGGGTCGGCATGCGCTCTACACCCGCATCAGCGGGTACGTCGCACTGGGCGGCCTCATCGCCTTCGTGATCACCCAGGCGGCGCAGATCGATTCGATCGACGGCCTCGTCCAGCGCATCTTTGCGGTCACTCTCCTCCTCTGGGTTGCCCTGACCTCCGCTGAACTTCTGCGCATCACGACGCCCCAACCCACGCCAACGGCCGTCCGCCGGGACTCCCGGCTCTGAAGTCTGGGCTCTCAGTTCTGGGCTCTGATTTCAGGACCGAACGGCCCTAGCACGGATCGAGTGGCGTTTGGGATGATCGGGCCACGACCCTCGGAGGGCCCATGGTCGATGGCGACACCCCGCCTCAGCTGCAGACGCCGCCCGCCCGAAGCGCTCTCCAAGCCGCGTGGGCAGATCTCGGCACTATTGGTCGCGCCCTCCTCGCCGCCATCGGAGTCATGGCCGTTGGCGTCGCCCTCTTGGCCCAAACCGTCCCGGCGCACGTCGAGCAATCCATCGTCAGCGGCCACTTCGACGGGTTCGAGACGATCGGTGAGCGCGTCTTGAGCGCAGGGCTGCTTCCCAGTGGCCCCGCCTCTCCGGCCGAGGCAGCCGACCTCGACGAGTTCGTCGAGGTCACGTTGCTCGGCGACGACACCGTCGGGGTCACCATCTGGGCAGCGGACGGCACGGTCCTCTATTCCGACCAGGCGAACCTCATCGGCGAGCAGCTCCCCATCGAGAGCTCCCTCAGCGACGCCCTCAGTGGACGTCCGACCGCCGTGAAGGGCGACTCGAGCCAAGGGGAGGGCCGAGGTGGCGACGCGCCCGTCTGGAGGTTCTTCGTGCCGGTTGAGGCCGCGAACGGTGTCGCCATCGCCGTGGTCGAGGTCGAGCACCTGGCAGAGCCTTTCGATGCCACAGTGGCCGCCGTCCGTCGCTATGTGACCGTCACGTCCCTGGGAGGAGTCGTTCTCGCCGGTGTGGCCCTGCTGGCGCTGCTGATCGGCCAGGGCCGGCGCGTGGTCGCCCAGCAGCGCAGGGCGGAGACGATGTTCGGCAACCTGGTGCGGGCTCGTGCCGAGGAACGGGCCCACATCGTCGGCACGCTCCACGACGACATCGGCCAGCCGCTCTACCGCATCCACTACGAGCTCCAGGACATGGTGGCCCGAACCGACGACGGGATCTCCCATGATCTACGCGCCGTGGACGACCTCGTCCTCGAAGTCGACGGGGTGTTGCGCACCGAGCTGAAGACCCTGCGCCACGGCGCACCGGAAGAGCTCCGGCTCGACACTGCCCTCTATGAGTTGGCAGAGCTCACCGAGGCCGAGACCGACCTCAAAGTCGAGGTCGACGTCGATGCCGCCGTCACCGGGGTGGGAACGGGACGGATCGCCCTCTTCCGAGCCGCGCGCGAAGCGCTGATCAACGTGCGCAAGCACGCCGACGCCAGCTACGTGGCAGTCACGGTCCGCTACAGGCAGCACGGCGTTGCGCTGACGGTGGCCGACAACGGCCACGGCAACCTGGCCAAGGAAGGCATCGGTTTGGCCGTCGTCCGCGAGCGTCTCGAGGCGCTCGGCGGCACACTGAAGGTCACGGGGCGCCTCGGACGAGGCACCACGGTCAGAGCGTGGCTACCGTCTGCACCATGGGAGGAGCCCGAGTGAAGGTTCTGATCGCGGACGACCACAAGATCGTACGCGATGGGCTGCGCCTCTTGCTCGAGAGCGAGCCAGAGTTCCAGATCGACGGCGAGGCGGAGACCGGAAGACAGGCGCTCGAGCACATCGAGGCGAACGACCCCGACATCGTTCTCCTCGACCTGCGGATGCCGGATATGAGCGGCTTCGACGTCCTCGAGGCCCTGGACAAGATGGAGCGGGCCCCGTGCGTGCTCGTGTTGTCGATGCACGACGATCTGGCATTCGTGCGGCGTGCGATCCAACTCGGGGCGGAGGGTTACCTGCTGAAGTCTGTGGGCAGGGATGAGCTCCTGCGGGCGCTGCGTTCCGTCTGTGAGGGCCGGCCGTACGTCCAGGATGATCTCACCAGGACCCTGATCGCCTCGATCGACGGCAACCGCGAAGTGGTGCCGCTGTCGGTGAGCTTCACCGACCGCCAGCGCGGCGTCCTCGAGGCGCTTGCCGAAGGACTCGACAATCGCGAGATCGGCACCAAGCTCGGGATGTCAGAATCGACAGTCAAGGCAGAGCTTCGTGCCGTGTACGCCACGCTCGGCGTCACCAGGAGGTCCGAAGCGGTCGCCGTCGGCTTCCGTCTCGGCATCCTCACCTAGCCGCCGACGTAGTTCATCTCCATCCGCGGCCAGGGAACGGTCATCGCATCGCGCGACTCGCTGTAGCGGTAGTCTCGGCGTTGCCACGCGCCGGCAACGATGTCGCCCAGGTCGGAAGGCGAGGCTCCGGAGCGGAGCACCGAGCGCAGGTCGACGCCGTCCCGACCGAAGAGGCACAAGAACAGCTTGCCGTCTGCCGTGAGGCGCACCCGAGTGCAATCGCCGCAGAACGGTCGCGTGACCGAAGCGATGATGCCGACCTCGCCTGCACCGTCGGCATA
>Ga0255049_10000556_pt1 | contig 22905 bp, 22 predicted proteins | sample JV7_2_3_MG_FD_183615 | JGI IMG/M metagenome (GOLD analysis project Ga0255049, IMG submission 183615) | Seawater microbial communities from Jervis Inlet, British Columbia, Canada - JV7_2_3 | ecosystem: Environmental > Aquatic > Marine > Inlet | place: Canada: British Columbia | collected 2016-10-06
GAAGCAGATGCCGGTGCTGTCTTTCTTGTCGTGTACTGTGAGGCCATGATCGCGTGCAATTTGGCGAACGTCCGCTTTCTGCAGATCACCGAGTGGAAATAAGCTTTCGGCGAGCGCCTCCCCGCCGACGGCATGCAGGAAGTAGCTCTGGTCCTTGTTTCGGTCTGCAGCCTTTAGCAGTGCCGGTTGGCCGTCCTTGACTGCTGTTCGCGCATAGTGACCGGTAGCGAGCAGCTCGCCGCCAAGCCGCCCGGCGTACTCGCGGAATACGCCGAATTTGATCTCGCGATTACACAGCACGTCCGGGTTTGGTGTGCGGCCGGCACTGTATTCGTCGAGGAAGTACTGAAATACACGATCACGATACTCTTTCGCGAAATTCACATGGTGCAGGGGGATTTGCAGTTGCTCACAGACCTTGCGGGCGTCCTGCAAATCTTCGGCGGCCGTGCAATAGCCGTCCTCGTCCTCCCAGTTGGTCATGTGCAGTGCCTGGACGTTTGCACCGGCATTCTTGAGCAACACGGCGGCGACAGCGGAGTCCACTCCACCGGACAGGCCCAGGATGATATTGCGATTTTTGAGGTCGGTTCGCATAAGCGCGTAATTCTATCTCTAAAGACCGCCCTGCGGGCGCTCCGCTGCGCTTCGCGCTCCCAGGAGCGCTCCTACAGATTGGCCGTGGCTCAGAGATAACTTGTTGGAGCGCCTCTCGAGGCGCGACTGGTACTTGGTGAAATCAGGGCTCGATTATCCATCGCCGCAGTCGTGCTCCAAGGAGCGTGCCTACACCAGATCGGCGCTGGCGAGAACCCTGTCGACGTTTTGTTGCAGCGGCAGCATGCCGGTGAGCAGGGCATCGGACTGGCGGCGCCCGGCCTCGTAATCGTGCACACAACGCAGGACCACGGGCGAACGTAGTTGACGGCGGTGACTTTCGATGTCCTCGCGCACCATCCAGCGGCGGCGAATGATGTTGTGGTCGAGCTTGCGGTCCTCGTCGCAAGAAACGTATTTGGCTGTAAAGACGAGGCGCAGGAATTGCTGCCGTGTCTGTGGATGAATCCACAGGTAAACACCAATGAGTTCGCCGCATGTCACGTCGCAGCCTGTCTCTTCGAGCACTTCACGGATAACCGCGTCTTCGGGCGATTCACCAGTTTCGATGTGGCCGCCGGGTTGGTTGAGTACGACTTCGCCCATCGCGTGTTCTTCGACGAGCAGAAAACGTCCATTGTTTTCAACGACAGCCGAAACTGTCAGGTCTGTTGGGTACATTCAGGGACTTTTTATTAAACGCCGATTTGGCGGAATTCCGTTTCAACTTCGCTTGCGAGCCAGATTTCATCGAACATCGTGCCGTACAATTTTGCGACGGCGGGCTCATAGGTATCGGCGATGCCTTCCCAACGGTTCGCCTGCAGGCGATAGACCAGCGCGGTTGTATCTGCAATGCAAAAAGATTCGGCATGCGTTCGCAGATCCTCGCGAACATGCCGAAACTCGATGTACGTATTCAGACGGCGGCCAAGATGCACAAAATTGTTGCCGTTCTTTATGGCACGTGCGGGATCTGCGATCAAAACGCGAATTCGTGAATACGCTTGTGACAGAACAAGGCGTTTGATGACCTCAAGAAAATCCGGATCGTCGTATATGCCGGGTTCGAGGTCATGGGTAAAAATAGAGACCCTGCGCGTCGCCTCACGCGCAACTTCGATGACGGCCTGGCGCATCTCGTCACGTGTGGAAATGACCCACCGTCTGCCTTTTTCTCGTGCCTGTTCCATTTCTTGATCGCTAATAACGCGCTCGTCGCGGACCAACCGCAGGCCTGTCATCTTACCGGCCGGACAACATTCGCTGTGCCAACTGCGTCACGTTTTGGCCTCTGCCGGGCTCCATGAGAATCATTCGCATCCCATGCGCCGCGCGGGATTCAGCAATACGGGAACGGTACCCGCAGGCCGGGGCTTATTTCACATATGGTTTTCGTGTCGCAGGTATGTGCCGAAAACTGCTCTGCGCGTCAGATCTTGCTGGCTAGCTCGGCAGCGAGTCCCGTATAGGTGTCGGGTGTCAGCTCTATCAGTCTCTTTTTTTCAGCCTCGGGGATTTCCAGTGAGCCGATAAATTCGTGCAGCAGTTCTTTGCTCACAGCTTGTCCACGAGTCAGCGCCTTGAGCTTCTCGTACGGCTCGGAAATGCCGTAACGGCGCATGACGGTCTGCACGGCCTCGGCAAGGACTTCCCAGGCTTCAGCGACGTCCGCCTGAATCACATCATTGTTTACCTGCAATTTACCCAGGCCTTTTCGGGCGGAATGCATTGCTATTACGACATAGCCAATAGCGACGCCGAAATTGCGTTGCACGGTCGAGTCGGTCAGATCGCGTTGCCACCGGGAGATCGGAAGCTTCTCAGCGAAATGGCTGAGCATTGCATTGGCCATGCCGAGATTGCCCTCGGCATTTTCGAAATCAATCGGGTTGACCTTGTGCGGCATGGTCGATGAGCCGACTTCATTTTTCGCGACGTTTTGTTTGAAGTAACCCAAGGAAACGTACCCCCAAACGTCCCGGCACAAATCAATGAGCACTGTGTTGTATCGCACGAGAGCGTGGGAGTACTCGGCCGTCCAGTCGTGCGGCTCTATCTGCGTCGTGTAGGGGTTTAGATCGAGCCCGAGCGAATCCAGGAATCGTTCGCTGATCGACTGCCAGTCCACATCCGGGTAGGTCACGATATGGGCATTGTAATTGCCGACGGCGCCATTGAATTTGCCGCGAATTTCTATTTCCCGGAACTGCTGTTGTGCCCGATCGAGACGCGCAACGACATTCGCCAGCTCCTTACCGAGTGTTGTCGGGCTGGCAGTCTGGCCGTGTGTGCGTGACAACATGGGCAGCGAGGCAAATTCACGCGCCATGGCTTGCAGCTTGCCGCGTAACTCCCGCATTAGTGGCAGGACGACATCTTGCCGCGCTGCCCGCAGCATGAGTGCGTAGGCGACGTTGTTGATATCCTCGGATGTGCACGCAAAGTGCAAGAAGTCCTTGAGAGCCTGAGTTTCGGGCCCATTTCCTAAGCGTTCGCGGATGAAGTACTCGACAGCTTTGACGTCATGGTTCGTCGTTGCCTCGATGTCCTTGATACGTTCGGCATCGTCCAGTGAGAAGTCGTCAACAATGTGATTGAGGACGTCTTTCATCACTGTGGACAAAGGCGCCAGTTCGGGCACCGATGCCTCGTCAGAAAGACATTGCAGCCAACGCACTTCGACCAGTACTCGAAAGCGGATCAGGCCATACTCGCTGAAAATGTCGCGGAGTCCGTTGACCTTGTCGGCGTAGCGACCGTCGGCGGGCGAGAGGGCTCTCAGCGTTGAGACTTTCATGTGACCGAAACCAGTGTAGACTTGCGCGCGAAGCGCGAATGATACACGCGCAGAGGCGCGCAGCATATACCACGGAGTAGGACAGGCAATGAGTGACAAAACGTATCGCACCGAGCATGACAGCATGGGCGAGCTACAGGTTCCGGCCGATGCCTTGTGGGGCGCGCAGACGCAACGAGCCGTAGAGAATTTTCCGATCAGTGGATTGCCGATGCCGCGCCAGTTCATCGCGGCGCTTGGGCTCGTGAAATGGGCTGCTGCCGGCGCCAACGCCGAACTCGGTTTGCTCAAGAACGACATCGCGATCGCCATCCAGAAAACCGCTCTCGAAGTGGCTGCAGGCGGCTATGACGAGCATTTCCCGATCGATGTGTTTCAGACGGGTTCGGGAACCAGTTCGAACATGAATGCAAACGAGGTGATCTCACACCTGGCCACGGCGGAGCTGGGTGCCGAGGTGCACCCGAACGACCACGTCAACATGAGCCAGAGCAGTAATGACGTCATTCCGACCTGTGTTCACGTCAGTGCCGCCATCGCAATTCATGACAATCTGCTGCCGGCACTACGGCATTTATCGGCGGTTCTCGAGAAAAAAGCGGACGAAGTCCGGGATGTCGTCAAGACCGGCCGCACGCACCTGATGGATGCGATGCCGATAACAATGGGCCAGGAACTCGATGGCTGGCGCGCACAGATTGACCAGGCCTCGTCGCGGCTCCGGGACACCATGGTACGGCTTACTGCCCTTGCCCAGGGTGGCACCGCAGTCGGCACAGGCATAAACGCACACCCCAAATTCGGCGCCAAGCTGGCTGTGTTGCTTGGCGAGCGTAGCGGGTTTGCATTTACGTCTGCGGATTCCAAATTTGAGGCGCTCAGCAGCCAGGACACGGCCGTTGAAACCTCGGGCCAGCTGCGGGTGCTGGCCGTCAGCCTGACGAAGATCGCCAACGACCTGCGCTGGATGAATTCGGGTCCGCTGGCCGGTATCGGCGACATAGCGCTACCCGCGCTACAGCCAGGGTCGAGCATCATGCCTGGCAAGGTCAATCCCGTCATTCCAGAGGCTGTCACGATGGTGGCTGCACAGGTCATTGGCAATGACGCGACCATTACGATTGGCGGCCAGGCTGGCAATTTTCAGCTCAACGTAATGTTGCCGGTGATTTCATACAACCTGTTGCAGAGCATTGAATTGTTGGCCAATGCGAGTACGTGTCTGGCGGACAAGGCGATTGCGGGCTTTACGGTCAACCTCGACAACATTGGCAGGGCACTCGATCGAAACCCGATTCTCGTGACTGCACTCAATCTGGTTATCGGTTATGAGCAAGGCGCTGCCATCGCCAAGAAAGCCTATGCCGAGGGAAGGGCGGTCAAGGACGTCGCCAGCGAGATGACGGACCTGACGGACGAGGAGCTCGATCGGCTTCTCGACCCGGCTGCTCTGACCGAGGGCGGCATCAAAAACTAGGCCGCGCCGCGCGCCGCATCCACCATGGCCGTCTTCGAAGACATCACCGCTGCACACCTGCGCGAACAACTTGCGAGTACGAGAAAGCCGTTAAACCCGCTGGACGTTGTAACGCCGCGGGGGGCCTACAGTTGGCCGGAGGGCATGCTGGACAAGGTGGCGGCCACATTGAAGCCTGCAGGCGTGCTCATTCCGGTCAGAAGCCACACGAGCGGCCTGTCGGTGCTGCTAACGCAGCGTTCTGCCGAGCTGAAGCACCATGCCGGACAAGTCAGTTTTCCTGGTGGTCGCATGGAGCAGTCGGACACCGACATCGAAGCGACGGCGCTGCGTGAGACGCGTGAGGAGATCGGCATTGCCGAAGAGCAGGTATCGATCATCGGCTACCTCGAAACCATGCCGACCGTCACGGGCTACGCCGTTACACCGGTTGTGGGGCTGGTTGACGGAGCTGTCGAGCTCACGCTCGATACGACCGAGGTCGAGTATTCGTTTGAAGTCCCGCTCGACTTCCTGATGAATGCAGATAACCAGCGCATGGTGGAACGCCACTGGCAGGGGCTGTCGTTTTCGATGGTCGAGTTTCACTACGAAGGTCAACGGATATGGGGCGTGACCGCCCAGATGATACTCAGGTTTGTAAATATTATTAAAAATAACTAGTTATGAGTAGTATCGATAAATTACTTGAAGTAATGGCACGCCTTAGAGACCGGCAGGATGGCTGCCCCTGGGATCAAAAGCAGGACTTCTCCAGCATCGCTCCGTACACGATCGAAGAGGCCTACGAGGTGGCCGACGCCATTGCCCACGAGGATTTTGTGGCGCTTCGGGGCGAACTTGGCGATTTGCTGTTTCAGGTCGCTTTTCATGCCCGAATGGCCGAGGAGGCGGGCTATTTCGACTTTGACGATGTCGTCGGCTCCATTACCGACAAGATGCTGCGCCGCCATCCGCACCTGTTTGGCGACTCAGAACAGCGTGCAGAAGGGCCCGTCGAGGGTAGCTGGGAAAAAATAAAGGCCGAAGAACGCGCGAAAACAGCGGACAAGAGTGCCCTCGCGGGCGTGGCGAAAGCCCTGCCCGCGCTGAAAAGAGCTCAGAAACTCGGAAAACGAGCCGGGAACGTTGGGTTTGACTGGCCGGACAGAGAAGGCGTACGCGCAAAGATTCGCGAGGAGCTCGATGAACTTGAGGCCGCCGTTGGCAGTCGCAGTGCTGAGCATATCGAAGAGGAGTTCGGCGACGTGTTGTTTGCAGTCGTGAACCTGGCACGTCACCTCGAGGTTGATCCGGAAAAGGCCCTGACCTCAGCCAATTTCAAGTTTGAGAGGCGCTTTCGCGACATGGAAAATACGATTACAGCATCCGGCAAATCGCTCAAGGATCACACGCTCGAGTCACTCGACAAGGAGTGGCGCGCGGCGAAAAAGCGCGTCGGTTGATACTGACCTGAACGCCAGCTAAATGAGCTGGGCGTTGCTATTCAGGCGCTGTTCATTGCATACCCTCTAATCTTGATCCCAGGCTGGCAACAGGTCAGTCGAAAGCTTGGGAAGGATGTAGATGATGAACAGCAAACGAACGATAGCAGGATTCGCGGCGGCAACTGTGCTGCTAACCGTATCAAGCGCTGCCAACGCGGCGGTTTACGATTACGCCAGAGTCATCAGCGCACAGCCGATTGTCCGTTATGTCACGGTCAGGACTCCGATGCGCGAGTGCTGGCAGGACACCGGGTACTACAGAGCCTACGATCACCCTCGCAGAATGGCGCGCAGAACCGTCGCCGGGGCCATTATTGGCGGCGTCGTAGGACATCAGTTCGGTCGAGGTCACGGTAAGGACGCGGCGACAATAGCCGGGTCACTCATTGGCGCTGCGGTTGCCCATGGCCCGGCGCACCGGCGTGTGAGGTACTCCAGGCCGGTGGAGCGTTGCCAGACGCGCTATCGAAATCATCAAGAACAGCGCATTGATGGCTATAGCGTCTTGTATCGCTATAAAGGACAGAAATACTCGACCCGGATGCCATACGATCCCGGTAACAGGATCAAAGTCCGCATCGATATCCGGCCGGCTGGATGAGACCCGGTTCATTGCAATCAACGGTTCGACGGACCAAACTTGTGAACTACGTTAGGTTCGGGTTGCAATGGTTACCGAAGGAATGAATCTGGTGCGATTTTTGACGGCCATTTTGGTTTGTAGCGTGTTGGCGTTTGCACCCGCGAGCGCCGACGCGTTTGACCTCGAGCAGTCGTTGCGCGAACTCAAAGCGCAATACGATGCCGGTGATAAAGCGGATTATCGTGTCACTCAGAATAGAGGCGGTAAGAGTTTGTCGGAAGCAGTCGAACAGGTTCGCCGGCAAACGAAGGGCCGCATTCTGAGTGCCGAGACCAGGGTAAAAGGCAATCGTGAAGTCCACCACATCAAGGTGCTGACCAAGGACGGTAAAGTGAAAACCCACAAAGTCCAGGGCCGCAAACGCGGAGGTTGATCGCCATGCGACTTCTGGTAATCGAAGACGATGCGACACTGCGTGAGTCACTGGCTGCCAAGCTCACCGACGGCGGATTCGCTGTCGAACAAGCCGGTGATGGCAGAGAAGGCCTCTACTTTGCTCTGGAATACCCGATCGATCTCGCTATTGTCGATATCGGGCTGCCGGAGATGTCCGGGCTCGACATCATTCGCCAGGCGCGCGAGAAGGGCAAAACCTACCCAATATTGATCCTGACGGCGCGCGACCGCTGGGAGGACAAGGTTGACGGTCTCGATGCAGGCGCCGACGACTACGTGGTTAAGCCGTTTCATGTTGAGGAGGTCACGGCAAGGGTCAATGCGTTACTGCGTCGCAGCGGAGGCTGGGCGTCTTCGGTGTTGACCGCCGGACCGGTTGCCCTCGATATGTCGCGCCAGGAGCTGACGGTCAACGAAACGGCCCTCGAATTGACCAGTTTCGAATACAAAATCATCGAATACCTGATGGTCCGTGCTGGCCAGGTCATTTCCAAGACGGAGTTGACCGAGCGCCTTTACGATCAGGACTTCGAGCGTGACAGCAATGTTATTGAAGTGTTCATCGGGCGCCTGCGCAAAAAGATAGACCCGGACAACACTCTTAAGCCTATTGAAACTCTCCGCGGGCGGGGCTACCGATTCGCGCTGGAACGTGGCCCATCCGGCTAATGTCTTCTCTTAGTACCCGGCTCCTGATTTCGGTCAGTGTGTTGCTGATGTTCTTTTTTGGCGTAACGATCGTTGTCCTCGACACGGCGTTTCGCAGTGCCGGTGAGCAGGCGCAGGCAGACATACTCGACGGCCACCTGATGGCGATTCTTGCGGCGGCTGAAGCGACTGACGCCGGTGTACTCGAAATGCCACCGGATTTGCACGAACCGCGCTTTGGCAGTATCGGGTCGGGGCTCTACGCTGAAATGCGCGACGATCAGGGTGAACTAATTTGGCGATCGCGCTCCGCTCTCGGCACTGAGATTCCGGAAGGCACTCAGCCCAGGAGCGGCGTTCGGCTGTTTCTCAACGAGTCCTTGCTCGATGGCACGCCGGTGCTGACATTGAGTCTTGCGGTCCAATGGGAATTACCAAACGGCGAGTTGCGACCCTTCGTATTCAAGGTCGTGGAAAGTCTCGAGTCGTTCCATGCGCAGGTCGCGCAGTTTCGACGGCAGTTGTTTGGCTGGTTCGCCGCCGTTGCACTAATCATGTTGTTGTCGATTTCCGTGCTTCTGCGGCGACAGTTGCGGCCATTGCGACGCATTGAGAACGAAATCGGTGAGATAGAGCAGGGCAAGCGAACCTCTCTGTCCGGGCAATTCCCCACGGAACTGACTGGCGTTGCCCGCAATATGAATCTTTTGATCGACAGCGAACGCGCCCGTTCCGATCGCTACCGGGTGACGCTCGATAACCTGGCCCATAGCCTGAAAACACCGTTAGCGGCGATGCGTGCACTGCTGAATCAGGGCAAGTCAGAGTCATTCGCCGACCGGTTCAATGAACAGATCGATCGCATGGACGAAATAGTCCGCTATCAACTACGTAAACCGGCGAGTTCGCAGGCGAACAAGCTGGGCCTGTCGCTGGTTGATGTGGAGCAGGAAGTACGGCGTCTCATTGACGGGCTCAACAAGGTCTATCACGACAAAGGTCCTGCGATCGAAACTGATATCGATGCGGCGATGCGGTTTCGCGGGGATAGCGGAGATTTCCTCGAGATCGCGGGCAATCTTCTCGACAACGCGTGCAAATGGTGCCGGGGAACGGTTCGCGTAAGCATCCATCCATCGTCAGGCGGTAAGTCGGATGGCGGCATGATCCTCGTGGTCGCTGACGACGGTCCTGGAATTCCTGCGGAAGCCGCTGACGCATTGTTGCAGCGAGGTACGCGCCTGGACGAATCCACGCCAGGTCACGGCATCGGACTTGCCATTGTCAAGGAAATCGCCGAGTCCTACGGCGGCAAACTCGAGATCAATCAGTCCGAACTCGGTGGCGCGGAGTTTCGGGTTACGATTCCAGTTTCCTGGCGAGCTTCATGATCGGCTCCACGAACTCCAGCGGCATCGGAAATACAATCGTGTTCGTCCGTTCGTTAGAAATCTCTTTCAAGGTCTGCAGATAGCGCAATTGCAATGATTGCTCTTCCGTAGCCAGAATCTTCGCGGCCTCGGATAGCATTGTAGCCGCCTGTTTTTCGCCTTCGGCATTGATGATTTTCGCGCGCCGGGCACGTTCGGCTTCCGCCTGCTGGGCGATTGCCCGAATCATGCTTTCATCGAGGTCGACATGCTTGATCTCGACATTGGCAACCTTGATGCCCCAGTTGTCGGTGCGCTGGTCGAGCAGGTTCTGAATATCGGAGTTGAGCTTGTCTCGTTCGGCCAGCATATCGTCCAGCTCGTGCTGTCCGAGCACCGAGCGCAATGTCGTTTGAGAAAGCTGGCTGGTTGCCTCGAAAACGTTCGCCACACGAATGACAGCTTTTTCGGGGTCCACGATACGGAAATAGATAACGGCATTGACCTTGACCGACACATTGTCACGCGATATGACGTCCTGTGTTGGCACGTCCATGACAATAACGCGCAGATCGACCTTGGTCATCTTTTGGATGCCCGGAAACAGGATTATCAATCCCGGTCCTTTTACCTTTTGAAATCGACCAAGCAAAAAGATGACGCCTCGCTCGTATTCCTTAAGAATCTTGATCGTGTTGTAGACGATAACGGCAATTAGTAATACAGAAACTCCGGCAATTGTTAGCGACATCTCAGCATCCTCACTTCATTAAATATCTATGTTTGTAGTTGGGCGTCGCCGGCGCTGGGTTCGGAGACTGGTTCCACCTCCAGTGTCAGTCCGACCAGGTCGGTTACGACGACCTCCTGGTCTTTCGCGATGGCAACTTTGCTGCGCGCTGACCATGCCTCGCCTTCCAGCCAGATTTTTCCCTCTCCGGAGAAATCGGCCATCGCGGTACCAATGCCGCCAATGATCGAATCTTTGCCAGATACCGCACCACGGCGACGTAGTCGCAGGACGAATGTGATGAGCCAAATGAGCAACAAAGCGGCAATTATTGCCAATGCGATCACGAAGGTCAGTGAGATACCAAATCCGGGAATGCCGCTGTCAAACATCATGATTGCACCGAATACGAACGCAGCAATGCCACCGAGCCCGAGCGCACCAAAGCTCGGGGCGAACGCCTCCGCGGTCATTAACGCCAGTCCGACAATGATCAGGGCAAGCCCGGCATAGTTGACGGGCAGCACCTGCAGTGCATACGCGGCAAGTAACAGGCAAATGACGCCAACCACGCCCGGTACGATCGCGCCAGGATTCCAACCCTCGTACATCAATCCATACAGGCCAATCAGGCCGAGCAACAGTACGATTTCGGGATTGGCAATGGCGGACAGGATCTTGATGCGCCAGTTCGGCTCGTATTGTTCGATAATGACGCTATTCGTCGCGAGCGTGACAGACTCCGAATTAACTTCTACTTCATGGCCATCGACCAGTTGCAGTAGTTCGGCGTGATCGGTCGCGACAAAATCGATGACATTCTCCGCGAGCGCATCCTTGGCCGTAAGGGTGGCCGCGTCGCGCACTGCCTTCTCAGCCCAGTCCGCGTTGCGGCCGTGGCGCTCGGCGAGTCCGCGGATGTAGGCAACCGCATCATTGAGCACTTTGCGTTCCATCGACGTGCCGGGCTGTGGCTGCGTCGAGGGTTCGCTGTCTTCTTCAGTTTCGTCGTCAGACGCTTCGTCGGGAGCCCCATTCGGCGTCGCATCGTCGCCGGTCAGTGAAACCGGCGTCGCGGCCCCGAGATGTGTTGTCGGTGACATGGCGGCGATGTGGCTGGCGAGCAGGATGTAGGTGCCGGCGCTGTCGGCGCGCGCGCCTTCGGGCGTAACGTAGGTGGCGACCGGGACGTTGGAGCCGAGAATCTTCTGGATGATGTCGCGCATTGGCGCCATCAATCCGCCGGGCGTATCCATGTCGATGATGATCAGTTCTGCGCCGGTTTCCGCGGCATGCTCGATGCCGCTCGTGACGTAATCGGCCGTTGCCACGCCAATGCCGCCTTTGATCTCCAGAACGACAACCTTGCCATCAGCATGTGCAGCGGCGGCGAAAAAACCAAGAAGCAGGGCGATAATGACGGCTATGGATTTCATGTTCTGATGATAGCATTGCTCACATGTTTATTCGCTTCATCACAACTGGCGGCACCATCGACAAGACCTACTTCGATGAGCTGAGCCAGTTCGAAATTGGCGACTCTCAGATCAAGCACATTCTGGCCGAGAGCCTCGCCGAGTTTGACTATGAAATTGTGCCGTTGTTGCAAAAAGATAGTCTCGATATGACCGATGCGGACCGCCAGCAACTGCGAGATTACATCGCGGCAGACGACGCGGATCGGTATGTGGTCACCCACGGCACCGACACGATGCCGCAGACCGCCGATGCTCTTGCCGACCTTGAGGGAAAGACGATTGTTCTGACTGGTGCACTGACACCAGCACGCTTCAAATCAACCGACGCGGTATTCAACGTGGGCATGGCTGTCGCTACCGCGCAGGTAGCACCGCCGGGTGTTTACATCACGATGAGCGGGCAGGTGTTCCCGGCGGGTGAAGTGCGCAAGAATCGGGCGGAGAACAAGTTCGAGAAAGCGTAAACAAACCACTGTTGGAGCGCCTCTTGAGGCGCGAATGGTTTTAGGAGAAATAGCGCCTCGATTACTGCAAACCTCAGTCGCGCTCCAAGGAGCGCTCCAACAGGCACTTCGAATAGCGCTCTGACAATCATCTTAGAGATCGAAATTGATTCCCTGCGCCAACGGCAGGTCCTTGCCCCAGTTGATCGTGTTGGTTTGCCTGCGCATATAGACTTTCCAGGAATCCGAGCCTGCTTCGCGGCCACCGCCGGTTTCCTTTTCGCCGCCAAACGCACCGCCAATCTCGGCACCCGATGTGCCGATATTGACATTCGCAATGCCACAATCCGATCCGGCATTCGACAGGAAATATTCAGCGCTTTGCAGATTGTCCGTGAAAATCGAAGACGACAAGCCCTGCACGACACCGTTTTGCATCGCGATTGCCTCATCGAGCGAATTGAACGGGATCAAATAGAGGATCGGTCCGAATGTCTCGGTTTGCACGATCTCCCACTCGTTTTTCGCGACAGCAATGGCCGGAGAGATGAAGTTGCCGGGGCCGTCAATCCGTTCCCCGCCGCACAGAATTTCGCCACCTGCATCGCGAACGGTCGCACACGCGGCCTCGACCTCTTCCACGGCAGACTCGTTAATCAGCGGGCCCATGAGTGTGTTCTCGTCCAGCGGATCGCCTATTCGCACCTGCCCATACGCTTTGACGAGAGCACGCTTCAGTTCCTCGAAGCGGGACTGGTGAACGAGTACACGACGTGTCGTGGTGCATCGCTGACCTGCAGTGCCGACCGAGCCGAATACTATCGAGGGAATTGCAATATCGAGATTCGCCTGCTCGTCGATAATGATAGCGTTGTTGCCGCCTAGTTCGAGCAATAGTTTGCCCATGCGCGCCGTTACCTGTTGACCGATCCTCTTGCCAACGCCGCAGGAACCCGTAAACGAAATAAGATTAACGCGCTCATCGTCGACGAAGGCCGTCGAGAGCTCATGGCTGGCGTCGTTGAACAGGAAGAATACCGGCGGCAGATCCTCTCCGGCGAGCGCTTCATTGACGATCTTTTGTACCGCTACAGCGCACAATGCAGTCTGCGACGACGGTTTCCAGATGTTTACATTGCCGCAAATTGCCGCGATGCATGAATTCCATGCCCAGACAGCGACCGGAAAATTGAACGCTGTGATCGTGCCAATGATTCCCAGCGGGTGCCATTGTTCATACATGCGATGCTGTGGCCGCTCCGAATGCATTGTGTTGCCATACAGCATGCGTGACTGACCGACCGCGAAATCGGCGATGTCGATCATTTCCTGAACTTCGCCATCCCCTTCGGCCTTGATCTTGCCCATCTCGAGCGAGACGAGGCTGCCCAGCGCGTCCTTGTTGTCACGCAAGGCATTGCCAATCAGGCGAACGGCATTGCCGCGAGCCGGCGCCGGCATCTTGCGCCAAGCCAGGAAAGACTTCTCTGCTTTCCGTATCAGGGTCTCATATTCGGTAGCGACGGTAGATCGTACGCTGGCAATGACTTCGCCTGTTGCCGGATTGACTGACTCGATCAGACCTGCGGAAGTTTCTTCGCTGCTCTCACTGCCATACCAGGTGCCTGCATTAACGGCCTCGAGGCCGAGCTTACCTAAAATGTCGTTCATCGTCTTACTCTCCGGTCACGCGCTGATGGCCTGTCTGGCCACGCGCAACCATTTCTGCTGATTCGATGTTTGTGCCGCCATGTGCATAAATTTCGCCAAAACGGTTCTCGAGGATGTCGCTGAGTCGAAACTGCTCCTGAGCCACAAATCCCTGGTATTTATTGGGGTTCGACAGTACAAGATCAAGGACACTGCAAACGCCGCCCGCCGTTGTCATCTGAATGGCGGACCACAATCGTCCCGCGACAACTTGCGGATACACTTTGTTGACATAGTTTTCCTCGCGAAACTCCCCGTCCTGTTCACCGGTAACGGCCGCGTAGATAACTACGACGTCCTGCAAGGTTTGCGGAACCGCATTTTCGAGAATGCGTTTTAGCGTGCCGCGATCGTGATTCAGCTTCAGGCCGTTCATCAGCAAACGCATCTGTTCGCAGTGGCCTGGATAACGAATCGTCTTGTAGTTCATCGTATTGACGAGATCGCCGTAGGTTTCGCCCAATGAACCGAGGCCACCCGAGGTGTTGAAGGCTTCATAGCGTGTGCCATCAATCTCGATCTTTTCGAGTCCTTCAAGCGGCAAAACGTCGACTTCGACGCCGTCAACGATGCTCTGACAAAGGTTGCCGTACTCGTTGATGATGCCGTCGGTAGACCAGGTCAGTGAGTACTTGAGTACGTTGTTCGGATGTTGTGGTAGCGCACCGACACGTAACTTCACCGACTTAAGCGAATCGAAATGCTGGATCAGTTCATTGGCAGCGATACTGATAAAGCCCGGTGCCAGCCCACACTGCGGCGCAAAGACCTTGCTCGAACCTTCAGCCAGTCCTCGGACCTTTGCGGTGACAGTGACATCTTCAGTCAGGTCGAAGTAGTGCAGGTCCTCTGCACGCGCGACTTCGGCAACGGTGAGATTGCAGAAATAGGGAAGGCCCGACACCACAGCCGTTGGCTTGTGTTCGCGGACGTGCTTCGTCAGGGCGTCCTTATCGGTCGCGTCGAGATCGAAAGCGGCAATATTGTCACTGCCGTGGGCTTTAGCGACTTCGGCCGCGACGCCTGGTTTTGAATCGGCAAGCTGAACGCGATAGGCGTCGCATTCAGCGAGCAGGCCGGATATCAGTACGCCGATTTTGCCGGCGCCGAGTACGAGAATGTCCTGCATGAATCCACTCCAGAAAACGAAAACCGCCGGTCGAGCGGCGGGGATATGGCGCGCATTGTGCCAATGTCCCGGCGTGCTTTCCACACAGCGCTAAACCGCTGATTACATGAGAAACTTTTGCAGCATTGCGGTGCAGCATGGCATAGTTTGCGGTTCTGACGGGCCTCGCGCCCGTATTTTGATGTTTTGAGGCAGGACCTGATGTGAGCAGAACCATCGCCAATAGCGACTGGCACCCGGCCAGCTGGCAGAGCAAGCCGGCGGCGCAGCAGGCGAGCTACCCGGATTCGGCGCAGCTTGATCGTGCTGTTGCCGATCTCAGCCGCTTGCCACCCATCGTGACTTCGTGGGAAGTCGATGCGCTTAAGGATCACATCGCAAAGGCACAGCGCGGTGAAGCATTCGTCTTGCAGGGCGGTGATTGTGCCGAGACGTTTGACGAATGCACCTCGGAAAACATCGTTGCGAAACTCAAAATCCTGCTGCAGATGAGCCTGGTCATGTTGTACGGGCTCAAGAAACCTGTCGTTCGGGTTGGCCGCATGGCAGGGCAGTATGCCAAGCCGCGCTCGGCTGATACTGAGACTCGTGGCGACGCGACGCTACCAAGTTTCCGCGGCGATCTCGTCAATCGCAGTCCGTTCACAGCGGGAGATCGCATTCCGGACCCGCAGATGATCCTGCGCGGCTATGAACGTGCGGCACTAACCCTGAATTTTGTCCGCTCACTGATCGATGGCGGGTTTGCTGACTTGCATCATCCGGAATATTGGGACATCGGGTGGGTAGGGCATTCGGCCATGGCAGACGAGTATCACGACATCGTCAAATCGATATCGAATTCGCTCGACTTCCTCGAAACGATTTCAGGTGCGGCCATGCACCGAACGCAACGTGCCGATATCTATGCCGCGCACGAGGGATTGCACTTGTTGTACGAGCAATCACAAACGCGTTATCTGGATCGGCGCGAGCGCTGGTACAACCTGACGACTCATTTTCCGTGGATAGGCATGCGTACGGCCGAAATTGATGGTGCACATATTGAATATTTTCGTGGCATCGCGAACCCGGTCGGCGTCAAGATCGGCCCCGGCATGACAGCTGAATGGTTGCAAAGCCTGATTTCGGTTTTGAATCCGAACAACGAGCCAGGCCGTTTAGCGTTAATTCATCGTTTCGGCGCGAAATTGATTGAGGAGTCACTGCCGGAATTGATTGCGGCTGCTAAAGAAACCGGTTCACCGGTACTCTGGGTATGCGATCCGATGCATGGCAACACCGAAAGTACGGCAGATGGCACGAAAACGCGCCGTTTCGGAAATATTGTTGCCGAACTCGAGTCTGCTTTTCGGGTGCACAAGTCGATGGGGAGTTACCTTGGCGGAGTGCATCTTGAACTCACGGGCGAGAATGTGACGGAATGCACGGGTGGGGCACGTGGTCTGACAGACGGCGACCTGGCGCGTGCGTACAAGTCGACTGTCGATCCGCGACTCAATTACGAACAGGCCATGGAGGTGGCGATGCGCATCGCCGGTCTGCATCATACGACCGCCAGAGTGCCGCGTAGCACCAACTAGTTCTTAGTAGCTTTCAATTGAGTCCAGGCCTCGTCGGTGTCGATCTCCCGGCTTTCTCCGGGCTGCAAACCGTCGAGCGACCATGGCCCTACCGAGCGCCTGATCAACCTCAGGGTAGGTAGTTCGGCAGCGGCAGTCATTCGGCGTACCTGTCGATTGCGCCCCTCTGCAATGCCAATCTCGATCCAGCTGTCGGGCACACTTTTGCGATATCGAATCGGGATCGACCGATCCCACAATCCTGCTGGCTCCTCTATCTTTCTCGCAAACTGTGCACTTGCCGGGCCGTCGCGCAATTGCACACCGCCGGTCAATTGTGTGAGCTGAGTTACGGTGGGTACACCTTCGATCTGAACCCAGTAGATCTTCATTATTCTTCCACCAGGCTGGCTGATTCGAGCCTGGAGTTTGCCGTCGTCGGTCAGCAGCAAGAGACCCTCGCTGTCGAAGTCCAGCCGGCCAGCCGGATAGATGTCTTTTTGCGTGACAAAGTCGGCCAATGTCCGGCGTCCCTCATTGTCGCGAAACTGACTGAGCACCCGGTAGGGCTTGTTTAGCAGGACTAACGGCATATCGGTACAATGCACGCCTTTTGCGACGCCGTCATCAGGCAAATGAATGATTCGTAGGAGCCCGCCCCAGCGGGCGAAAACTATGCCAGCGACAATATTCGACATGAACTGCCGTTCCTGCCCTCGACTCGCCAAATTTCTCGACGAAACTGGCGAGCGCTTCCCGGATTACTACTGCAAACCGGTACCGCCATTTGGCGACAATGCGGCGCGCTTTCTGATTGTTGGCCTGGCTCCAGGTATGCACGGCGCGAATCGGACCGGACGACCGTTCACTGGGGATCACGCTGGCATCCTGCTATATCAAATGTTGCACAAATTCGGTTTTTCCAGCCACGAAGAATCACTGGCGGCAGATGACGGACTCCGGTTAACGAATTGCCGAATAACCAACGCTGTGAAATGTCTGCCGCCCGATAACAAACCGGTCGGTGCTGAAATCAATACCTGCAATACCTTCCTTGCGAACGAGCTCCGAAACCTGCCCAGCGCTTCACTGGTGCTCGCACTCGGCGGTATCGCTCATCGTGCGATTATCAAGGCGCTGGGACTGCGACAGGCAGAGTTCAAGTTTGCACATGCAGCGGTGCACGACCTGGGTGCATTTCGCCTGCTCGATTCCTATCACTGCAGCCGTTACAACACGAACACGCGTCGGCTGACCAGCGAGATGTTCGAAGGAATCTTTGCGCAAGCGCAGCAGTTATTGGATTTATGACGGGGTGAGCGGCGAACGGAAATTCGAGGAGCAGTCCTTTCTGCGCAGTTTGACGCATCGGCCCGGTGTCTATCGGATGCTCAATGCAAAGCACAAGATCATCTACGTCGGCAAGGCGCGCGACCTGAGAAAGCGTGTATCGAGCTATTTTCATCGTACGCATGACTCCGTGAAAACCACAGCGATGATGCAGCTCGTCGCGAATGTCGAAGTTACGGTGACAAACACTGAAGCCGAAGCGCTGATTCTTGAATACAACCTGATCAAGCAACACAAGCCGCGCTTCAATGTGACCCTGCGCGACGATAAGAGTTATCCGTACATTTACGTTTCGACGAATCACCGGTTTCCGCGGCTGCAATTTCATCGTGGTCCACGCAGGGGAAAAGGTCGTTACTTCGGTCCGTACCCCAGCACGAGTGCAGTACGTCAAACTCTAAGTGAATTACAGAAGCTGTTTCTGGTGCGGCAATGCCAGGACAGTTTCTTCAGCAATCGCACGCGACCGTGTCTGCAGTACCAGATCAAACGCTGCACCGCGCCGTGCGTCGATCTGATTTCATCAGAGCAGTATGCAAAGGATATCGATGCGGCGATCGATTTTCTCGAAGGCAAGAGCCAAAACGTGATAGACACATTCGTGGAGCGAATGGAGCAGGCGTCAGGCACACAGCAATACGAGCAGGCAGCGCGGTTACGAGACCAGATATCACGATTGAAGAAAGTCGCCGCGCGGCAACTGATTTCACGTGCCGCAAACAAGGACCTCGATATTCTCGGATTCTCGTCAAACGGCGCAATCCACTGTGTGACCGTGCTGTTTATCCGCAATGGTGCATTAATCGGCAGCCGCGACCACTTTCCGCGACTGGCCGGCGAGGCGGACGAGCAGAAAATACTCAACGGATTCGTTGCACAATATTACCTGGGTCGTGACGCCCCCGCGGAGATCATCCTGGACTGCGAGATTGATGACGGGCCACTCCTTGCGGCCGAACTGAGCGTGCGCATGGGCCGCCAGATTGCCCTCAAGAGCCGCGTACGGGGCGACCGGCTGCGATGGTTGCAAATGGCACGTACCAATGCCGAGCAGGGCCTGAATTTGCAGGTAGCCAGCAATGCGACAATTCGCCGCCAGTTCGCTGCGCTGGCAGAAATATTGCATCTTGACGAACCTCCCGAGCGACTGGAGTGCTTCGACGTCAGCCATACCTCGGGAGAGGCTGCAGTCGCATCCTGCGTGGTATTTAATGCTGTAGGCCCACTCAAGAGCGATTACCGCCGCTTTAATCTGAACCCGGATGCGGCAGGCGACGACTATGCGGCGATGGCCGAGGCGCTGAGGCGTCGTTACGTACGCGTCAAGAAAGGCGAGGTGCCGATGCCGGATATTCTTTTCGTTGACGGCGGCAAAGGGCAGCTTGCCGAGGCGATGACCGTTCTCGACGAACTCGAACTGGACTGGCTGAAGGTCGTTGCCGTCGCCAAAGGGCGTGAGCGGAAGGCCGGTGCAGAGCAGCTATTCCTTGCGGGCGAGAAAGCCGCGATTCGGTTGCCTCCCGACTCACCGGCATTGCTGCTGATTCAGCAAATCCGCGATGAGGCGCATCGCTTCGCGATAACAGGACACCGCCAGAGGCGCGCCAGGGCCCGCAACACGTCAAGGCTCGAGCGCATTCCTGGCCTTGGCCCAAAAAAGCGGCGTGAACTGCTGCGTCAATTTGGCGGCCTGCAAGGCGTGATCGGCGCAGGTATCGACGATCTGGTCAAAGTGCGTGGAATCGGACGGTCGCTGGCCGAATCGATATACAATGACCTGCACCTGGACGGACAAAACTAAAAAAAGCGACCCGGCCCGTGAATCTGAATTATGCCATTCTGTTGACGCTATTCCGTATTGCCGCGATACCGATCGTCGTCGTGCTGTTTTATAGCTCTATGGAACACGCGCGGCCGGTAGCGGCGATTCTGTTCGGCGTTGCAGCGATTACGGATATGCTCGATGGCTGGGTGGCGCGCCGCTTTGCCCAGATGTCGAAATTTGGCGAGTTCCTGGACCCGGTTGCCGACAAGCTCATGGTTGCCATTGTACTGGTCATGCTCGTGCAGGGTGATCCGCTCTGGTATGTCGATATCATCGCCATGATCATCATCGGCCGCGAGATCACGATTTCAGCGCTCCGGGAATGGATGGCGACCATTGGGGAGCGCGCCAACGTCAAGGTCAATTGGTCGGGTAAATTGAAAACCGTGCTGCAGATGTTCGGCATTGGCTTCATGGTGTACGAGAACGAATTCCTCGGTTTCGATATCTATGGCATCGGATTTGTGCTGTTGATGGCGGCAGCGGGCATGACGGTCTGGTCAATGGTTACGTATTTGCGGGCTGCCTGGCCATTTATTAGCCTTGACAGCGAGGCCTGAGAAGCTAAACTCTCGGCCCTCCGCACTGCGGAGGCAAAAAAAGCGGGTGTAGCTCAGCGGTAGAGCATCACGTTGCCAACGTGAGGGTCGTGAGTTCAATCCTCATCACCCGCTCCAAATATAGAGAAAAAGGCGATCCAGATGGATCGCCTTTTTCGTTATCCGAAACAGGATTGGTCTAGAGTGCCGCCAGTGGCACGCGTGCACTGGCGATTTGGTCCACGGAATCAACGGTTTCCGTCCAGACGAAAACCAGGTCGTCGTCAGCGCGGGCGAGTTGCGGTACGGAGAATGAACCAGCGCCGTGACTGACTGTGTGGGCCGGGCCCAAAGTGCCATCTGCGCCGATCTTGCGAACCATCACGTCGCCGCCACCGGAGCTATTGGACTGCAACCAACTGACGGCGACTTCATCATGGTCCAGCATAACCAGTCCGACACGCCCGAGGACGCTGCCGCCGATCACTTCGACCGGCGCCGGAAAAGTGGCGCCGCTGTCGTTGGACAAGCCAAACTTAACAACGGGCCGACCCTCGGCACCGGTAAACCAGGCAACGGCTACCGTGTCGCCGTCGGCAGCGATCGACGGGCCATTGACCGGGCAACCTGGAATGTTCCATTGGTCTGCGGCGATTGGCTTGCCTGGCTGCCATCGGCCGTCGACAAACCGCGTCACCGAGATATCACGAATCTCCGCAACGCTGCGATCACGGTAGACAGCAACCGGTCCGGAGGCAGCGATCGCGACATCGGTTTGACAGCAATCGCAGATCAATTCATCAACAAGTTGCTCGTCTGTTAGCTCGAGATTCTCGTCGATGAACGCGGCTCGCAGTGTCATGCCACTTGCGGTGGGATCGTCGGTCACTTCGTTGACCATTTTGCGGCCGTCGAGCCAGATCAATCCGGTGCGCGAGCCGTCGGAAAATGTTGAGACAAAACCATGCTCTGTTGGCGTGCCGTCCGTGTGCGGCCGCATGGGCTCCGACCATGTGTTGCCGTTATCGACCGACTGCGTGTAAACCACGTCGTACGCGTACGTCAGGTCGGCGGACTTCTGTAACCAGTGCGCTGCGAGTCGCCCATCCCCTAATGGTGTAACCGATGGCATGTCGGCCCAGTTGACGAACATGTCCCTGCCGGTGGTGACTCCTTTGCCTTCGCTCCAGGTACCGTCCGTGTACGTTGAGTACCGCAAGGCGGCACCGTCTTCACCGGGTTCCATCCAGCTGAGGAACAAGCCCGAGCTCTGATCGCCTGCGATTCTGGGCCCTCTAGAGGGAACCTGGGCGGGTACCGCAACAATCTGGGGCTCGAAAGGCACTACGGATTCGGAGCAGGCGCCCAGTAGCAGCAGGCTGCCTGTGAGCAGCGATGTGATTAAGAGTCTCATCGCCGCATTATGCGAGAATCGATCCGTAATTACCCCCGTTGTGGCGCAAATTGATTCTGCACCGAAGGCCTGTATACTCCGACGCCAGCTCAGGCGTGGCTTGATTTCTGCATCAACAATCATCACGCTTGGCTACCTTGGGCTAGGTGGCAGAGTGGTTATGCTGCGGCCTGCAAAGCCGTCTACGCCGGTTCGATTCCGACCCTAGCCTCCATTTTCTTGTTCAGGACATCTAATAAGGTTTAAGAAAGTACGATAAAGCACTGAAAAATCAAACCAAAGCAAGGTCTTTGTCTTAGAATATCGACTACGGAAACGGTTTTCATCCACGCAGGAGGGTTGCGGCCCAATTGAAAGACTCGGTGATCGTACTTGCCAAGGACGCACTTGACAGCCTGCGTAATATTCTGCCGATCGTCGCAGTTATCGGTGTATTTCAGGCATTTGTATTTCGGGAGCCCTTCTCTGGACTGATGTCGATGGCCATCGGCGGTTTTGTTGTCGTCGCTGGTCTCACATTCTTCATATTTGGACTGCGACTAGCGCTATTTCCGATTGGCGAAGGGCTCGCCCATTCGCTGGCCAAAAAAGGCAGCGTATTCTGGCTGGTCGTCTTCGCTTTCGCGCTTGGATTTGGCACGACCATCGCTGAACCGGCGTTGATTGCGGTTGCTACTGCAGCCGCGGAAGTCGCAGCCGAAGCAGAAGCTATCGCATCGTCAGTCGAAGCGAGGGATAGCTACGCGCAAGGACTGCGGATGACAGTAGCGTCAGCCGTCGGCTTTGCCCTCGTCTTGGGCGTTATCCGAATACTGGCCGATTGGTCGCTACCGATCATGATAATCAGCGGATACATTCTGGTAGTCCTAGTCACGACGTTTGCGCCAGACGAGATCGTCGGCATCGCGTATGACTGTGGCGGCGTAACGACTTCTACGGTTACAGTGCCGCTAGTGGCGGCCCTCGGTGTCGGACTCGCGAGTTCAATTAAAGGGCGTAATCCAATGACCGACGGGTTCGGCCTGATCGCGTTCGCCTCACTGACACCGATCTTGTTCGTGCTTGTCTACGAAATTATCGTGCAATGGATCTGATCGTCTCCAGCATACAATTTATTGCCGGGAGCGCGGCCGACGTGCTGCCGATAGCGGTGTTCCTGTTTGTCTTCCAGCGGCTGGTTATCGGCGGGCCGATGCCGAACCGGAAACGGATCGTGGTTGGTTTTCTGTTCGTCGTTGTGGGGCTCGGCCTGTTTCTGCTCGGATTGGAGCAGACACTGTTTCCATTGGGTCGCCTGATGGCAGAGC
>Ga0255049_10000557_pt1 | contig 22847 bp, 33 predicted proteins | sample JV7_2_3_MG_FD_183615 | JGI IMG/M metagenome (GOLD analysis project Ga0255049, IMG submission 183615) | Seawater microbial communities from Jervis Inlet, British Columbia, Canada - JV7_2_3 | ecosystem: Environmental > Aquatic > Marine > Inlet | place: Canada: British Columbia | collected 2016-10-06
GTTGTTGATAATTTGGCGAATAACAGCAGACCCAATAAATCCTGCGCCCCCGGTAACCAGGAACTTCATTTTATTTCAAACCCACCGCTTTACTAATATACCCGAACACCTCGTCCGCGCACTCATCCAGGTGACTCTCGGTATCTATCTGCAACTCAGGATCTTCCGGTTCTTCATACGGTGAACTAATCCCGGTAAAATCCGGTATCTCACCCGCCCTTGCCCTTTTGTACAGGCCCTTCACGTCTCTTGTTTCGCAGACATCGAGGCTGCATTTGCAGTAGATCTCGTGGAAATCTGAACCTGCTATCTTGCGCACGTTTTCACGGTCCGACCTGAATGGAGAGATAAACGCGGTGAGCACAATGACGCCAGCCTCGACGTACAAGTTCGCCATTTGACCGATGCGGCGGATGTTTTCCTTGCGGTCTTCGTCGCTAAATGACAGGTCGGCGCATAAACCGTGTCGTACATTATCGCCATCCAGCACGAAGGTGTGGCAACCCTGCTGATGTAATTGCTCTTCCACCGAATGTGCGAGTGTCGATTTGCCCGCGCCTGATAAACCGGTGAACCAGAATACGCCACCCTTATGTTTGTTCATTGTTTCACGCCGTGCACGGGTCACCGTGGCGTGGTGCCAGACTACGTTACTGCTTTTATCCTGTTTGCTCATGATTCGAGTTCGAAGGCCTTGTCAAATTTATCGAGGAATTTCGGTAGTAAATTATAAGCCAAATGATTGATACCTGCTGCTGCCTTTCGGCCACCACCCGATTCAAACTGTCGACACAGGTCATCGGCACCCTGTTTGCGAGTATAGGGTGCCCGCACACTTACCCGGTATCCGCCATCGCCCATGTCGATCAACAGGGCGTGAGCCCGATCCGGGTGTTGCTTGGCGAGATCGTTACCCATCACGCCGACTACTCGTTTTGCCCAGCTTTCATTTGGCAACATATAGACAGCACCGCTACTGCTAGTGGATTCGGGATTGATATTTTCCGACAAGTGCATATCGGCCTGGTACTGTTTCAGCAACACCTTATATCCCTGATTGTTTTCTAAGAATTCGCGTGGGTCTTCAAATTCATGCAGCATTTTAAAAAGTTCAGCCGGATGATACATCAGGTCTTCGAGCTCGAATCCATAACCGTTGTAATTTAAGCAGATGCCGAGCTGATGCAATTCCGTCAGATCCTCATCGTTAAGGCCTATCGATCGGCCCAGGTCTGCTGCGGTGGAATCCAAATTATCGCCAAACGCACCAACGATGGCCCATTTTGCCTGGGCATTTTCAAGGTACTGGTTGACGATCAGGCTGGTGCAGGTGTCGGCGGCGACATCTATAAGCGCGCTCAAGTTTTCATGTTCGGGAATATCTCCGGCATAGTGATGATCGGCATAAAATACGTTGGCGCCAGCTTCGAGTACCCCGTCCAGCGCCGCTCGATTTTTTTCCATTGAAATATCGAGCACGGTGATGTCGTCACCTACATCGGCCTCGATGCGGGAAAGCAAGTCGATATCCCGCTTGAGACCCGATACCAGGACTGATTTTTTCGGTGTATGCAGTCGTAATTGCTGTAACGCGCAAATACCGTCGGCGTCACCGTTGAATACGTCGTAGGCTGTCATTTGAAATAGATTTCCATCATGACTAGATTCCGGCTCGGGGGCCGGAATGACGGCGAATTAGGTTTCCGGTTCGTTGGCTGGAATGACGGCAGACTAAGATTCCGGCGCGGAGGCCGTTGACGTTTATTAAAATATTTCCGCTAGAACGGGATATCGTCAAAACCTTCGTCTACCGGTGCTGTTTCACGTTTTTTCGACTCGTCGGATTGTTTTGCCGGTGGATCAAACGGTACAGTGCTTGACGATGGCTTGCCGCCCAGCATCTGCATTTCGTTGGCGACTATCTCCGTGGTATATCGATCCTGGCCACTTTTATCCTGCCATTTGCGGGTCTGAATTCTGCCTTCAAAATAGGCCTGCGAACCCTTCTTTAAATACTGGTCGGCAATTTCGGCGAGCTTGCCAAACATGACGATACGATGCCACTCGGTACGTTCCTGGGCTTCCCCGGTTTGTTTGTCCTTCCAGGATTCATTGGTGGCAACACTGATATTGACAACCGCACTGCCCCCGGCTGTGTATTTGACTTCTGGGTCCTGCCCCAGTGTACCTACGATAATTGCTTTATTGACGCCTCTGGCCATGATTGACTCCGAATTTATCTAGATTACTTCATTAAATTAATGGCGGGTATTTTACTTGTTGAAACAATTTTTAGCGAGTTTCAATTGCAAGTTCCCTGCCCCTTAAGGAGACTATTCCGCACCGACTCGATACTATAAAAAATGCCCCGGAGAACATCTATTTCCGGGGCTTGTAAAATCGGCGTCCCTGCCGAACATTCTTCCTTGCCTACAAACTACTTGATGAGGATATCAGCCTTGTTCTTCTCGAAGGTTGAATCACCGATGCCACGAACCATGATGACCTGGTCAGGACTACTGAACAGACCATTGCTGGTACGATAATCGACGATAGCCTGGGCCTTGACGATACCGATACCATTTAAAGCCTCGGCAATTTGCTCGGCATTCGCGGTATTGATATTCACCGGGCTGGCAAAAGTGAGAGAAGAGAGGGTGAGTGCGGCAAGCGCCGCGAGGGTATTAACTGCTTTCATAACAATCTCCGTTTGTTTCATTTTATTTGAACACCATTCCGAGCTTGACTCGGAATCCCTGTGTTTTTTCCTTACAAGCTGCATAGCCTGTGACAATTAGATTACACTATTAGTTTCTAAATGCAACAGTTTTATTTTGAAACCTTTTATTTATTAAATTTAATTCACCTGACCAGCAATGCATTCAACGGTTGTTCGTCGAATGTTTTTTCGACCTTCAGGTAGGCAACCCGATCTTCAGCATAGACTGAAACTTCATGCACTCCCTTGATCATCGACGCCTGCTTTACAAATAGTTTAACCGAATCTTCACCCATGTTTTTCAATGACACGACCTTCGATGACAACAGTTTGGGTTGTTTCATGGTGGCAGCTATCAGCAACCAGGCAAATACCAGTCCAGCGAGAAACAGAAACCCGTTAGTATAGTTTTGGCTCGCAAGTAGTACTCCACCAACCACGCCACCGCTAAATGCTCCCAAAAACTGTGCACTGGAAAATAGCCCCATCGCAGTTCCTTTCATCGCTGCCGGCGCGACACCGGCGACCAATGATGGCATCGAGGCTTCGAGAAAATTAAAACCGATAAAAAAAAGTACCAGCATCAGGAATACCATGTCATAACCTGTCGCCACTGCGAGACCTACCTCAGCCAGCAGAACCATTACAATACCGAGCAGGAAGGTACTCTTCAACTTTCGATATTTCTCGGCAATAATAATCAGTGGCACCATGCCAAGCACTGACAACGCAAATACCGGCAGATAGGTTTTCCAATGCAGGGCCGCGTCGATTAACAGGCCATCCCTTAATACCAATGGAAATACGACAAAAGTCGCGGCCAATACCAGGTGCAGGACAAAAACACCGAGGTCGAGTCTTTGTAGTTCGGTATTTTTCAATATCTGTCCAACATCCAGCAACGATAATTGTGTGTCCCGGTGAAACACCTGGCTGTGTGGCTGCGGAGTGACAAACACGATGATAGCAATACCGGCCAATGCCAGCCCGGCGGTAATCCAGAATAGTATCGATAACCCGTAACGAGCCGCCAACAGTGGTCCTATCACCATCGAAATCATAAAGCTCGCGCCTATCGACATGCCGATAATGGCCATCACCCGTAGCCGTACTTCTTCGCGGGTCAGGTCAGCCGCGAGTGCCATCAGCGCCGCCGCTATCGCACCCAGTCCCTGTAACGCGCGTCCGGCGATCACCTGGTAAATCGATTCCGCCTCGGCCGCAACTATACTGCCGATACAAAATATTAACAGGCCGGCGACAATCACTTTCTTGCGACCGATTCGATCCGACAAAAACCCGAATGGTAACTGGAATAAACCCTGGGTGAGTCCATAGATACCAATCGCGAGACCGGTTAAAAGTGGCGTTGTGCCGCCAAAATCATCCGCATACAGGCTAAAAACCGGCAGGATCATAAACAGCCCCAACATGCGAAAGGCGTATACCAGCGATAGTGAGAATGCGGCTCGTTTTTCTGTTATTAACATGCGGAAGGCAGGCAGGGGCAAATGCAAATGCGCGATTCTAACACAATCGATTACCCTTCTTTAAGGATAGATAGCAGGGCGAAAAAACGAAGGACATTGTTCCCTGCAGGACTGACTAAAGATTCCGGGACGCCGGATCGCTGCTTACGCAGGAATGACGATGCTAGAAATTTTGTCATTCCCTACAGAGTAGTCTTTATGTTCATGCACTCTACCAGAGCATTAACAAACTAATCAGTGAACAACCAGATTCAAAAAGTTATAATTGATCGTTTGGCTGGCACATCATTCTATGGAATTTATTACAATCCGGGGTGCGAGGACGCATAACCTCAAAAACATTGATGTCACCTTGCCGCGCGATAAACTGATCGTATTCACCGGTCTCTCCGGTTCCGGAAAATCATCACTCGCATTCGATACCATATTTGCCGAGGGCCAGCGCCGCTACGTCGAATCGCTCTCGACCTACGCGCGCCAGTTCCTCTCTGTAATGGAAAAACCCGAGCTCGATCATATAGAGGGATTGTCGCCGGCAATTTCAATCGAGCAAAAAACCACCTCGCATAATCCGCGCTCGACGGTCGGTACAATTACCGAGATCTACGATTATCTACGACTGTTGTACGCACGTGTTGGCACCCCCCGATGTCCGACTCACAATATTACCCTGGAGGCAAATACAATTAGTCAAATGGTCGACCAGGTACTGACTTTAACTGAAAACCAACGGCTCATGCTTCTCGCGCCGGTGGTCATGAATCGCAAGGGTGAACACCTGCAATTATTCGATAGCCTGCGACGGCAGGGGTTTATACGCGCCCGTATTAACGGTGAAGTCTACGAGCTTGACGACCCACCCAAACTGGAACTGCGCAAGAAACACAATATCGAGGTAGTCGTCGATCGGTTCAAAGTGAGGCCCGACCTGAAATTACGCCTGACCGAGTCATTTGAAACCGCACTGCATCTCACCGATGGCATCGCAACCGTTGACAGCATCGATACCTCCGATAATTTTCAGGAACTTAAATTCTCGGCTAATTTTGCCTGCCCGGAATGTGGCTATTCGATCGTCGAACTCGAACCCCGGTTATTTTCATTTAACAGCCCAGCCGGGGCTTGCCCGGAATGTGATGGTATCGGTACCATGCAGTTTTTTGATCCCGGCCTGGTGGTAAAATCGCCCGGACTTAGTATGGCCGGTGGCGCAATTCGTGGTTGGGATCGACGCAACGGTTACTATTTTCAAATGTTGCAGTCGCTCGCCAGGCATTTCAAATTCGATATTGAGTTGCCGTTTTCCCAGCTGGATCCTCGCATTCAGAATATTATTCTCAATGGCTCGCCGGAAACTGTAAAGTTCAGTTACCAGAATGAACGCGGCGACCAGCGTGTTCAGAAACATCCATTCGAAGGCATATTACCTAATTTGAAGCGCCGCTACCGTGATACCGAGTCGAATATCGTACGCGAAGAACTCTCGAAATTTCTTTCCAGCCAGGCCTGCCAGGTCTGCTCCGGTGAACGCCTGAATGAAGCTGCTCGTCATGTCACTGTTGACGATCACAGTCTGGCTGCAATCACGCGCATGTCGATCGCCGAAGCCCGGGCATTTTTTATGACCCTCGAATTATCGGGTAAAAAAGGCGAGATCGCGGAAAAAATTAACAAGGAAATCCGCGAACGCCTGAGCTTTCTGGTCAACGTCGGTCTCGAGTATTTGTCCCTCGGGCGAAGTGCCGAGACCCTCTCGGGTGGCGAGGCCCAGCGCATCAGGCTGGCGAGCCAGATTGGTGCCGGACTTGTCGGTGTCATGTATATACTCGATGAACCGTCAATCGGCCTGCATCAACGCGATAACAAGCGCTTGTTAGAAACCCTGACATTTCTGCGTGACCTGGGCAATACCGTCATCGTCGTTGAACACGACGAAGATGCGATCCATGCCGCCGATCTTATCGTTGATATAGGGCCGGGGGCCGGGGTACACGGCGGTGAAATCATCGCCACCGGCAATGCGGCGCAAATTGCCGCCAACACCAACTCGATTACCGGTCAGTATTTGAACGGGACCCGTCGTATCAGAATTCCGTCAAAGCGTACACTAATCGACCCTGACAGGTTGATTCGGGTTAACAAGGCCAGCAGTAATAACCTGAAATCGATAAACCTGTCACTACCGGTTGGTTTGCTGACCTGTATCACCGGGGTATCAGGCTCGGGCAAATCAACACTGATCAATGAAACCCTGTATAAGCTCGCGGCAATAGAAATTAATGGCAGTAATTTAAATGCAGGGAAATACGAATCCTCCAGTGGATTCGAACTCTTCGACAAGGTCATCGATATTAACCAGAGTCCTATTGGTCGCACACCGCGCTCCAATCCGGCGACCTATACCGGCCTGTTTACGCCGATACGTGAAATTTACTCGGGTACCCAGGAATCCAGGTCACGTGGCTACAAGCCCGGCCGATTCAGCTTTAATGTTAAGGGCGGCCGCTGCGAGGCATGTCAGGGCGACGGGGTGACTAAAGTTGAAATGCATTTCCTGCCCGATGTCTACGTTACCTGCGATATCTGCAAGGGTAAACGCTATAACCGTGAAACCCTGGATATTCATTACAAGGGCAAGACCATTCACCAGGTACTGGCGATGACAGTTGAGGATGCGACAACATTTTTCAGTGCGATTCCGGTAATCAAGCGAAAACTGGATACACTGATGGACGTTGGCCTGGGTTATATCACCCTGGGTCAGAATGCTACGACCCTGTCCGGGGGTGAGGCGCAGCGTATAAAACTGGCGCGCGAATTGTCGAAACGGGATACCGGAAGTACACTGTATATTCTGGATGAACCCACCACCGGTTTGCATTTTCATGATATCGAGCAACTACTCACTGTATTGCATCGACTACGCGACCACGGCAATACAATTGTGGTGATCGAACATAACTTACACGTGATAAAAACCGCCGACTGGATCATCGACCTCGGACCTGAAGGCGGCGACAAGGGTGGTGAAATCATCGCTGCCGGTACTCCCGAACAGGTGGCCAAAACCACCGGGTCGTATACCGGACATTATCTTAAAGCTCTGCTTGAATCACCTAAACAGGCTAGTAAGCAATTCGCCTAGCCGGAGCCAATAAAGGACTTAAAATGACGCAAGTAATTACCTGTTTTAAAGCCTACGATGCCCGTGGCAAAGTACCCGATGAACTCAACGAAGATATCGCCTACCGGATCGGAAGGGCCTATGCTGAGTTTATTCATCCGCGGCAGGTCGCAATCGGACGCGATGCCAGGCTGAGTAGCGATCAATTATTTGATGCCCTCTCGCAGGGTTTACTGGACAGTGGGGTCGATGTACTCGACCTTGGTATTTGTGGAACCGAAGCGGTTTATTTTGCTGCATTTCATCAGCAACTTGATGGCGGTATCATGATCACTGCCAGCCACAATCCAGTCGAATATAACGGATTCAAATTCGTCCGCCATAGTGCGCGACCTATCAGTGCTGACAGTGGGCTGGAGGATATTCGTCGCATTGCCGAACAGTCATCGTTTAGTGCTGCGACAAAAACCGGGCGAATCATTTCAACTGATTTGCGTGCTGCTTACATCGACCACCTGCTCGGTTATCTGTCCAGTACCAACGCTCTAAAACCATTTAAAATCGTAGTAAATTCGGGTAATGGGGTCTCAGGCCCGGTAATCGATTTACTCGAGCCGCATCTACCGTTTGAATTTATCAAGCTACAGCACGAGCCCGACGGTACCTTCCCGAATGGAGTGCCCAACCCGATGCTGCCCGAAGGTCGATCCGTCACACAGGATGCAATCGTGCAACATACGGCGGACTTTGGAGTTGCCTGGGACGGCGACTTTGATCGTTGTTTTTTATTCGACCACAACGGTCGTTTTATCGAGGGATACTATATTGTCGGATTACTGGCTGTTCAGCTGCTGAAACAAAATCCCGGGTCGCTGATTGTGCACGACCCACGGCTAACCTGGAATACGCGCGAACTGGTAGAACAAAACCAGGGACAGCCTGTCCTCAGCAAGGCGGGACACGCGTTTATCAAGGAGACAATGCGCGAGGTCAACGCTGTATACGGTGGTGAAATGAGTGCCCATCACTATTTCCGCGACTTCGGATTTTGCGACAGCGGTATGATCCCCTGGTTACTACTGGCACAAATGATGAGCGATCAAAATAAATCGCTCGCCGAACTGGTCGATGAGGGCATTCAGACTTTTCCGGTCAGCGGTGAGATAAACGTCGCAGTCGATAACCCACAGGCTGTTATCGAATCTGTGAAGGCGCATTTCGGCAAGCATAAACACTCGATCGACGAAATAGACGGCCTCAGTATGGATTTTGGTGACTGGCGGTTTAATCTGCGGCCATCCAATACAGAACCCTTACTCCGCATGAATATGGAAACCCGTGGCAACTACCAGTTGATGGAACAAAAACGCGATGAGTTGATAGAACTTATCAGTCGTTAATGATAAAAAACCTTTGGGTCCGTCATTCCTATCATAATTCGTCATTCCGGGCTTGACCCGGAATCTATTGATTTCGTATGAGGTAGGTCATAAGATTCCGGCTCTGCGGCCGGAATGACGTTTGTTAATAAAAAAGCCAGCGCGAGGGCTGGCTTTTTTGTATCAGGCGTTTCCGCAGATTCTATTCGTCCTCATCGTCCCGCGGGCGATCAACCAGCTCGACATAAGCCATAGGCGCCTTGTCTCCAGTGCGATAACCACATTTGAGAATACGCAGGTAACCACCGGGACGTTCCTTGTAACGCGGACCGAGGTCGGTAAATAACTTGCCTACCGCAGCATCGTCACGAATACGGTTGAATGCGATACGGCGATTAGCCACATTGTCCTGCTTGGCGAGGGTAATCAGTGGTTCGGCCACACGACGTAGTTCCTTTGCCTTGGGCAAGGTTGTTTTGATCACTTCATGATCAAATAAGGACGCTGCCATGTTTTTGAACATGGCCTTGCGATGTGAGCTATTGCGGTTAAGTTGTCTGCCGCTATTACGATGACGCATTTCCTAAACCTCTCAACTCGCTAACTTGCTGTCATTCTCAATACTGGCGGGAGGCCAGTTCTCGAGGCGCATACCCAGCGACAAGCTATATGATGCCAGCACGTCCTTAATTTCGGTGAGCGATTTCTTACCCAGGTTTGGCGTTTTAAGCAATTCGACTTCGGTGCGCTGAATCAGGTCACCGATATAATAAATATTTTCGGCTTTCAGGCAATTGGCGGAACGTACAGTCAGTTCCAGGTCGTCAACCGGACGCAATAGAATTGGGTCGATCAATGATTCAGGTTCGACCTGTTCCTCTTCGTCTGAGCCTTCCAGATTGACGAATACCGACAACTGATCCTTGAGAATACTGCCGGCGATCCGAATCGCCTCCTCGGGATCGATCGAGCCGTTGGTTTCGATGTCGATAATCAACTTATCGAGATCGGTACGCTGCTCGACACGAGCCGCTTCGACACTGTAGGCAATTTTACGTACCGGGGAAAAAGACGCATCGAGTTGCAAATGACCGAGTGCTGCGTCCTCCTCCGAAATCTGACGCGTATTGGCTGCCTGGTAGCCGCGACCTTTCATCACGTGTAGCGACATGTTCAAGGTTTTTTTCTTGGTCAGGGTAGCAATGACGTAATCCGGATCAACCACTTCGATGTCGTGATCAAGCTGGATATCTCCTGCGGTCACCAGTCCGGGGCCTTTCTTGCTAATCGTCAGGGTCGCTTCATTACGCGCATGCATGGTAATGCCGACACCTTTCAGGTTCAGCATGATATCGATCACGTCTTCCTGTACACCATCGATGGTGGTGTATTCGTGCAATACGCCATCGATATTGAAGTCGACAATGGCACAACCCGGTATCGAGGACAAAAGGATTCTTCGCAGGGCATTACCCAGCGTATAACCAAATCCCCGCTCTAACGGCTCGATCGAAACCTTCGCATGAAAAGTCTCCTGTTCTTCGACCTTAACATGCTTCGGCTTCAACAAATCTGAAAACATTTTAGATGACATAAAAAACTCGTTAATTATTTAGAGTAAAGTTCAACGACCAGTTGCTCGTTGATATCCGGTGGTAATTCAGCACGCTGCGGGAGAGCCTTGAAAGTGCCTTCGAACGCATTGTGATTTACAACAATCCAGTCGGGGAACCCGATCTGCTCGGCTAATGACATGGATTCCACAATACGTGCCTGCTTGCGCGATTTTTCACGTACGCTTACGACGTCTGCCGGGCTTACCATATAAGAAGCCACATTGACTATCTTGCCATTTACCATGATTGCCTTGTGGCTCACCAGCTGGCGCGCTTCGGCGCGTGTCGAGCCAAACCCCATTCGGTAGACGACATTGTCAAGGCGCGCTTCAAGCAGCTGCAACAGGTTTTCACCGGTAGAACCCTTCAGGCGTGACGCTTCGAAGTAGTAATTTCTGAACTGTTTTTCCAGAACACCATAGATTCTTCTCAGTTTCTGCTTTTCGCGCAACTGCAAACCATAGTCAGACACCCTGGGCCTGCGTGTGCCTGCGCCGTGCATGCCGGGTGGGTTGTCGATCTTGCACTTGGTATCGACCGCACGGCGCGATGACTTCAGGCTCAGATCCGCACCTTCACGGCGCATCAATTTACATTTGGGTCCAATATATTTAGCCATTCCTATTCCAGCCTAAACACGGCGTTTCTTGGGTGGTCGACAGCCGTTATGTGGAATCGGCGTCACATCATCAATACGAGAAATTTTGAAACCAATCGCATTCAGCGCTCGCACTGCCGAGTCACGTCCGGGCCCGGGTCCTTTCACCATCACTTCGAGATTCTTCATACCCATTTCCTGTGCCGCCTGACCCGCTCTTTCTGCCGCAACCTGCGCGGCGAAGGGCGTGCTTTTGCGTGAACCTCGAAAGCCCGACCCGCCGGCGGTGGCCCAGCACAGGGCATTACCCTGGCGGTCACTGATAGTGATAATCGTGTTATTGAAGGTGGCGTGAATATGCGCCACACCATCAGACACGGTGCGTTTTACTTTTTTCTTGGTACGGGTCTCAGCCATATTTCTGCCCTATCTCTTTAGTGGGCGCCTGGGGCCCTTACGCGTACGCGCATTGGTTTTAGTTCTCTGGCCACGCAGTGGCAGGCCGCGACGATGCCGGATGCCGCGATTAGTACCCAGGTCCATCAATCGTTTGATGTTCATGGAAATTTCACGACGCAGATCGCCTTCAGTAGTTAAGCCGTCAACCTGGGCACGGATCGCCTCCAGTTGCTCTTCACTTAGCTCACGGACCTTGGTCGCCGGGTCGATGCCGGTCACATTACAGATATTGGCTGATCGTGTCGCGCCAATACCAAAGATTGCTTGTAATGCAATCACTGTGTGCTTGTTATCCGGTATATTTACACCTGCAATACGAGCCATAAAAACAGATTCTCCTAAACTAAGCGGCTATTAAGCGGGCGCAGATTCTATCTGTCAGCCCCTTAAATTTCAATAATTTAATCAATGATTTAACATCAATCGGTGAATTAACCCTGACGCTGCTTGTGGCGCGGGTCCTTGCAAATTACCCTGACCGCACCATTACGGCGGATTACCTTGCAGTTTTTACACATTTTTTTAACGGAAGCTCTCACTTTCATAACTTTACCCTGGTAGGATTGGGCCTAGCGAACAACGCCAGCACCACCATATCCCTTAAAATTTGATTTTTTCATCAGGCCATCGTACTGGTGGCTCATCAAATGCGCCTGTACCTGAGACATGAAATCCATTACCACAACAACGATAATCAACAGCGAAGTACCACCAAAATAGAAAGGTACATTCCAGAACAGAATCAAAAACTCCGGCAGTAAACACACGGCGGTGATGTAGATCGAACCGACCAGTGTAAGTCGAGACATCACTCCATCGATATAGCTCGCGGTCTGGTTACCCGGTCTGATTCCGGGTACGAAAGCGCCCGATTTCTTTAAATTTTCAGCGGTATCTTTTGAATTAAATACCAAAGCGGTATAGAAGAAACAAAAGAAAATAATCGCCGCTGCATAAAAAATGACATACAGGGGTTGGCCCGGTGACAATGTTGCCGAAAGATCCTGCATCCAGCGCATGCCTTCCGCCTGTCCAAACCAGCTACCCAGGGTGGCCGGAAATAAAATTATGCTCGAAGCAAAAATCGGTGGTATGACACCCGCCATATTCAATTTTAGCGGCAGGTGGCTGCTTTGCGCTGCATACATCTTTCGCCCCTGCTGTCGTTTCGCATAATTGACCGTAATTCGACGCTGACCACGCTCGACAAACACAACGAAATAGGTCACCCCGATAACGCCGACAAATAAACCGAGAATAACCAGCGAATTCAGTTCGCCGCTTCGCACCAGTTCAAAAGTACCACCGATAGCAGATGGCAATCCAGCAACGATACCGGCAAAAATAATCATCGAAATGCCATTACCGATGCCCCGTTCGGTGATTTGCTCACCCAGCCACATAAGAAACATGGTCCCGGTGACCAGCGTTACCGCCGCGGTGAATATAAAGGAAGGACCCGGGTTAATAACCAGGGCTGCACCGCCACCGCCACTTTGTCCTGACAGTGCAATCGAGATTCCTATCGACTGAAATGTCGCCAGTACGACTGTGCCGTAACGGGTATATTGGGTTATTTTACGGCGGCCTGATTCGCCTTCTTTTTTCAACTGCTCGAGCGTCGGGACTGCTACCGTCATCAACTGCATGATGATCGATGCCGAAATATAGGGCATTATGCCCAGAGCGAGGATCGACATACGCTCCAGCGCGCCGCCAGAGAACATATTAAACATGCCCAGGATACCAGTTCGCTGCTGGTCGAATAATTCCCGCATGACACTGATGTCAATGCCCGGAACCGGAATAAAGGTACCGATACGAAACACAATCAGCGCACCGATAAGAAAGAAAATTCGCTTTCTTAGTTCGCTCAGGCTTCCACCAGACAGGCTGTTAGCTAATTGTGATGTAGAAGGACCGGCCATTACTTATCTTCTTTAGTCCCAATACTTTCAACTTTACCACCAGTTTTTTCGATGGCTGCTTTTGCGCCCCTGGTCACCGATACACCACCACCAACGGTTACTGCTCGAGTAATTTCACCTGACAGAATGATCTTCGCTTTTCTGGTTCGCGCGGGAACAATTTTCGCCTCGATCAGTGTCGCGAGTGAAATAGTTTCCAGACCGGACAATTCGACTTCACTCAAACGCACTTCGCTGGAGAAACGCCAGACACGTGAGCTAAAACCAAATTTAGGTAAGCGCATTTGCAGGGGCATTTGTCCGCCCTCGAAACCGGCTCGAACTCCGCCACCAGTGCGGGACTTCTGTCCTTTGTGACCACGACCACAGGTTTTACCCGAGCCTGAACCAATGCCACGACCGACACGCCGGGATGCCTTGTTTGAGCCTGCAGCCGGTTTTAACGTATTCAGATACATCAGACTTCCTCCACATTCAGCAGATACCGGACCTTGCTGATCATGCCCCTGTTTTCAGGCGTATCGATCACTTCGACGGTCTGCCGTATACGTCTCAACCCTAACCCCGCGACACAGGCTTTATGCGAGGCCAACCTGCCATGCTTGCTACGAACGAGGGTAATTTTTACCTTGTTAGGCACTTTTTTTTCTGCGGCCATGACAATTAACCCACAATCTCTTCAACAGTTTTACCACGCTTGGAAGCGATATCCTCGGGTGATTTCATATTAGCGAGTCCGCTGATTGTCGCCCGTACCAGATTAATCGGGTTACGCGAACCGTTACACTTGGCCAGCACATTGTGAACCCCAACCGCTTCGAATACCGCTCGCATCGCACCACCGGCAATTACACCGGTACCTTCAGAGGCCGGCTGCATATAAACTTTGGCAGCACCATGACGTGCATTTAGCGGATATTGCAAGGTTCCGTTTTTTATCGATACAGTAATTAAATTTGCGCGCGCTTTTTCCATTGCTTTTTGAATCGCAAGCGGGACTTCACGTGCTTTGCCGTAGCCAAAACCGACCCTGCCATTACCGTCACCAACGACGGTGAGGGCGGTAAAACCAAATTGACGACCACCTTTAACAACCTTGGCAACACGATTAACCGCGACCAGTTTTTCAGTAAGATCGTCGCCTGCATTAGAATTTCTATGGTCTGCCATTCTATTCTCCAGACACGCTTAAAATTTTAAACCGTTTTCACGTGCAGAGTCGGCCAGCGCCTTGACTCTACCGTGATACTTGAAACCCGAACGATCAAAGGCCACCGCTTCGATTCCGGCCGCTTTTGCTTTTTCGGCGATTACCTTGCCAACCGCGGTTGCCGCATCGATGTTACCTGAATACTTGACCAGCGCCTTGACGTCCGCGCCTAAAGTCGAGGCAGACACGAGTACGCTCCCAGTTTTACCAGAAAACACCTGGGCATAGGTATGGCGAGGTGTGCGGTGAACCGTCAGGCGATCAATACCGAGCGTCGCGATTTTTGCGCGAGTACGGCGTGAACGACGGATACGAGATGCTTTTTTATCCATGGCTGACCTATTTCTTCTTCGCTTCTTTTCGGATGATTTGTTCATCGGCATACTTGACGCCCTTTCCCTTGTATGGCTCTGGCGGTCTGAAACCACGAATTTCTGCACATACCTGGCCTACCTGCTGCTTGTTGCAACCACTTACTGTAATTTCAGTAGGGCTGACTAGCTCAATTTTTATACCTTCGGGTACCGGGTAAACGACGGGATGGGAAAATCCCAGCGAGAGGCTAATATTTGCTCCCTGGAGCTGCGCCCGATAACCAACGCCAACCAGAACCAGCTTTTTCTCATAGCCGCTTGATACGCCGGTAACAATGTTACTCACCACAGAGCGCATGGTGCCGGTGATAGCCATCGACGTTTTCGACCCATCTCTGGGTGAAAATGTCAGCACATTATTCTCATTTTTTAAATCGACACTTTCATGTAGTGTTACCGAGAGGAATCCTTTAGGACCCTTTGCGGAAAACTCAGGACCGTTGATGTTGACTTCGACACCATTTGGTACTTCGACAGGTTGTTTCGCTATTCTGGACATAATCTATACTACCGTGCAAATAACTTCGCCGCCGTGTCCGGCTGCCCTGGCCTGCTTCTCGGTCATTAATCCGCCGGAAGTTGAAATGATTGCTATACCCAGACCACCATTGATAGACGGGAGTTCATCTTTAGATTTAAATATTCGTAAACCGGGTCGACTGATTCGCTTTATACTCTCGATAACCGGCTTACCCTGATAATATTTAAGATCAATAGTCAGTTCTTTCCTGGCACCGTCCGATACACTAAAGGCATTAATATAGCCTTCGTTTTTCAGCACCGTGGCAATATTCAGCTTCTGATGCGAAGACGGCATGACAACGTTCACCTTACGCGCTTTTTGAGCATTGCGAACGCGTGTCAACATGTCTGAAATAGGGTCTTGTAAGCTCATAATTTATTCTCTTACCAACTCGCCATCACCAGGCCCGGGATATCACCACGCATTGCGGCTTCCCGTATCTTGTTACGGCACAATCCAAATTTTCGATAAACACCGTGGGGCCTTCCGGTAATCCGACAACGGTTGCGTTGCCGCACTGCCGACGAGTCTCTGGGTAGCTTTTGCAAGCTATCGACTGCTGCCATTTTTTCTTCAAAACTGGTTTCAGCGCTTTTAATGATCAGTTTCAGAGCACCTCTTTTTTCAGCGTAACGAGCCACCAGCCTGCTGCGCTTCAATTCTCTCTGTACCACGGAATTCTTTGCCATAAAATAAACTCGATTAATTCTTGAAGGGGAATTGAAATGCCGATAACAACGCGCGGCCTTCTTCGGCGTTGCGTGCGGTAGTAGTGAAACAGATATTCATTCCACGTAATTTATCGATCTTGTCATAATCAATTTCCGGAAAAGCAATCTGCTCGCTAATTCCCATATTGTAATTGCCCTGGCCGTCAAAAGCCTTCGCACTGAGCCCACGAAAATCGCGAATTCGTGGAATCGCAAAATTGATCAGGCGATCCATAAATTCATACATCTTGTCTCGACGTAATGTCACCTTGCAGCCTATGGGCATGTCTTCTCGCAATTTGAAACCGGCAATCGCCTTTTTTGCGAGGGTGACTACCGGTTTTTGGCCCGTAATCAGTGACATATCGGTGGTCGCGTAGTCGATAATTTTTTTATCCTGAGATGCCTCGCCTATGCCCATATTCACCGTAATCTTGGTAACACGTGGAATTTCCATAGACGACGAGTAACCAAACTGGGCCTGTAAGTCTTTGGCGACTGTTTCTCGATAATATTGTTCTAGCCTGGTCATATTTATTACCTTAGATGTCGATCACTTCGCCGTTTGATTTAAAGTAGCGAACCTTTCGATTATCTTCCAGCGTCTTAAATCCGACACGATCACCCTTTTGCGTATTGGGGTTAAACAGCATCACATTCGATAACTGAATCGGTGACTCCTGATCGACAATTCCGCCGCCTTCACCTGAGCGCGGATTACCCTTCACATGCTTTTTCACCATGTTGACGTTTTCCACCATCAGCCGACCGTCGTCGAGTCTTTTCAATACATTGCCTCTCAGGCCTTTGCTGCGGCCTGCTATAACAATGACTTCGTCACCTTTTTTTATCTTCAGCATGATCCTGATTCTCTAAACTTAAATAACAACGACTAATTATTAACGTCTAATTCTTCGGTGCTACAACACTTCTGGCGCCAGTGAGATGATCTTCATAAATTTCTCACCACGTAATTCACGCGTCACCGGGCCGAAAATACGAGTTCCTATGGGCTGCAAATTATTATTCAAAATAACCGCCGCGTTGCCGTCAAATTTTATTGACGAACCATCAGGGCGACGCACACCATTAGCAGTGCGAACTACCACGGCATTGTAAACCTCACCTTTTTTAACCTTGCCGCGAGGAATTGCATCTTTAATGCTGACCTTGATAATATCGCCTATCGCCGCATAACGACGTTTCGACCCACCTAATACCTTGATACATTGCATCTTTCGCGCACCGCTGTTATCCGCTGCATTCAATACTGTTTGCATTTGAATCATGAATACCTACCCGCTATGCGCCAGTTGCTTTGTCAACTACCTTGACCAGCGTCCAGGATTTTGTCCTCGATACCGGTCGACATTCTGAAATCTGTACGGTGTCGCCGATACCACACTCATTATTTTCGTCATGAATATGTATCTTGGTCGACTTTCTCATAAACTTGCCGTAGATCGGATGCTTAACCTTACGCTCGATCAAAACGACGGCTGACTTGTCCATTTTGTCACTGACTACCGAGCCAGTCTGTATTCTTAAAACCTTAGCTTCACTCACGATTTATCACCACCACGATTGGCGCTCATTACTGTTTTTACGCGGGCAATATTCCTGCGTACTTTCTTAAACTGGTCGGGGCGTATTGCATCCGGGTTAATCCCTCTTTGCATGCGCAGATTAAATTGCTCGCGCATCAGGGCAGTCAACTCGTCACGCAACTCCTGCTCCGTCTTTGAAAATAAATCTGAAGCCTTCATTACATGACCTGCCTTGAAACAAACGTTGTTTTGAATGGGAGCTTGGCTGCAGCCAGTCTGAAAGCCTCGCGTGCGATACCTTCGTTGACCCCTTCCATTTCGTACAATACTCGCCCGGGTTGAATCTTGCAGACCCAGTACTCGACGTTACCCTTACCCTTGCCCATGCGTACTTCGAGCGGCTTTTTCGATACCGGCACGTCAGGGAATACCCTGATCCAGATTTTACCGCCACGTTTGATGTAGCGGGTCATGGCCCGACGCGCGGCCTCAATCTGGCGCGCGGTAATTCTTCCACGCCCAACGGCTTTGAGACCGTATTCGCCAAAGCTCACCTTGCTACCAGCGATTGCCAGGCCCCTGTTGCGACCCTTAAACTGTTTTCTGAATTTTGTTCTTTTCGGTTGTAACATGAGTTATCTCTTACTTACCGGCCTGTTTGCCTTTTCCCGATTCTTTAGCTTCGAGACTAAAAACCTCACCCTTGTAGATCCACACCTTGACACCCAAAATGCCATAAGTAGTCAGCGCTTCAGCAAATCCATAATCTACATCGGCACGCAAGGTATGCAATGGCACACGACCTTCGCGGTACCACTCGTTACGAGCAATTTCAGCACCATTGAGTCGACCAGAGACATTGATCTTGATGCCTTCGGCGCCAATACGCATGGCGCTGGTAACCGAGCGACGCATTGCGCGGCGAAACATAACGCGGCGCTCCAGTTGTGAAGCAATGCCTTCGGCAACCAGCTGTGCATCCAGCTCGGGTTTGCGTATTTCTTCAATATTGATCTTGACGTTGTTGATATGCACCGACACCAACGACGCTACTTCAATGCGAAGCTTTTCAATATCTTCACCTTTCTTGCCGATGATAATTCCTGGGCGGGCAGAATGAATCGTCACTGTAATTGCCTTCGCAGGACGCGAGATCTGGATTCTACTCACGCCAGCCTGCGATAGTTTTTTACGCAGGTAGTTACGTACTTTCAAATCTTCGCCAAGAAAATCTGCAAAATCCGAGGTGTCCGCATACCACTTGGATGTCCAATCGGTCGCAATGCCGAGGCGGAAACCTGTTGGATGAACTTTTTGTCCCATCTGTGCCTCTTTAATTATCCGCAACAGTCACGCTGATGTGACTGGTACGTTTTATAATTCGATTACCACGTCCCTTGGCACGCGCACGCATGCGCTTCATGCTCGGGCCCTGGTTAACACAAATCTCCGAGACCCTAAGCTCGTCAATATCTGCGCCATCATTGTGTTCTGCATTTGCAATCGCGGATTCCAGTACTTTACGCACCATAACCGCCGCCTTCTTATTGCTGAAACTCAACAGGGTCAACGCCTTATCTACTTCCATACCGCGAACCTGATCAGCTACCAGGCGGCATTTCTGCGCGGATATTTTTGCATGACGATGTTTTGCACTGGTTTGCATAACCCTTACCTATCTCGCTTTCTTGTCGACAATATGGCCGCGATAAGTCCTGGTGAGCGAAAACTCGCCCAACTTGTGACCCACCATATTTTCATTGATTAAAACCGGCACATGTTGCCTGCCGTTATGAACCGCAATGGTCAGACCCACCATTTCAGGCAATATCATCGAACGCCTGGACCAGGTTTTGATCGGTCGTTTGTTATTCGTTGCAACCGCGTCAAGCACCTTCTTAAACAGATGCTGATCGACGAAAGGACCTTTGCTGAGTGAGCGGGACATAAATAGTTACCTCTTATTCCGTCTGCGCACGATCATTTTATCGGTGCGTTTGTTTGAACGAGTCTTAAAACCCTTAGCTGGCGTGCCCCAGGGCGAGACTGGATGGCGCCCACCAGAGGTACGGCCTTCGCCACCACCATGTGGATGATCGACCGGGTTCATCGCAACACCACGTACCGTGGGTCGAACACCACGCCAACGTGAAGCGCCAGCTTTACCCAGCGAACGCAGGCTATGTTCACCATTACCTACTTCACCGATAACCGCACGACAATCGGCCAGTACCTTGCGCATCTCACCAGAACGTAATCTCAGCGTAGCATAGGCACCGTCTCGCGCTACGTACTGCGCCGAAGTGCCAGCCGATCGAGCTATCTGGGCACCTTTTCCAGGCCTTAATTCAATGCAATGTACAATAGAACCAACCGGCATGGCGCGCAATGGCATGCAATTACCCGCCTTGATACCGACGTCCTCACCCGATCGAATAAGCGCGCCCTCGGCAACACCTTTGGGAGCAATAATATAGCGTCGCTCGCCATCCATATACTTCAGTAAGGCGATATGCGCACTGCGATTCGGATCATACTCGATGCGCTCGACAACCGCGTCAATACCGTCTTTGTTGCGTTTGAAATCGATCACGCGATAACGTTGCTTGTGCCCACCACCGATGTGGCGCGTGGTAATTCGTCCCGCGTTATTACGGCCGCCGGTTTTAGATTTCTTTTCAACCAGCGCCGCATGAGGTTTACCCACATGAAGACCCGGTGTCTTGACCGAAACGACAAATCGGCGTCCTGGCGAAGTTGGTTTTGCTTTTACTAGTGCCATGATTCTCTATGCACCTATGGATGCAAGGTCGATTTCATGACCTTGCTCGAGTGAAACATACGCCTTTTTCCAGTCTTTTCGGCGACCTTTTCGCGTTCCCATCCGCTTCGATTTACCATTTACATTAATAGTGCGCACATTAGCCACCTTAACGTCGAATAATTGTTCTACCGCCGCCTTAATCTCGGCCTTTTTTGCATCGGTAGCGACCCGGAACACATGCTGGTTCGACGCATCGCCAAGAATTGCTGCTTTTTCAGAGATAAGGGGTGATTTCAAAACCCGAAATACTCTCTCGTCGTTCATGACAAACGCTCCTCCAGCTTTTTCAATGCGGCCTGGTCGATCACCACGTGCTCCTGACTGACAAGGCTAAGTGGATCGACAATTGCAACATCCATCACCTGTACATTGGGGATATTTCTGGCAGCCAGGTAGACAGCCGAGTCCAGGCCATCGGTCAGGATCAACGCGTTACTAACGCCCAGATCACCGAGTTTTTGATGCATGAGTTTGGTTTTTGGTTCGCTAACACCCAGTTCAGAGATCAAAATCAGGCGCTGTTGGCGTAACAACTCTGAGACGAGGCTGCGCATGCCAACGCGATACATTTTTTTATTCAGTTTCTTACTGTAATCTTTCGGACTAGCGGCAAATGTAACACCGCCGGAGCGCCAGATTGGGCTTCTAATCGTACCGGCACGAGCGCGTCCTGTGCCCTTTTGACGCCAGGGTTTGGCGCCACCACCACTGGCCGCGGCACGATTTTTTTGCGCCTTGGTACCCGCACGAGCACCGCTCATATAGGACACGACCAATTGATGTACCAGAGCCTCATTGAACTCGGCACCGAAAGCATCCTCTGAAACAGACACCTTTTTCTTTGATTGATGTATTGCTATGTCCATGACTCTCTTAATGCTTGACCGCAGGAAGGATGATTACAACACCACTTTTAGATCCTGGCACTGCGCCCTTGACTAACACCAGGTTTCGTTCACTGTCAACGCGCACGACTTCCAGATTTTGCGTGGTGCATTTTTCCGCGCCCATGTGACCAGACATTTTCTTGCCCTTGAATACGCGGCCCGGAGTCTGGTTTTGACCGATAGATCCGTTGGAGCGATGCGAGATCGAGTTGCCATGAGTGGCGTCTTGCATGCTGAAGTTGTGGCGCTTTACGCCGCCCTGGAAACCCTTACCTTTGCTGATTCCAGCGACGTCGACTATCTGTCCCGGCTCGAATAAATCGACCTTAATCTCGGATCCGAGTTCGAAGTCGTCGACCGACTCGACACGAAATTCCCAGGCACCGCTACCAGCTTCGACGCCGGCTTTACGAAAATGTCCTGCCATTGGTTTGGTGACACGACTGGCACGACGCGAACCGTTAGTCACCTGAATTGCGGTATATCCGTCGGTTTCAACAGTTTTAATCTGTGAAATACGGTTGGGTTCGACCTCAATAACCGTGACTGGAGTCGACACGCCATCGTCTGAGAATACCCGGGTCATGCCGACTTTGCGACCTACCAAACCGAGAGACATTTTTAACCTCTATCTAGCAAACCTGAACCCAAGGATTCAGGTTATAAATTATCGAACCTCTGAACAACCCGTCCATGAATTATCAGAGGGAGAAAATCAAAAAATTAAATTTTGATTTTCTTTCTAATTCCAGTAACTTTTGCAGGCCACTGAAAACGGCTTCGCATCCTTTCGTTGTGGAAACCAAAATTCGGGTTTCCTGTTGATTTACCTGGTCTTTTTCAAACACACGGCCTGATACAGAAGGTCTGCATCAGGCCGTGAGGGCGCGCACTATAACAGAATAGATCGTCTAAGTTAAGCCCTATTCCATCAATTTAATTTAAAGCTTTTTTCAAAATTCAGGGCAATCCCAAAGGGAATTCCAGAATGATGTCTCAGGATGTTAATTGAGCTTAATTTGCACATCGACTCCGGCAGCAAGATCGAGCTTCATCAGCGCGTCTACGGTCTTGTCAGTCGGGTCAATAATATCCATCAATCGCTTGTGCGTTCTGATCTCATATTGGTCTCGTGCATCCTTGTTAACATGCGGCGAAATCAGGATCGTGAAACGTTCTTTACGGGTTGGTAAAGGAATCGGTCCCTTCACCCGAGCACCGGTACGTTTCGCAGTTGCAACAATTTCTGCCGCAGAGCGATCGATTAAACGATGATCGAAGGCCTTCAGACGAATACGAATAGTTTGATTGCTTGCCATATCAGTTACTCGTTAATTTTAGAGACGACACCGGCACCCACGGTGCGGCCACCTTCACGGATTGCAAAGCGCAGTCCGTCTTCCATCGCGATCGGTGCAATCAGGCTCACTTCCATCTTCACATTATCGCCCGGCATCAC
>Ga0255049_10000560_pt1 | contig 22809 bp, 18 predicted proteins | sample JV7_2_3_MG_FD_183615 | JGI IMG/M metagenome (GOLD analysis project Ga0255049, IMG submission 183615) | Seawater microbial communities from Jervis Inlet, British Columbia, Canada - JV7_2_3 | ecosystem: Environmental > Aquatic > Marine > Inlet | place: Canada: British Columbia | collected 2016-10-06
ACCACGAAGACTTTTTCATGGCTATTAATAAACTCTATCGTATCGTCGAGTACCGGCCAAAGTGTCCTTGGCCGATGCAATCGGTAGCTACGTCCTTGCAGCGCCAGACGCTCAATGGCCTCTGTAATGACGCCATCGAGTATGCCCGTCGCGACGATACCGATTGTGGCATTTTCGTCACCCGCCTCCACACCGACAGGCAACAGTGGACGGACAGTCTCGATCTTGCGGCTGCGCTTGTCCATCATTACGACTCGATTATCCGCTTCGGTTGAAACGCGACCCCATTCATCACGCTCGTTGCCCGTGACGAGATTCATGCCGCCCGGCGTACCCGGAACGGCCCACGGCGATATGCCGTCATCCGTCACCAAATAGCGTTTGTATTCTTCAAGCTCCGCGACATCTTCCTGCGTCAAGCGTTTACCTTGATCGACCTCGACAGCAGTGAGGTCGAATTGCTCAGTGGTGCAGCTATCATGACAAATCGCGTCCAGAGCAATGATGACCGGACACTGCGCGCGCTGCGCCAGATTGGTCGCAAGTGCACCGATTTCAAAACATTCTTTAATGGTTCCGGGCGCCAGCACAATGTGTGGGAAATCGCCATTGCCACCTCGGGTCAGCATGTTGATATCGGATTGTTCGGGTTTCGTTGGCATGCCCGTTGACGGGCCGGAACGTTGGCAATCGACAATGACCAATGGTATTTCCGCAGATCCGCAATGACCGATACTCTCTTGCATCAACGCAATTCCCGGGCCAGATGACGCCGTCATTGCCCGCACCCCTGTAAGGGAGGCCCCTATGGATAGATTGATTGCAGCCAGTTCATCCTCCGCTTGCATAACCAGTCCGCCGACGGGCCCGGAATGTCGTGTAAGAAAATTCATGATGTCAGTCGCCGGAGTTATCGGGTATCCAGCGAAGAATCGTCCGCCCGCCGCGAGAAAACCCATCGCCGTCGCATCATTACCCATGATGAACATTCTCGATTCTTCTTTCTTTATCGCCGGCAAAGAGTAGATCGAATTGCCAGGTGCGATACCCGCACTGTCGGCGAATACCTGTCCTTCGCGCAGCGCCAGCAGATTTGGCTCGAACTGAGCGCTTGACAGTTTCTTAAACTGATTTCGCAAGCGCTGCTCAACTTCATCGTCCAGCAGACCCATGATGCGACTCGCCAGCCCGAACCCGAGGCTGTTCTTGAACAAGTCGCGACGCAGGTCCCGAACCGCAAGTCGACTAAATGGAACAGGAATCAGTAATGTCTCGTCGGGGAAACGTTCAGCTGGAATTGCGCCGCGCGAGCTGTCAAAAATGATCACAGCATCGTCGGCCAGGCGATCGGCCGCTTTCTCGACTGCCTCAATATCAAACGCAATCAGCAGATCAATGTAATCACCAAGATTGCTGCGCGGCTCTGTGCTCGCGCGCATCAGAGCGGCGGCATGCCCGCCCTTGATTCTCGATGCAATGTTGCTGGTTCGATAAATGTGGTAGCCGCGGTCAAGCAATGCGCGTGACATCAAGGCAACGATTGTCAAAGAGCCGTCGCCGCCCTGTCCCGCCACCATGATGGTCATGTCGTCACAAAGCTCTGAGCGCAGACGTTTCTTGTCAATCAGGTGAGAGATATCGTAAGAGGACTGTGTCACGAATCTTTTCCTTCGTCTTGCTTCGGCGGCGCCCCGGGTCCGGTCGTATAAAAGGTCTTGGGACAAAGACTACCCATGGCCTTACGTTCTTCGAACGATGGCATTTGCGAGGGCATTGGCCGATTCTTCTTTTTATCGGAGGCCAGTTTATTCATTAGAAATTCGCCCCGAGGCTCATCAGACAATGGACGCGTTTCCAGCCAGCCATCAGCAAGTGCTGCCTGGAATGCTCCGTGGCCTCGCTTTGTGCGTATCAACGTATACGTCCAACCATCCAGACCGATGCCGCCCGCGCCGATATCAGCATTCTCTGCGCCATAATCGTGACAATACAGGCAGGCAGGACGTGCGAATTCACGGTATTTCTTCAGACTGACTTCCTTTACTTCCTTATTGTCGAGTCGGATCAGAACCTTGCCTTTGATATTAATGTTTTGAATGGTCGCCGGGTCCTCATCAATAATCTCGCCCAGCTTCTTAATACTCTCATTGGTGAAGCTCTCCGAACAAAACAGTCCGAAGGTCAGGGTGATGTTCTTTCGATACCACTGGCTTACCTGAAGCCGGATGCTGGAGTTTTGTTGCAATCTCACGCCGTCGATCTGACACGGGACACCGACCACCGCTATCGGACCCACGTCTTCCTGCATGGCCTGTTGCATAGCGAGCGTATTGGGCGAATAGGTATAACGTGATGCCGCACAAGCCAGGACGTCGTCACGATTGCGTGCCAGTTTGTGGCGGCCGACTTGACGGTTGTCTGCGTAGACATCGCCGAGAATAGCGCCTTTCAACAGGCCTTTTTCCATCTGATGCAAGATGATGGCGGAAACGATTCCGCCGTCCTGCGACCGCTCTTGAATTTCGGCATCAGTAGAACGCGAATAAAGTCCGTAGGCATACGGTCCATACCCTTCATCAATCGACGGCTCCTGAAGTTCGATGAAGTCGGTCATGTCGTTATCCGGCGGACGCAAGACCGGACACACCTCGGCGCAAAGCACACAGTTCACACATGCCTCGGCACGCGCACTGACGGGCTGCTCGTCAGCGTAATCGAAAACGTCAACCGGGCAGACGGAAACACAGGCGGCACAACCGACGCATTTACCGGGCTCGATAACGATTTCCTCCAGCAATTCATAGGCCGGAAAACCACCGCGATTCAGTTCCGTTCGCCAGGAAAAAGCCCACTCATTCGGATCGGCGTCCTCTGCCAACAGGCTCCGATAGCGATCGATGACCTCTTTTGAAGTCCGATCCTGTGCCTTCTTCTCACCGTCACTTGGCGCCGGTGAGGTTCCTTTATCAATCCACGAGTTGCTCAGTTTCATAACATTCTATTGTTTTCGGCGACCTTATCTTGGGTACATAAAGCTAAAGCCGCCCTGCAGAACACGGGGCTCACACCAGCCGCGCTCTGAATTGTCTTGTGCCTAAAGAAGATCAGCCAGCAAAAGTTGAATTAAATTCAAGATCGCCCAATAGTACAGAATTTGTCTAGCCAATGGCAAGAAAAAGACCTCCTCAGTAATTCAGGATTATTGAGAAATTTGCCGCCAAAAACCACTATCATTGACGGCTGTCTTCAAGCCGTAATTTATTGGAAACATCACATTCATGAGTGTCGCACAAAGTGGACTGCAGATTATCCCGTTGACTCGGATTTCGATGGTCGAGGCCAATGACAGCCTCGATTCTCTGCTCCTTGATGCGATCCGACAGCAGGATCTGGAGTTCGTTGACGAAGATATTCTGGTTATAGCGCAAAAGCTTGTTTCCAAAGCAGAAAACAGGCTGGTCCGACTGGACGAAATTCAAGCGTCAGAACGTGCCAGCAAGCTGGCTCGTGAAGTCGACAAGGATGAACGTCTGGTCGAACTCATTCTCCGTGAATCAACGGCTGTCATACGTTCAGCACCAGGCGTCATCATTGTTCGGCACAAACTTGGCCTGGTCTGCGCGAACGCCGGAATCGACCAATCAAACATCGACCACGATGATGGCCCATGCGCACTGCTGCTGCCGGAAGACCCTGACGCCTCCGCCGAACGCTTGCGGTCGGCGCTTGAAGCTACAAGTGGCAAGCGATTAGGGGTGGTGATATGCGATAGCGTCAATCGGCCCTGGCGATTGGGCTCGATCGCCATGTCGATTGGCAGTGCCGGGATCGCGCCACTGGATGATCGGCGCGGACAGGCCGACATTTTTGGCAGAACATTGGCCGTCACGATGTCCAATGTTGTCGATTCTGTCGCCACAGCCGCCAGCCTGGTTATGGGTGAAACGACTGAAAAGATCCCGGCCGTCATAGTCCGCGGCTTATCGGTGAGCGATGGCAAACGGAATTCGGCGGATTGCGTACGGCCGGCCAGTGAGGATCTGTTCCTGTGAAGAGCGACACGCGTATTCTGGCCGTCACCGGCGGAGTCGGCGGCGCCAAACTGTCGCTCGGACTGGCGCAACTTTTGCCCGCCGAGCGGCTGGCTTTTCTGGTCAACACGGGTGACGACTTCAATCATCTGGGCCTGCACGTTTCGCCTGACATTGACACATTGGTCTACACCCTGTCAGGCGAAGCAAATACGGAAACTGGTTGGGGACGTCGCGACGAGGGCTGGAATTGTATGGCGGCGTTGCGGGAACTCGGCGGAGAAGACTGGTTTTCGCTCGGCGACAAAGATCTCGCCATGCACATCGAGCGAACGCGTTTACTGGCCGAAGGCCGGAGTCTTACGTATGTAACCGCACAGCTAGCATCGGCGCTGGGCATTTCACATCCGATTTTTCCGATGTGCAACGAAAGCCTGCGAACAAAAGTGCGGACCGATGACGCAACCCTGGATTTTCAAACCTACTTTGTGCGAGAGCGATGCGCTCCGGTGGTTACTGGTTTCGATTTTGAAGGCGCCGCAAATACGAAGATAAATTCGAAGCTCGTCGACTGGCTGCGCGAAGCTCCAGCGAACGGCATCATTCTGTGCCCGTCAAACCCGTACGTAAGCATCGACCCTATTCTGCAAGTAAACGGCATGCGCGATTTTCTGCAGAGTAGTGAAGCGCCGGTTGTCGCGGTATCGCCGGTTGTTGGTGGTGATGCGATCAAGGGACCGACGGTCAAAATGATGCGGGAACTGGGCATTCCGAACACGGCCCAAAGTGTGGCGTCCCACTACAGTGATTTTCTTGATGGATTTGTTCTCGACCTGGAAGATCAGAATTATGCGGCTTCAATACAGGAACAAGGCATTGCAACTGTGGTCACGCAAACCGTAATGCGAACTCTCGACGATCGCGTCTCGCTGGCACGAGACTGCCTCGAATGCATCGATCAATTATCCAGTCGATAGAAACGCGCCGCTGTATCGTGGAACAACCGTTGGCGCTCGGCTTCCGTATAGCCACTGGCAACGCGCTTATAAGCGTTCCACAGCACGGTGTAAGAACAGCCTGCTTTATCGATCGGAAAATTGCTCTCAAACATGCATTTTTCAGAGCCAAATAACTCAATACAGGTTTCAAAATAAGGCGTCATCGCCGCGGCCAATTCTTCCGAGCCAGGAGGTTGGCTTAGTTTGGACCAGCCAAATCCGCTCATCGCCATCGCTCGGCCCCCAAGCTTGACGGACACGTTTTCGCAGCGAGACAGACTTTCCATTTGTTTTTTCCAGGCCTGAAACTCCTGCTCCCGGTGCTCCTGGTACGGGCCGATACCCAACGGCCCCGCCATGTGGTTAAGTACGATGTTCAGTTCCGGCAGCGTATTCGCGAGATTCGTCAGTTCGGGCAACTGCGTATGGTATAGCCAGGCATCGAAGCTCAATCCCAATTCAACGAGATGCTTCAGGCCCTGGCGGAATGACTGCAGCCCCATCTGATTTTCGACAGGCTTCGTATGCGCATTATGAATTTTTTCGTCTGCGTGCCAGGCGGTGGCGTGGCGAATCCCGCGAAATCTCGGACTCGCGTTAACGTGAGCTTCAAGAACCGGTCGAACGGCGTTGCCGAGCATCAGGTCAGCGAAACCGACAATACCAGCGGCTATATCAGTGCGGTCTTTTTGCGCCGCCTCGCGCGCAATACGATCCACTGTCACCGTCTCGCCGACGGCCTGCATATGAGCAGGTGCACTTTCGTCGTAAAACTGCAGGCACTCAACAAAGACGGTCTTAAGAATTCGATGCCCGCCGCCGATGTCCAGCAGGAATTCTTCTGCCAGATAGCGACTGTTGGGGTAAATCCAAAAGTGGTGATGTGGATCGCAAATTGGCTGCTCTGGATCCAGCGCCGTCTCTTCGGTCAAACCCAGCCAGTGCTCGCGACTGGTCATGCCGGCACGCTAATTTGAGGGGCATTTGCCAATCAAAAACCAGCCAGTTTCGTCAGCTCGTCATGAAACAGACGACGTGCCGTTTTCAGCTTGAGTCGCTTATCAAAGTAGGCTGCTGTTCGCAGACCAATGAGCAGCGAATAGCCAATCTCAGCCGCATCTTCGGGGGTCTCCGGTCCCCCGGGGGACTGCTCGAATAGATCCTTTAGGTAGCTCTTGCAATAGCGATCGAGCTTTTTCTTGCGGTCGTGCAATTGCTTGTCGTGCACCGCGACCCCGAAACATTCCAGCATGAAGCCAATTTCAGAACGAGTAATTCCTTTGCCAGCAAAAAACAAATCGGCCAGCAGATTGATCTGCTCGTCCGTCGATTCCGGCGCGAAAACTTCCAGCCTTTCGACGATCATCTGAGAAACGTTTTCGAAATAATGTTGCAGGACCGCTTCTTTTCCGGGGAAATAATAAAGCAGATGACTGGCGGTCATCCCTGCACTCTTGGCAACATCGCGCAGGGTGGTTTTTGCATAGCCTTTTTCGATGATGCATTCGTGGAAGGCTGTAAGAATCATCTGACGGCGCTTACCACCCCTGGTTCCTGGCAAACTCATTTTGTCGGTGCTCCCCTTCGATTTGCCGTCGATTCTCGCACGATTTTTGACGATTGGCTCCATAATGAAGGCGGAACCCTAGAGCTTACTGGACTCGCCGCCATCGATGACGAAGACGCTGCCCGTCACGAAATCGGACAGGGGTGAGGCCAGATAGCAGACCATTGCGCCGATTTCATCGCTGTCGGCCATACGTTTCGCAGGAATCTTGGCAACTCGCCGCGCATGCAGATCCGGCGAGTCCAACACCACACGCTGAGCATCGGTCGCGAATGCACCCGGAGCAATCGCATTTACCTGCACGCCTTTGCGCGCCAGCTCCGCAGCCAGGGCCTTCGTGAATTGCAGCAGCGCACCCTTCGAGGATGAGTATGCAACCAACAGTGGCTTGCCGAGTATTCCGGACGTGGATGCAATGTTGATTATTTTTCCGCAGCCTTGCTCAACCATGTGCCGGCCGGCAGCTTTTGCCAGCAATGCTGGCGCTGTCACATTGACCGCGAAAACTTCTTCCCAGATGCTATCGTCCTGCTCAAGAAAATTTCCCGCCGGCGCAATTCCGGCATTGTTGACAACGATGTCGAGCCGACCGAAGGCCTCAATGGCTTGCTCCGGCAAAGACTTGACCGCCTCGATGTCTTTCATGTCACAGACACAGGCACGGACCGAGCCGGGCTTTTCGGCCTCGAACTTTTGCAATTCCTCAGCGGACCGGGCAACGGCCAGGACTTTGCACCCCTCCGCAACCAGTGACTCTGCCGTGGACAGTCCTAAACCTCGACTTGCTCCGGTAACGATGGCGACTTTGTCTTCAATTTGAAAATCCATTAACTAAACTCTTCACTGAGTTTCCTTGCGATAGATTGTCGCAAGACTTCCGATGCCCCTTCATAGATTCGCATAGGTCGCGCCTGTCGATAGTAACGTTCGATTTTAGAGCCGCGCACGAGGCCAAATCGCCCCATGACCTGAACACATCGATCAACGACTCGCCCAACCATTTCACTGGCACCGAGTTTTGCCATTGACGAGTAGTGAACGTTCGCCTGTGGATCCTTACTTGCCAGGTGAGCAGCACGATACGTTATTAGTCGCGCCATCTCGATTTCCGTCCAGCAATCCGCCAGCTTTTGTGCCACTGGCCCAAGGCGATTGAGCGGCCTGCCAAACTGAATTCGGGTACTGGTATGGCGAACGGCCTCTTCAAGCGCCGCTTGTGCCAGACCGACAGCCGCCCCGGCAACGGAAACCCTGAAAACGCCCAAGGTTGCCAGCACGAAATCGAGCCCGTCCCCTCCTTCGCCAAGGCGAGCATCTCGCGCTACCTTTACGCGATCGAAACTCACCTCGCCCATGATGTGCGGTGCGATAATATCGGGGGTTGCTGTAACACGGATTCCTTCCGCGTCTGCAGGAACGAAAACCATTGAATAGCCGCTACCGTCGCGAACAAAAACAATAAAATACGACGCAGTACCGGCATTGGAAATGAAGGATTTTTCGCCAGACAAGGAAAATCCATCGCCGTCCTCGACGATCTCAGAAGTAACGGACTTTAGATCGGATCCCGAATCAGGTTCTGTCAGCGCGAATGCCGGCAGACATTCGGCGCTTGCGATCTTGGGCAACCATTGACTTCGTTGAGCTTCTGAACCGCCGATACTGAGCGCGTAACTACCAATTCCCTGCATGGCGAACAGAGAGTCTGCCTGGCAACTACGCGCCATTAGCGCTTCGCGAACCAGACAAATCGACAGCGCATCGAGTTTCTCGTCGACGCCACCGTATTGGCCGGCAACCACAAGACGGCTCAGACCACTGGCACGCAATCTCTCCAGCAGCTCCGGGTGAACTTCACTCATCTCGTCCGCTACCGGCGCCAGGTGAGCGATGGATTCCGCAAACTCACGAGCTTCCTGCTGTACTGCGAGGTGCTTCCCTTCCAGTTCAAATTGCATTCTTCAGTATCTCCGGCATTCTCAAATCTCAGCCTTGCTCGTCCCGTTTCGCCCTGCCCTCAAATTCCGGGCGCCGTTTTTCCATAAACGCTGTCGCGCCTTCGAGCATGTCATGCGAGCCGATGGCCTGCACCAGCATGCCCAATCCGCTCAGGTAGTTATCGCGGTTCTGGTTCCACCAGACATTGGAGGAGATCTTGGCAATCTCGAGGTATCGCGGACTCATGCGCAGCAACTCGTCAGCCATTCTTGTCACTTCAGCCTCGAGCTCTTCGGCGCTGACGACCGCGTTGATCAGACCCATTTCCAGGGCCTTTTCAGCGGGGTAGCGCCGGCAAAGGAAAGCCACTTCCTTGGCACGTTTTTCACCGATACTCATAGTCAGGAAATTGGTCCCGCCCAGTACCGGGGCGCTGCCGACCTTGACACCCGTCTGGCCAAAGGTCGCATTCTCGGCGGCAATGGCGAGATCACAGGCGACCACCAGTTCATTGCCGCCACCGGCGGCCGCGCCGTTGACCGCTGCGATCACCGGGCGCGGGCTGGTCCTCAATGCTTCGTATACCTTCAGGGACCCATAGAACATGCGCCTCAAGGCCTGCGGGTCCGGATCGCTGAGGTTGGCCAGGTAACCCCCGGCGCAAAATGCCTTGCCAGTACCCGTCAGCACGATAACGCCGGCATCCGCCGCGTTTTCGACAGCGGCAATCAACTCCTGCGCCATTTCGGCATCGTAGGCATTCATTCGTTCAGGGCGATTTAGCCTGATCCATTCGACTTCGCCTTTGCGTTCGACCTCAATGTCCGACATATCTACCTCTTTGATTAATATGGTTTTTATTCGTTTTTGGACCGCTGGACTCTGAGCCGTTGATGCGGCCTTTCAGGCCGACTCTGTCCATTGACAATAGCGGATATTCTGTGGAAAAATTGAATAAAGTTCAAGTTTTCCGCATTATTCATGCTCAACGACCAATTTTCCGGCCTATCCATCGGGGGGATAACGAAAATGACAATATCCACAAGCAAGACCAACCTAATACTAGCAGTCGGCCTGGTGACTGCATTCGCACTGTCATTTCCAGCGCTGTCTAGCGCGCAGCAAGGCGAGCTGGATGAAATAACCGTAACGGCTCGAAAGAGAGTGGAGAACCTGCAAGATCTGGCTTTGTCAGTGAGCGCCATGGGTGCGCAGGAAATCCAGAATAACTTCGCGACCGATTTACGCGATCTGGTTTACATCTCTCCCAATACCGTACTGGATGACACCAACCAGGGCCCCGGCGGCGTCGCAGCTGCTTATATCAGGGGTATCGGCGTATCAGAGGTTGAGAAAAACTTTGACCCCGCGGTTGGCGTTGTCGTCGACGGAATTTTCCGCGGCACGATGACTGGCAGCATTCAACGGGCCTTGGACATGGAGCGCGTTGAGATTCTTCGCGGACCGCAGGGAACACTATTCGGTCGCAATACAATCGGTGGCGTCATCATCCTGGAGCGCAGCAAACCGACAATGACAACGGGCGCAAAGATTCGGGCCACGGTTGGCGACTACGACACTACCGGTATTGATGGTCTGATCAATTTCGGCAACGGCGAAACTTTCGGAGCCAAGATCAGTGCGGGCTACCGCAAGCAAGGCGAAGGATTTTACGATAATTCGGTGACTGGCTCCGACGAAGGACGTAGCGAATACAACTCGGTGGGCATCAACCTGCTTTGGGCGCTGACTGAGGAATTCGAGGTCGAGTTTACCTACGATAGAGAACGAACCGACCAGGACACGCCGCCATTGCTGAACGTCGGGCAGCCGGGTCAGTTATTTTGTGACGCCTTCGGGTTGTGTGCGCCGAACCTCACTACGCCCATGTCAGGCGACCGTTATGCAGTTATTACAGCCTACGGCACTGATGCGTTAAATCCGACGCCTCCATTACCGTTCGACCCGCCTGGGTACGACGAACCTCATAGTTATCGCGACGCAACGTTCGACGCCGATACGACTCAGATGGAAATGCGCTGGGATCTGAACGACGTATTCCGCTTCGACTACATTGTCGGACGTTGGAAAACCAAGGAAACCGTTGTCACTGACTGGGACGGTACTCCGCAAGTGATGTTCCACACGGACCGACCGGCCGAATATGGTCAGACGACTCACGAGTTGCGATTGACCTACGATGCGGGTGAGGCAATGACTTATACCGCCGGCATGTACTCCTGGGACTCTGATTACGAGATACGCCTCAGAAGCTATATCGGCTTTGCGGTGCCTGGCCTGGTACTGGACCTGCCGCAAAGGACCATCCAGACCAACAAGTCCACGGCCTGGTTCGTTGAGGGCGATTATCGCTTCGGAAACGGCTGGACCTTGAACCTCGGCGGCCGATATACAGAAGACAAGAAGACCACGGATCAATCTGGCGTGAATGTCGGTGCTGCGCGCGCCGATTGGAGTGAGTTTACGCCGAAAGCGGCACTGACGAAGGCACTCAACGATGACTCAATGATTTATGTCCTGTACTCGGGTGGCTATCGTGCCGGTGGCTTTAACGGCCGTGTCGACGGTGCCGAAACAGCGACTACCCCGTATGACCCTGAAACGGTTGATAACATAGAGCTCGGTTATCGTTCCGAATGGGCCAATCGAACCTTGATTTTCAATGCGACCTTGTTTTCTATGGATTACAAGGACAAGCAGGAAGAGATTCAGGCGCCGTCCGCGACCTCCGGCACAGGCCAGGTGACACGTGTTGTTAACGCGTCCACGGCCACCATTCAGGGTCTGGAAGTCGACTTGATGTGGCTTGCGACAGAGGGTCTGACGCTGCGGGCAAATTTGGGTCTGCTGGACGCGTCCTATGACAGCTTTCTCGTAAATACTGGCACCTCCGATGCGCCTGTAATGACCGATTTCTCGGGTCTTGATTTCCGGCGTGCGCCGGAAGTTACTGCGAGCCTGAGCGGCAATTTTGAATGGGAAGTTGGCGAGGGATCAGCGATGATCCAGGCTGGCTGGCGTTATCTGGACAAACATGAAGTCGATTTTGCCAATAAGCCCGAGTTGACCAATAAAGAACAGCACCTTGTCGATGCGTCATTCAATTACAGTCTTCGGGACTGGCGTTTCAGCGTCTTCGGCCGCAACCTGCTTGAAGAGGACGGTTACCAAATCGGCTTCGACGTAGCGGGTCTTTGGTCCTACGCAGCACCGCGGGCACCGAGAACGATTGGCGTAGAGGTTGGCTACAGCTTCGGCGACTAACACGCACCGTATTCACGAGAGTATGCTTAGAAACCAATGCCGGTCCGTTTACTCAATGGGCCGGCATTATTAAGACTATTAGGAGAAGAAATATGTCTAAACCTACCGTTACATTCGACCCAGTCAAGCTCGAACAACTCCGGGTTGCCCAGGATTACCCGATGGAGAAAGATGAATTCGATCTTCTGTACCACGAAAGCGCCTATTGCAACATGGGTCACGTCAACAAGAGAGGCTATCCTGTGGTCACCCCGATGTTCTTCGTCATCAAGGACGAGAATGTCATGATGTCCAGCATCAAGAACTTCCGCCACAAGGTGGGTTGCCTGATGGAAAATCCAAAGATCACGGTCAGCATCCACAATGACGGCACCAACGTGCGCCACCAGAAAGCCATCATGGTCATGGGCCAGGCAGTGGTTCACGATGATGATGCACTGATGCGTGAAATCCACTGGAAAATAATTGACAAGTATTTCTTCGAGCTGACCACGGACGAAGAGCGGGAAGCGGCTTTCGCGGCAGTCCATACGCCCTTGCGCTGCATCATCGAAGTCGTCCCGGAAAAAATCCTGACCTGGGACCTCGGCAAGATGCTCGACGCACACGATGAAGGTGTCTGGTACGGCGAGTCGCAAAAGCTGGTCGAAAAATACATCGACAAGAAATACCTGTAGCTGCGGCATGCCGGTTCACTATTGATAAGCAGATCGGGAGACATAAATGGGTCAATGGGACGATAAGTTTGAGCGCCACGCACAAAAGTGGGAAAGCTGGAATATGCAGGAATATTCTCAGCATGATCGTGTTCTTCCGAAGATTATCGAAGACAAAGCGCGGCAACATCCCAACCACGTTGTATTCCAGTTTCGGGACGACCCGATCACGTTTGAAGAACTCAACGCCCGGATAAACCAGGCGGCCAACGGCTTTTTGGAGCTAGGTGTCAAGCATGGCGACAAAGTCGCCATCATGATGCCGAACAGCCCGGAGTTTCTTTATGTGTGGTTTGGCTTGAACAAGATCGGCGCCTGCGAGGTGCCGGTCAATGTTGCCCTCAAAGGCCAGGGACTGGCCTACCAGATGGTGCAATCCGATTGTGTCGCTTTGGTTGCTGACCTGCAGTATCTGGATCGTCTTGAAGGCATTGTGGGCGAACTCGAAGCCATTCGACACATCGTATATACCGACAGTACAGCCAGCGGCACGGCCCAACCCACGTGGGCCGGGTTCGAGCACGTGACATACGCAGCGTTCTCGGATCGCTCCGAAGACTCTCCGGGCGTCGCCGTGCATTACAGCGATCTGGCATCGATTCTGTACACATCTGGTACGACAGGTGTTTCAAAAGGCGTGATGTTTAGTCATCACTACTGGTATGACATCTGGGCCGAATCTGTCAAATACTCGCGGTATACACAAGACGATGTGTTGTATACAGGCTTACCGTTCTTCCATGGCAACGCACAAGGCATCACCGTCGGACCCGCCATTCTGGCCGATGCTAAGGCCGTTATCGTCGATCGCTTTTCGGCATCACGACTGTGGGACGATTGCCGACGCTGGGAGTGCACCGAGGCTAATTACATCGGCGGCATCATTCCAATTCTGCTGAAACAGGAACCGCACGAGAATGACGGTGACAACCCTGTACGTCTGATGGTCGGCGCCGCCGCTCCTCAGGACGAATGGCACGAATTCCAGAAGCGTTTTAACACCAAGATTCTGGAGGTCTACGGTATGACCGAGTGCTACTGCTGTCTGGTCAGCCCCTACGACGATCCGCGGGCCGGGGCTTGCGGCAAAACGATTACGGGCTGGGATGTCAAAATCGTCGACGATGATGACAATGAGTGCGAACCGAACAGCCTTGGTGAATTTGTAGCACGTTCGAACAAGATGTTTGTCGGCACCACTGGTTACTACAACAAACCGGAAGCAACGATTGAGTTGTTCAAGAATGGCTGGATTCACACGGGTGACCTTGGACGCATGGACGAAGATGGATACTTCTTTTTTGTCGACCGCAAGAAACAGGCAATCCGTCGTCGTGGCGAGAACATCTCGTCATTCGAGGTTGAGTCGGTGATTTCGTCGCATGACGATGTACTCGAATCCTGTGTCGTCGGCGTGCCGGCTGACGTTGGCGAAGAAGAAGTCAAAGCGGTTGTCGTGCTTAAGGAAGGCCGGACCGCGACTGAGGAAGATCTCATTCGCTGGTGCGAGCCGCGCATGGCCTATTTCGCAATTCCTCGATACATCGCAATTCGCGATTCCATGCCGAAGACACCCAGCGAACGTGTCGAGAAATTCAAGCTCAAAAATGAAGGCATCACCGACGACTGTTGGGATCGTGAGGCCGAGGGAATCGTATTAGAAAGGTAAATCCTAGAAAGGTAATTCTATGAGCAATCAGACGAAGGGGCTCACACGGCGCCAAATCTTGACCGGTGCCGGGGCGGCCGTCACCTCGGCCGGCGTCATTTCTTTAACGGGTTGCGAGTCGGTTGCTACCTATAACTGGCATCACGAGACAGATATTCTCGTCGTCGGTAGCGGTGTCGGAGCTGCGAGCGCAGCTCTGACGGCGCACGGCAACGGCAACGCCGTGATGCTTATCGAGAAAGCCGGTTTTTTCGGCGGGACCTCGAACAAGTCTGCCGGCGTTCTGTGGATACCGAACAATTTCACATTGAAGGAACGAGGCATTGAGGATCGCCGGGACGATTGCGTCCGATATCAGGCGAGATTCTCATATCCCGAGCGCTTCAATGCTGATGATGCAAATCTCGGCATCACTCTGCACGAACTTTCGCTACTTGAGGCCTTTTACGACAATGCGTCTGACGCAGTCGATTCCTTGCGGGCCAGCAACAGCCTCAGTGTCGGAGAATGGCGCATGTTTGCGCTCGACCGCCCGGCGACGGATTACCTCGACCATGTACCGGAAAACAAGACACCGGCCGGTCGGGCCCTGGGTCCATTGAGAGAAGACGGCTCAATGGGTGGCGGTGGCGACCTGATGGCTCAATTGGGCGCCGCGATCGAAAGACAGAATATTCCTGCATTGGCAAATCACCGAGCGGTGAAGCTGATCCAGGACGAAGATGGCCAGGTCATTGGCGTGCAAGCCGACAATAATGGCGAGACCGTCAATTTCAAAGCCAATAAAGCGGTTATATTTGCGACCGGTGGCTACGCCCACAACCGCGAAATGACCGACAAACTGCAGCCGATGCGATTGTACGGATCATGCGCGATGCCGGCTGCTGAAGGTGATTTCATCAATATCGCAACATCCGCAGGAGCGCAGCTCGGCAACATCGGCGGTGCCTGGCGAACGCAGATTCTTTTGGAAAACGCCCTGGCCAGTCCGCTTCTGGGACAGGGTGTTTTCTTCCCGCCCGGTGATTCGGCGCTGCAAGTCAACAAGTATGGCGTGCGAGCGGTGAATGAGAATCGCAATTATAACGACCGGACTGAAGCGCATGGTCTGTTCGATTCATCTCGCGCTGAATATCCGAATCAACTGATGTTCATGATTTACGACCAGAGAACGGCAGAAGCGTTTGCCGGTGCCTATCCCCTGCCGGCGGAACCCGATGCCGCTCCGTATGTGCTGAGTGGCCAAACACTGGAGGAACTGGCCGCGGCAATTCGCGATCGATTGGGAGAGATATCAGCCAGCACCGGTGGCCTCGAATTGGATGCCTCATTTGCAGACAATCTTCGCAAGACGATTGCGAAATTCAATGGTTTCGCAGTATACGGTGAGGACGAAGACTTTCAGCGTGGCAAGAACGCATACGACAGTGAGTGGCACCAGGTATTTTCACCGATGGCTGCCGGCACCGATTGGCCGAAAAATCCGTATCCGTCGATAACCATGCACCCCTTGCAGGATGAAGGGCCGTATTACGCGATCATGCTCGCGGCCGGCGCACTCGATACCTGCGGCGGCCCGGTGATTGATGCCGGGGCGAGAGTACTCGACGGTTACGGCAATCCGATTCCCAATTTATACGGTGCGGGCAACTGCATCGCCAGTCCGTCGGGAGATGCCTATTACGGTGCCGGCCATACACTCGGCATGTCAATGACGTTCGGCTATATCGCCGCCAATGCGGCGAGTGAAGACTCGGCGTCATGAGCAGCAGCATCGATGCACTGGAACGCCGGATAGACGAGCTGGAAAGCCGGGCGGCTCTGCGCGACCTGGTCACTGATTATTGCCGCGGCTTTGATACTCATAATTGGGAACAATTTATCTCGATCTGGCACGAGGATGCCGTCTGGGAAATCGGGCCGCCGTTCGGTACGTTCGAGAGCCACGAAGGTATCCGCACGGCCGTGTTCGACGTGCTCTACCCTGCGTGGCGCGAAACTCACCACCTGACGTCCAATCTGAATTTGTCTTTCGATGGACCGGACCGTGCGCGAGGCATTTCTGACGTCGATTGCATGGGCGCAACTGCTGACGATATTGTGCAGATGATTTCAGCGACGTACACCGACGACTTCGAGCGTCGCGACGGCGTCTGGAAAATAGCCAAGCGCCATGTGGTCATTCACTATTTCAATCCTGTACCGGGCGCAGAAATGACCGCACCGGCCGGTTAGAGCGGCGTAAGAAGCGCTCGACCCAATATCAATCTCCGAGTCAATCTCCGAGGCGAAATACGTACAGCGCGTTGCCGCCGCTGGGTTGATAAATCTCCGGAGCCTGCTTAGCCGTTAACAACTTAAACACGCCCAACCCGGTGGCTACGGCGATGTATTGCACACCATCGACGGCGTAAGAAATCGGGTAGCCATGGAGGCCCGAACCGAGCCGGACCTTCCACAACTCCTCACCTGTTTGCGAGTCGAAGGCCTTGAACCAGCGATCCATATCACCGATGAAGGTCAAACTGCCCGAAGTAGCCAACGCGCCGGTTAGAAAAATCGCACGCTGCGTGTGATCCCACGTTTGTTGCATGGTTTCGAGATTGTAGGCCGTCAGGCGACCGAGCATTCCGTTCGCTTCAGGTAACGGGTACACGCGCGACTCGCCGCCATAGCCGCCACCGCCGTCGGTCATGTCGACTTCCCGTCCCGTCATCTCGACACACAATTGGTGCAACGGAATTATCAGCGACTTTTGGCCAGGGTCGTAGGCGGCCGACTGCCAGTTGTGACCACCGTAAATGCCCGGACAAACATCAACAGGCTCGTCGATTGTCGCGTCAATAATGTCCTGTCGATACGTGACGATGCCGTGCTCACGATCAATTTTTGAATACAGGTTTTGGCGCATCGTTTCCGTTAGCTCGACGAATTCTCCGCTTTGCCGATCCAACTTCCAGAGGATGCCGTCTTTGCCGATCGTAACGAGCTGCTTCTTGCCATCCAGATCGACCAGCACTCGCTCGAATCCCACTTCCATATCCAGAGTTTCGCCAGCAATGTGTTGAAAATGCCATCGAATCTCCCCCGTTTTCGGATCCAGTGCCAGCGTCGAATTCGTATACAACGCGGCGTCCAGAGGTGACATACCACGGCTGGCGGCTACCCAGGGTTTGGCCTGTGAGGTACCGATATAGAACAAATTGCTAACCGGGTCATAACTACCCGGCATCCAGGTATCGCCGCCCGCCCGCAAGTTTCGCGGCAGGCCGGCCCAGCTATCGCCTCCCGGGTCATCGGGCATTGCGATCGTCGATGTGCGCCACAGCTCCTCACCGCTGTCCGGATCGTGGCCCGTGATAAAACAACCTTCCGGCTTATATCGTTCGCAACCGTTAATGCCGCTGATGACCACCCCGTTTGCGACCGTCGGTCCACTCGTGTGCGTAAATCCTTTATTCCAATCGGCTTTTACCGTCTTCCATAGCTGCTCACCGGTCCGAGCATCAACAGCAACGATGGCTGCGTCGTAGGTCGCCATGAACAACTTGTCTTCATAAATGGCGATCGAGCGAGTTGGGCCGCCGAGCGTTTGCGACCCCGGCTCATAATCGTTTTCGAATTCCCAGATCACCTCTCCGGTGGCAGCATCCAGCGCCTGAATCGTGTTTTGCGGGTGTGTGAGATACATGACGCCGTCATGAACCAGCGGTGTGCCCTGGTTGCTTCCATCACGCATAGTGATGACCCAGGCCAGGGTCAATTGATCGACGTTTTCCAGGTTTACCTGATCCAGCGGACTGTGGCCCCAGCCGTCCATAGTTCTGCGCCAGCTTAGCCAATCGCCGTCCGCAGGATCGGCCAGCATCGCGGCACTAACCGGGGCGTAATTCTCAACCACCTTGTTGGTAAAACCGGACGCTTGTCGGGCCGCTTCCGCGATTCCGCTCGCACCTTCCCAGTTTTCCGAATCTTCGTTCATTGCCTGGGACTCGGCGGGTGCCCACGCATCACCCAGCAGGAATTCCCCCATGACAAGCTTGTTACTGATGGCCTCCGAAAGGTCGTCAACATTGCGCTTTAGAACATAGGCTGTGACATCAAGTGCTGCGGCCTTATCGAGTGACCCTGGCTTGCCGCCCGGCATGGTGTCGACGACCAGCCGGACGAAACTCTCTACCGATGCGTTTTCCCATTTTCGAAGCAGTGACGTTGTAGACAGGTCCAGGCCATGGGCTGTGCCCTGCATCTTCATGCCGTGACACTCGACACACTGCTGTTCGTAAATGGAACGGCCGACCGAGCCGCTGGCCTCGGTGGCCTCGGTGGCCTCGGTGGCCAATACAATGGCAACAAGAAGCAGCGAAATCCGGATCACGCCATATCGGTCCTGTGTCGACTAAGATCACCGATCAGATCCGGCGAAATCCGGCGACTGGTAAATTGCCAATCACCATCCGCTTTCTCAAAACGGTCGTGGTAATGACCAATGAAAATCGCCTGCAATGGAAAATCGGGGCGCAGCGCTTGGTACACAGTGATATAGCTCTCGGCAACAGCCGTTTGTCCGCTCTCGCTAACATCGATTTGCACATTACTGAGTACGTGTTTAGCGTGCGTTTTACCATCGTACAATGTGACCTGTTTGAGAAAGTTACGCACTGCTTCTGCACCGATTGCAGGTCCGGCTGGATCACCGATAACCTCAAAACTGCCGTTCGCAAACAGATTGGCGAAGCCGTCCAGATCGCCCCGGTCTATCGAGTAACAATACTCGTTCATCAATCGTCTGATTTCGTGCATCGCATCACTCATGTGCATCTCACCTCAGGACATTCGTAAACCGGCGTCAAGACGAATCGTCTCACCGTTGATGTATCGATTATTGACGATGTGCTCGGCCAGTGCAGAAAATTCCTCCACATCGCCAAGCCGGGATGGATTCGGAATTGATTTGGCAAGGCTCTCTTTGGCTTCGTCAGAGATACCCTTCAGGATCGGCGTTTCAAACAAGCCGGGTGCGATAGTGACAACGCGAATACCGTAGTAGGCAAGATCTCTGGCCACCGGCAGCGTCAGGCTGATGATTCCGCCCTTACTCGCCGCGTATGCAACCTGCCCTTTTTGTCCCTCGTAAGCTGCGATCGACGCCGTATTGATAATGACGCCTCGTTCGCCGCCTTCGCCGGGCTCGTTCAGAGATATTTTCTCAGCTGCTTGAGCCATGACATTGAAAGTGCCGACCAGATTGATGTTGATGACATCTCTAAACAATTCTATCGGGAATCGGCCGCTGCGACCCAGAGTTTTGGTCGCACCGCCACCTCGACCTGCGCAGTTCACGCAGACATGAATCGCACCGAAGGTTTGCATGACCTTTTCGATTCCCGCCGTGATCACTTCGTCATCACCGACGTTTACGGAACAGAAGATCGCTTGCTCACCAAGTTCGCCGGCCAGTGCTTCTCCCAGCTCTTCGTTAAGATCAAAAATCGCGACTCGCGCGCCCGCCTTAACAAAGCGCTCGACCGTGGAACGTCCGAGCCCTGACGCCCCGCCTGTGACAATCGCTACTTTATCATCTAATTCCATTTTGAATTCCTGACTGTAAGACCGATTTAGCAATCGGCTATTCGGCCGAAACTGCGCGACCGTCAAAGCAGTAACTAAGCTCTGTTTTTCTGACCAATAGTCAGAGTGCCTGAATCTTTTTTTGAACTAAATACAAATTCTATGATAGCTTATCGGTAGATACACAAGCTAGTATTTCTGCCTTAAATTTCTGCCGTCGAAGCGGGTGTTACTCGCTCGACGTAAGCAAGGTTGACCCGAATCCATGCGAGACGCCTACATATTCGATCACGTTAGAACGCCGCGCGGCAAAGGCCGTCCTGACGGCGCACTGCATACAGTTTCGCCGGTCAATTTGCTCGCACAGTCACTCACTCACTTGCGCGAACGAAACGACCTGGACACCACACTCGTTGAGGATGTCATCGCTGGTTGCGGCTCACCCATCGGCGAACAAGGCAGCGCGATAGGTCGCAGTGCGGCGTTGGCCGCTGACTATGCGCAGTCGACGCCGGGTCAGCAGATTCATCGCTTCTGCTCTTCCGGCCTCGAGGCCGTCAATCTCGCCGCTGCCAAAGTTGCCTCAGAACAATGTGATCTCGTGGTCGCTTCGGGCGTAGAGAGTATGTCGAGGATTCCGATCGGTTCATCGGGAGGAGCATGGTCTTCGGATCCAGAACTCGCGGACAAGATTCATTTTGTGCCGCAAGGAATTGCTGCGGACCTGATCGCAAGCCTTCATCGCCACAGCCGTGGTGATCTCGATCGCTACGCTGCGGCTAGCCAACAACGGGCTGCACACGCCTGGGATGATGGCCGCTTTGACGGTTCGGTAGCCCCGGTGGTTGATGAAATCGGCAACCTGCTACTGAATAAGGACGAGGCCATACGGTCCGGTACAAGTCAGGAAAGTCTCGGCAAACTGAAACCGGTTTTTGCCGAACTCGGAAAAATGGGATTTGATCAACAAGCGATTCTGAAGTACCCGCAACTGGATAGTATCGATCATGTTCATACGGCAGGAAATTCAAGTGGCATTGTCGATGGTGCCGCCACCGCATTAATCGGCAACGCGGAAATGGGCGAGCGACTGGGCATCAAACCACGCGCACGAATTCGATCCTGCGCCTCCGTGGGCACGGACCCTACGATCATGCTGACCGGCCCGACGCCGTCCGCCCGTATCGCATTGGAAAAAGCGAAAATGAGTCGCTCCGATATTGATCTGTTCGAATTGAACGAGGCCTTCGCCTCGGTCGTTTTGCTTTTCATGGAAGAACTTAATATTCCGCACGAGCAAATCAACGTCAATGGCGGATCGATTGCAATGGGCCACCCGATTGGCGCCACTGGTGTGATGATTCTGGGTACGGCGCTCGATGAACTGGAACGCCGCGGTCAGGGAACTGCGTTGGTCAATCTCTGCGTCGGTGCCGGCATGGGTACTGCGACGATTATCGAGCGGCTTTGAAATGAACAAACCCATGGGCAAGACAGCAAACGATAGCAACATAAGCTTCAAGACCATTCAGTATCGCGTTGCCGACAATGGCGTGGCATTCATCGGTATCGACGTACCCGATCGCGACGTCAATATCCTGACACCGCAACTGCATGTCGAATTGGGAGAGGTTGCAGCCCAGTTGGCTAGCGATGACTCTGTCAGCGGCGCAGTCCTGCATTCCGCGAAGCAGGGCTTCATGGCGGGCGGCGACCTGAAGCGCATCGTAAATTACTACGCATTGGACAGGACCGCGGCCGAAGCCTATGAGCAGTCACGGACGTTCAGCCAGTCCCTGCGACAGCTCGAAACCTGCGGCAAACCCGTCGCTGTCGCAGTCAATGGTACGGCAATGGGTGGCGGTCTTGAAATGGCGCTCGCCTGCCACTACCGGGTCGCAATTGACGACGACGAGATTCTGCTGGGGCTGCCGGAAGTTACATTGGGCCTTATCCCTGGCGCTGGCGGAACCCAAAGATTGCCCAGACTCATTGGACTGAAGGAAGCGACCTCGATGATTCTGGACGGCACCGCAATTAGTCCCGCGCGCGCGTTGGAGCTTGGCATCGTCGACGAGTTGGCAACACCCGATGAGTTGCTGAATACTGCCGAGCGCTGGGTCCTCGCAAATGGCCGACCCGATCAGCCTTGGGACCGCAGAGGATTTCGCATACCTGGAGGTTCGAAACTGAATGACATGAATGTTGGCCGTCTATTTCAGATTCAGACCGCGAAAGTCGGCGCACAGTATCGACATAACTACCCTGCGCCCATCGCCGCTTTAAGAGCACTGTTCAATGGCACAACCGTGAATTCCATTGACCAGGGACTACGCATCGAAACCCGTGAGTTTTCAGCTTTGACGCGCGATCCCGTCGCGCGAAATATTATCCGCACACTCTTCATCAACAAGCGTGAGCGAAAATTCCGTAAAGGGGATGCCGACTCGGCGCTGCTGGAACTTTGTGAACAAGCGTATGCCGATGAGGCGCAGAGGATGTTGGATCAGGGCGTGCCCCGCGCTGTCATTCGCAATGCAGCCTGGGCGGCGGGCATGAAAGACCATCCCGCAGGCCTTGAAGCGGCGGAGACTACATCAGCAAAGGAGCCAGCGAGCTATGACTTCGCACAGCTAAAACAACGTCTGCTCGCCATACAGAGCCTTGTCGCCGCTGAACGATGGTCGAGAGAACAACTGGACCCGGTCACGGCGGATTTGTCGACGGTTCTGGGAGGCGGGTTCCCCTCCTACACTGGCGGTGTCATGTCCTATGTCAGCACAATGGGCCTGCCGAAATTCATCGCCCATTGCGACAGATTTGCCGATGAGTTGGGTGAGCATTTCCGGCCATCCGACGAGCTACGAGCCCGCTCGGATTATCAGGATCGCTGATCGAAGCGTCGACCAACCATCGCACCTGCGATATTCACCTTCTGTATGTCGATAGCACCACCGGCGATTCCCCATCCCCAGGCATCGCGGAATCGACGCTCCATCGGGTATTCCTTCGAGTACCCGTAGCCACCCATCAG
>Ga0255049_10000563_pt1 | contig 22739 bp, 22 predicted proteins | sample JV7_2_3_MG_FD_183615 | JGI IMG/M metagenome (GOLD analysis project Ga0255049, IMG submission 183615) | Seawater microbial communities from Jervis Inlet, British Columbia, Canada - JV7_2_3 | ecosystem: Environmental > Aquatic > Marine > Inlet | place: Canada: British Columbia | collected 2016-10-06
ACTTGTTCGCGGACAAGAAGGTGGTTCTTGTTTCGGTGCCGGGTGCGTTTACGCCGACTTGCTCAATGAATCACCTACCGGGATTCGTCGATCAGGCCGCACAACTGAAGTCCAAAGGGGTCGACAAAATCGCCTGCATGGCGGTTAACGATGTTTTCGTGATGGACGCCTGGGGTAAGGATAGAGGCGTCGGCGATGATGTCATGATGCTTGCCGATGGCAACGGCGAATATGCGCGGGCATTGGGACTCGAGATGGACGGAACCGGGTTTGGTATGGGTATGCGCGGCCAGCGTTTCGCGATTGTTGTCGACAACGGCATTGCGACACACGTCGGCGTTGAAGCGCCCGGGCAATTTGAAGTCAGCAAGGCGGAAGCAATCCTCGAAGCCTTGTAATCGCAACGTTCGCTGGCGTTTAGCCGAGCGCGTCTGTCAGCTCGGGTACGATGTTGAATAAATCGCCGACGAGGCCAATGTCGGCGACCTCGAAAATCGGTGCTTCTTCGTCTTTGTTGATTGCGACGATAGTGCCTGCGTCTTTGATGCCGGTGATGTGCTGGATCGCGCCGGATATGCCGATCGCGATGTACAGGTCCGGCGCGATGATCTGGCCGGTTTGCCCCACCTGGGTTTCGGGCGGGACGTAGCCGGCATCAACCGCCGCACGGGAAGAGCCGACTGCGGCACCCAGTTGGTCCGCCAGTTTGTAGATGAGTTCGAAGTTCTCGGCACTGCCAATTGCCCGACCGCCGGAGACCACTTTGGCCGCGGCCTGTAAGTCCGGCCGATCGGATTGACCGGTCTGCAATTCGACGAAGCGCGTGTGCGTCGGAATCTCTACGTCAGTATCGGCGCTCTCGATGGCGGCGGAATTACCGCCGTCAGCCGCCTGGTAGGAGGCCGCACGCACCGTTGCGACGACGATGCTGTCCGCCGACGCCTCTACCGTTACTATCGCATTACCGGCGTAAATCGGGCGCTTGAATCGATGGCTCCCTTCCACGCTCATGATGTCGCTAACCTGGTTGACGCCGAGCAGGGCGGCAACGCGTGGCATCAGGTCTTTGCCGAAAGTCGTGGACGGGCCAAAAACGTGGCTGTAATCGGAGGCCAATGCCGCAATTTGTGGCGCGAGTACGGACGCGATAGCGGGGTCGTTTTGCTCGTGTTCGATCGTCACTACGCGACTGACCGCGCTCAACTGCGCTGCCTCGGCGGCGACAGTTGCCACTGACGCCCCGAGAACCGCGATTTCAATAGTGGCGCCGTCGATCTGTGCCGCACAACTAACGCACTTGGCTGCACTTGGATTTAACGCCGCGCCATTATGCTCTGCAATAATCAATACTTTTGACATTAAACGAGTCCTTTGTCCTTAAGCGCGGCAATCAGTCCGGCCACATTCTCGACCATCATGCCGCGTTGCCGATCTTGTGGCGGTTCGTACGCGGCAACGTTTATAGTCGGCGCGGATTCTATCCCAAGATCTGCCAGCGGAATCTGTTCGAGCGGCTTCTTCTTGGCTTTCATGATGTCCGGCAACTTGACGTAGCGCGGCTCGTTCAGGCGAAGATCAACGGTGATGACAGCGGGCAGGTCGATCTCGAGCGTTTCCAGGCCGCTATCCACCTCACGCGTCACTCTCGCCGTGTCGCCGTCGAAACTAACTTCCGATGCGAATGTCGCCTGCGGCCGCCCCCAGACGGCGGCCAGCATCTGGCCCGTCTGGCTGTTGTCGTCGTCAATTGCCTGTTTACCGAGAATGACGAGCTCCGCAGTCTCACGATCGACAAGTGCCTTAAAGATACGTGCTGCGGTCAGCGCGTCCGTAGCCGCATCGGTTTCTACAAGAATCGCTCGGTCGGCACCCATTGCAAGCCCTGTACGAAGTTGCTGCTGTGCCTCTGATGTACCGATCGAGACGACAACGATCTCCGATGCTTCTCCGCGCTCCTTGATACGCAGCGCTTCCTCAAGGGCGATTTCGTCAAAAGGATTTATGCTCATTTTGACGCCATCGGTTTCGACGCCACTGCCGTCACTCTTGACCTGTACGCGCACGTTGTAATCAACGACACGCTTCAGACCGACCAATATCTTTTCCACTCGTCAGGCTCCAGTAATTGCTCGCGCGAATAGCACCGGCTTTCGCTGTGGCACGCCATTGTGTATGACGCTCTCACGGTGTACAAGAGCAAAAACACCAAGTCACGGGGCATAGAATGCGAAACGACGACAATCTCATTAACGCACAGAACCTCGCTGCGTGCGTAGACCATCCGGGGGTGCGAATTCTCGACTGCCGTTTCGACCTGGCCGACCCGACAGCGGGTCGGCGTGCCTACCTTGCGGCCCACGTCCCGGGTGCGGTGTTTGCTGACCTCGACCAGGACCTGGCCGCACCGGTCACTCCGGAAAGCGGTCGTCATCCGTTGCCTGACGCCGACGTGCTGGCTACGACGTTCGGCCAATTGGGAATAGGCAACTCGACCGATGTTGTTGTGTATGACGGCGCTAGCGGCGCTTTCGCCGCACGTGCATGGTGGTTGCTGCGTTGGCTGGGGCATGAACGGGTTCGGCTGCTCGACGGTGGCTACGAGCATTGGCAGTCATCCGGCCTTGTAGTTGCCGGTGGCGACGAGCAGGTTGCCGCAAAACAGTTTGTCGCCAGCCCATGTGTGGACAAAATCCTGACTACCGCCGAACTAGCAAGCAATATGGATGCTATCTCCGACGTGCGGCTAATCGATGCCCGCGACGCCGCGCGATTTCGCGGTGAAGTGGAGCCTATTGATGCGGTCGCCGGGCACATTCCCGGTGCCAGAAACCTGCCGTTTCAGGCAAGCTTGAGAGACGACGGCCGCTGGAAAGCGAAGCATGATCTCGATGCGCTGTGGCAAACGGTACTCGGTGGCGACAAGGAGCGCGCCTGGGCCGCAATGTGTGGTTCCGGGGTAACGGCCTGTCATTTGGTCGTTTCTGCGTTGCAGGCGGGTTACAAGGAGCCTCGGCTCTATGTGGGGTCTTGGAGCGAGTGGATTCGGGATTCCGAGCGCCCGGTCGGGCGTGGCCCCGGGGTAAACCCGCTCCTGGTGCCTGCGGATATGACCTAAACTTAATGCTGATTCGCTGTCTAATTTGGGGTTGGATGGGCCTTTGGATGGAAACATCGCTTGGCCATAGTTACCGATTATGGGAATCAATAAGTGTTTATTAAACAAATATTTATTACGCTTTCCTTAGGTACATTAGTAGCTTGTGCAGGGACACAGACAGATGACGGTAGCGCTATTTCGTCGCACTCCGATTGCATCTCCCAGTCAAGTATCCGAGGATACAGCGTCCTCGACGAGTCAAACCTCATTGTCTCTGCGTCCGGACGCCGTCAGTATCACGTCGCGTTACAACGCAGGGCATATGGACTGCGTTCCAGCTGGGGCATTGCCTTCGATTCGGCGACCAGCAGGATTTGCGCACCCTTTAGTGAGGTCACATTTAGAGGCCACAATCAAGGCGATGCGATAAGGATAGCTTCCATCAGGGAGCTTAGCCCGGAAGAGGAAGAGGATTTGCTGATCCGGTATGGCAAGAAGGAACCGGAAATTGAACGACAACCGGTACCACAAGAAGTCCCTGGTGCCGAGGTAGAAGAGCTGGACCCGGTCGCTGACGACGAGTAGTCGGGCGACTGAGTCACGCAATCCGCAATCTCCGTGCGGACCCACCCGGCCAACCGCAAGGTTGGCCGGGTTTTTTTAAAGTGTTGATACAAGTGGAGAATTCGCCTTTCATGGCAGCGCCGCTCTCGAACATTCGCGTTCTCGACATGAGCCGGATTCTCGCCGGTCCTTGGGCTGGACAATTGCTCGGTGACTACGGTGCTGACGTCGTAAAAATCGAGCGACCTGGAACGGGCGATGACACGCGCCATTGGGGACCTCCGTGGTTGGACGGGCAACGAGGCGGCGAATCAGGATATTTCTTATCCACCAATCGCAACAAACGTTCGGTCTCCATCAATATTTCCGTTGCCGAAGGGCAGCAGCTTATTCGCGAACTGGTTGCTCAAGCCGACGTACTAATAGAGAACTTCCGAGCCGGCACCCTGACTCGTTACGGGCTGGGCCCCGACGAGCTACTCGCAATCAATCCGCGCATGATTTACTGCTCGATAACGGCGTTTGGCAAGAGCGGATCGCGCGCATCGGAACCGGGTTACGACGCGATGATACAGGCGTCGGCCGGGTTGATGAGTATCACGGGACCCGCAGGCAGAGATTCCGAAGGCCCTCAAAAAGTCGGCGTTGCGATTGCCGACATCATGGCGGGCATGTACGCGACGACCGCGGTATTGGCTGCGTTGAACGCCCGCGAAGCAACCGGGCAAGGTCAGCACATCGACGTGCCTCTTTATGATAGCCAGGTCGCCTGGCTTGCCAATCAAACGATGAATTATCTCCTAAGCGGAGTGGCGCCAACGAGAATGGGGACAGCGCACCCGAACCTCGTGCCGTATCAGGCGTTTGCGACCCGGGACGGTAACATCATGCTGGCGGTCGGCAATGACCGACAGTTCGCTGCCTTTGCCGAGAGCATAGGGCAACCCGCACTTGCGTCCGATGTGCGTTTTGCAGCCAACAGCGACAGGATTGCCCATCGCGTGTTACTCGTTAGCCTGATCGACGATGCGCTGCGGCGGCAAACCACGGCGCATTGGCTCAAGGAACTGGGCGATCGCGGCGTACCGGCGGGACCCATCAATGATCTGGAGGAGGTGTTGACCAATGCACACGCTGCGGAGCGCGTCCTGGTGCGGCATCTAACGAACACACTCGGTCAGGATGTTCCGACAGTGTCGAACCCGGTGGACTTTTCATCAACGCCCGTCAGCTATGCAAAGGCACCGCCACTTCTTGGCGAACATACAGAAGAGGTTTTGCGAGAGTGGTTGGGTTACTCTGAGGAGTCTATCGCCAGCTTGCGCGGAAGTTCGGCGATCTAACACCAATCGACCAGATAAACAGCACCTATGGAACATCAAATTCGCACCAGCGAGACCCTGAAAGGCGTTCGCTACGAGATTCGGGGGCAGCTCGCGAATCGGGCGTTTGAATTAGAAAAACGCGGATACGAGATAATTTCTCTCAACATCGGCAACCCGGGCCTGTTCGGTTTTCGGACACCGGAAACCATGCGACTCGCGATGATCGAGAACCTCGGTCAGGCGGAACCCTATTGTCACCAGAAAGGCATATTTCCGGCGCGAGAAGCCGTCGTGATGCAACAACAAATTCGCGGTATCCAGGGCGTGAGTGCGGATGAAGTGTTCATTGGTAACGGCGTTAGTGAACTGATCGACCTGTCGTTGCGTGCGCTGCTTAATCCCGGCGACGAGGTTTTGGTGCCCAGTCCGGATTACCCGTTGTGGAGTGCGGCTGTAGCCCTGAACGGTGGCGAAGTCCGACATTACAACTGCGACAGCAAACACGAATTTCTGCCTGATATCTCCGACATCGAGCGCTTAATATCCGACAGCAGCAAAGCGATTGTTGTTATCAACCCTAACAATCCGAGCGGTGCCGTATACGATCGTGCAACCCTGTCCGCAATCATCGACCTGGCGCGGCGTCATAACCTGGTCGTGCTGGCCGATGAGATTTATGACCAGATGGTCTACGACGACGCCGAGTTCATTCCGCTGGCGACGCTTGCCGAGGACACGGTCTGCCTGACGTATTCCGGTTTGTCGAAAGTCTATCGCGCCTGTGGCTACAGGGTCGGCTGGTGCGTCTTCAGCGGCGATCTGGATCGGGCGTCAGAATACGTACATGGCATGGAGTTACTGGCGGCCCTGCGCCTGTGCAGCAACGTGCCGGGGCAGTGGGCGGTGCAAACGGCACTGGGCGGCTTTCAGAGCATCAAGGAACTGGTGCAACCTGGCGGTCGGCTGTACCAGTCCAGACAGGCCGTCCTGGAGCGCGTAGAGCAAAGCAAACACCTGACCGCGCGGCGACCGATGGGCGCCATGTATGCGTTTATAAGGCTCGATCCGCGATTCAAGGGACGTTTGGACGATCAAGCATTCGCACTGGATTTGCTGGAAAACCACCACGTGCTTGTCGCCCCCGGCAGTAGCTTCAATACGCCCTACACCGACCATTTTCGTATTACGACGCTGCCTGACACTGAAACGATCAACACGGTGTTCGATCGAATTGAATCGTGTCTGGAGCAACACGCCTGACCAATGTATCAATGGCTAACGGATGCGTTGCAGGGTCCCTCGACCGTAATTAGTGCGAATCGTCGCCTTGCGAGGGTACTGCGGGAGGCATTCACAGAGCAGCAGCTGCAAAGCGGCAAACTAGCCTGGCAAAGCCCGGCGATATATTCGTGGCAGGACTGGCTGGAAAAGCTGACGCTGAGTGCAAGCGATCAGGACGCGTTGCCGACGAGGATCAACCAGCATCAGAGTCAGCTTCTGTGGGAGCGTTGTCTTAACAAGGAAATCGGTGCAACCGTCTCAGGGCTGGCGAGTCTCGTGCGCCTGTCAGGGGATACCTGGCAACGACTCGCCGACTGGCGTGTGTCTATTCGGGAAGTGGCGGCCGCGGCCCGGAGCGACGATCAGCGTTTGTTTGCGGCCGCTGCGGGCCACTATCTCGGCATTCTCGAGCGTGAAAACTGGGTCGACGATGCGGGACTGGGCTTATTGGTCGAGGACCTGATACGAACTGGCCGTTCGATAATAATGGCTAACGTCACGTTCGTGGGTTTTGACAGGGAACGGCCTGTCTTGGCGTCAATCAAAGCAATGCTGGCCAAGCAGGGCTGCGCTGTGCATTCCGCACCCTCGCCGGATGTCGCTGCCTCGGTTTGTCTGCAGAGTTTTGCCACCGTCGATGCGGAGTTACGCGCCGCCGGCGCGTGGGCCCGTGAGCAGCTCGAGGAAAATCCGGATCACAACATCGCAATTGTCGCCGGCAAACTGGAGCAACAGGCCGATCAAAAGACTCGCCTGGTACGCGACGGCCTCGTGCCGGGTTGGCAATATGCGCCGCCATCGGTCGCGCACAGCGTCAATGTCTCGTACGGCCGAAAACTCAAGGACTTCCCGGCCGTTGCAATCGCCTTGTTGTTATTGCACTGGCTGGTGCGTGACCTGTCCAGCATCGAGGCCGGGCAGCTGCTGCGCACGCCGTTACTGGGAGCGGCACTGATGGGTGGCCGCAGCAGACTGGAATTACGCCTTCGGCAGTTACCGGACCGAGGCTGGGCACCAGCGATGCTGAGCGCTGAGTTGCGGGGCGATGATGAAACCGGCGATACCAACGAGTGGCAAGGCCTGGTTGCAGCAATTACAAAGCTCCGCCGTGAGCTGCCGCGAAGTGCGTCACCTGCCGGGTGGGCCGTCTACATTGATGCGACATTGAAGGACTTTCAGTGGCCGGGCACGGAAACGTTATCGAGTTTTGATTTTCAGCTTGTCAATCGATGGCGGGAACTTTTAAACGACCTTGCACGACTCGAATTGGTTAGTCCCAGGATGAATCTCGAGTCTGCGATCCTGCGCCTCGAGTCGATGGCGGCCGATACGGTTTTTCAGCCCGAGTCAGAAAACAGAGCGGTGCAACTTCTGGGACCGCTCGAGGCATCGGGTGCGGAATTCGACGCGCTGTGGATTAGCGGATTGTCCGCCACGCACTGGCCCCCGGCCGGAAACCCGTCGCCACTCATTTCGCGTCAGCTGCAAAGAAGAAAGGGCATGCCCGACGCGGAGCCGGCGGACACCATTCAATATGCGGAGCGCCTTTTGCTTCGCCTGGGCAAGGCGGCGCACAAGGTCGTTTGCAGCTATGCGCTGACCGAGGATGACGCAGAACAGACACCGACCGACTTGATCGAACGGCTGCATGCTCGCGCGGAAACAGTGCAGTCCGATCCTGGCTGGCATGCAGCGACGATGTCGACAACAGGGCGCACGGTCGTCGTCGGTGATGCAGTGCCGAAACTGTCCCAGGATGAAAAAGTGCTTGGCGGTGCAGGGACCATTCAGCGCCAGTTGGTAGATCCTATATCGGCCTTTGTGTCGGGACGACTCGGCGTCCGAATCCTGCAGCCGCAAGCCGTCGGACTTCCAGCTGCACTACGTGGAAATATTATTCATGACGCGCTGTACCGGCTCTATCTCGATACGCCGAGTAGCGCCGATATTGCCACGTGGTCGGAGACAGAGCTGGGAGTACGGATCAAGCGCGCAATCGACGGCGCGTTTACGCGTCATGAACGCAATACGGACGACGTGCTCGCTGAACTATTCGCAATGGAACGTTCGCGTATTGCGCGCTTGTTGCAACACTTTGTGAAAGTCGATCACGCGCGAGGCGAGTTTTCCATCGGCTTTATTGAACGCGAGGTTGCATTTGTCGAGTCCGACGTACGCCTGCAGCTTCGCGTAGACCGAATAGACTGCCTGCCTGACGGTACGCTCGCAATCCTGGATTACAAGACGGGCGCAACGAAAAGATTCTTGCAAAGCAATGGACAGCCCCGGGAAATTCAATTAGTGGCCTACGCCTGTGCGCTCAATGAACCGATTTCCGCGATGGCACTCGTTAATATCGATACGCGTGAGGTGAGTTTCGACGGTGCTGGTCGAGGCTACACCGATACGGACGGTTGGCAGGACTCTCTTGACGACTGGAAGAAGAGCGTCGCAATCGCCTGCGAGACATTAGGCCGCGGCGACGTTCGTATCAACGCGCTGCAGGGCATGAAGGAAGCACGCGGGCTCAACCTCATCAGTCGCTACACGGAATTACGACGCGATGGTTGAACGGCATCTACTCGAGGATGATCTTGAGGCGCGCAAGCGCTCGCTTGATGTGTCGCAGTCGTTTATTGTTCAGGCGCCCGCGGGATCAGGCAAAACCGAATTGCTCATTCAGCGATACCTGAAGCTGTTGTCAGTGGTCGACAACCCCGAGGAAGTGCTTGCGATTACATTTACACGCAAGGCGGCCGCGGAAATGCAATTTCGTGTACTTGGCGCGCTGCGGATCGCGCATCGTGGCGAGGAGCCGCTGCAAGAGCATCAGCGACTTACCGCGGACCTGGCAGCCGCGGCTCTTGAGCGCGATAGTGAACTGGGATGGCAGCTAATCGCAAATCCTCGCAGGATGCGTATTCAGACGCTCGATTCGCTCAACGCTCTGATTGCACGTCTGCGGCCGATCAGCTCCCCGGAGATTGGTGGCGGTGCCAGAATTGTTGTCGATGCGGAGCTCTGGACCTTGTACCGCGTCGCTGCGTTCGCAACCCTGCACTGGTTGTCCGACGGTGGCCCGATGAATGCCGCAACACGGGAAGTACTGACTCACGTTGACAACAACACCAGCGTGTATGTTGCGTACCTTGTGCAAATGCTGGCAACGCGTGACCAATGGTTGCCATTCGTCGGTAGTGGCCTGCTCTCGATGGACGAGTCGGACGCGCTGCGCATGCGATTCGAACAAAACCTCGAATCCGCGGTGACGGATCATCTGAACAAGGCCGCGGCTACTATCTCAGCGGACACGATTACGGCCCTGGCAGATCTACCGAGCTATGCAGCGCACAATTTGAGCAGGAACGGCGAATCCTCGGATCCAATATGCGAGTTGCAGGACTTCTCCGGCTTGCCGTCTGTGTGCTCGGACAATGTACGGGAGTGGCAGGGTCTTGCCGAGCTATTACTGACGAAAGCGGGTCAGTTTCGCAAGAAGGTCGATGTTCGTCAGGGCTTTCCGACTGGCGATTCCGGTCAGAAGAACGATTTTCACGCCGTGCTTGAACAACTGGCCGGGCAGGACGACGTTGCGGAGTTACTTCACGACGTCCGCAGCCTACCGCCGTTACGTTACAGCGATGAGCAATGGCAGGTGCTGCTGGCGTTGTTCCGCTTGTTGCCAATGGCTGTGAGCGAATTGCGACAGGCATTTGCCGAGCAGGGCGCCTCCGATCATATCGAGATCGCGTTAGCTGCCGCTGCGGCACTCGGCACTGGCGAGCGGCCTGGCGACGTGGCGTTGCTGCTTGACTACCAGGTACAACATTTACTCGTTGATGAAATGCAGGACACTTCCAGCGCGCAATATCGCATGTTGGAAGCACTCACAGGTGGCTGGCAGCAGGGGGACGGACGCACGCTATATTGCGTTGGTGACCCAATGCAGTCCATTTACCGTTTTCGCAATGCGGAGGTCGGCCAGTTCCTGCTCGCGAGAAAATACGGAATTGGCGACGTACAGCTTTCGCCGTTGCTATTGCGCAGAAACTTCCGATCGGGTGAATTTCTCGTGGACTGGTTCAATACTGTATTCCCGGAAATTCTCGCCAGTAATGATGATCCATTGAGCGGCGCGGTGTCTTATTCGGATGCAGTTAGCGTTCCACAATTGGCAGGACTTGGTCAGTGCCATGTGCATCCGGTATTTGGCAGCAGCGTCGAGGAAGAAGCAAAGCTTGGCTGCAGGGTGATTGCGAAGACGTTAACAGGCAATCCTGACGATGAGGTGGCGGTACTCGTACGCGGCCGCACGCAGCTACCGAACCTGCTAGCTGAACTCCGCAAGGCTGGTATCGAATACCGCGCCGTTGACATCGATCGCCTGACGGATTTACCGGAAGTCATTGAAGTACTGGCGTTGACAAGAGCGGCTGTCCATCAAGGCGATCGTCTTGCGTGGCTCGCGCTTCTGCGCGCTGCATGGATAGGTCTCGATTGGTCGGACCTGCATGCGCTGGTCGTCAACGACGCGCATAGCACGGTATGGGAATTGGTGCTGGACGAGCAGCGCCTGACGATGTTGTCGGAGACGGGCAGGGAAGCGCTCGAGAATGCACGTTCCGTGCTGGCCAAACTGGTCGCACCGCGGCGCTCAGAGGGCCTGAGAGACCTTGTCGAGGCTTCCTGGATGTCGCTGGGCGGGCCTGCACTGCTGCGCGATGAATACGAAGTTGCCAACGTCTATCGCTATCTTGACGTCCTCGAGAAACATGAACGTTGCGGGTCGTTGTCAGACGTTGCCACGCTCGAGTCCATGCTCGATCTTGAACGAGTCTCCAGTGATATCGACGCCCGATTGCAGATCATGACGATGCATCGCGCCAAGGGCCTCGAATTCGAGCATGTAGTGCTGTTTGGGCTGGGTCGTCTTCCCGGCAGCGGTGACCGCAGCGTACTGTCCTGGTTTGATGTACCCAACGAGCATGGTGAAGAAAGAAAGGTCATCAGTCCTGTTGGCCCGCGCATAGAAATAGTCAAAGATCCAGTGCATCGGTTTATTGAATTGCGCGAGGCGGCGAAAGAACGCCATGAGCAGGCACGTTTGCTGTATGTCGCCTGTACTCGAGCGCGCAAGACACTGCACCTCATTGGGCACACCAATATGAGCGCCAATGGCGAGGAACTAAGGCCGCCTGCGAAAAGCACCCTGCTGCGGCTCCTGTGGTCAGCGCTTGAACCACAGTATAGGAGTGCGTTCGACAGTCACGTCGATGATGCGCCCGGCGACGACCAGGATATCTGGATGGATCCGGTGCTACGGAGATTCGCGTCGCCATGGACGTTACCGCCCGTGGCGGCGCTTCCGGGCGCCAGCGCGGTTGCAGATCGACATTCTGCTGACGAAGAAGTGGAGTTCTACTGGGTTGGCACCGAAGCCCGTATTGCGGGCACCATCGTACACCGGTGGTTGCACGCGATTGCCGAGGAGCGGGCCGCGTCGGACCCGGAGGCGCTTTCCGGATACCGACCCGTAACGGCACGCTGGTTGAGGGAGATCGGCGTCAGCGATCACATGATCGGCGCTATCGTGGAACGCGTCGAAACGGCACTTCGGCGAGTTCTTACAGACGATAAAGGGCGCTGGATCGTTACAGGCGATGGCTGTGCGGAAATCGGTCTGACTGGCGTTTACGAGGGGAAAGCCGAAACCGTAGTACTCGATCGTGTTCGCATCGACGACGACGGTGTGCACTGGATCATTGACTATAAGACCAGTTCACATGAAGGCGGCGATCTCCCGGGTTTCCTGCAGGCGGAGACGGAGCGCTACCGTCCGCAATTGGGAAAATATGCTGCGATTTACGGTGAGTATGCCAACACAAAGGCTCGCTGCGCGCTGTACTTTCCGCTGCTCCAGAGGTTTCTCGAAGTGGACGTCTAAGCAGGCAAGTCGCGGCTAGAGGCTGCCTTCGAGACGCAATTCCCGCTGCCCGCGCTCATTGGCCGGTCCCAGGTATTGCATCTGTCGCTGTAAGGTCGCAGGGGCCTCGGGTTTCGCTACGATCTGGCCGAGAAACCCGTAGCTACGGTCGTCGTTGAGTTCAAAGCTGCCTGCCAGATCAACGACGCCATCGGTGTCTTCGACACTCGCTGATATTCCATTTTCCTGTGTTGAAAAGTCGGCCCGGTAGCCACCGATGGAGTCTCGACTGAGACGCGGCGCCACGAGATTGTCGACTTGCACAGTACCGTCGGCCGCCGTCGGTATTCCGTTTCGTAGTTTGATTTGCTCGAACTGCAAACGCGCACTGCCATCCAGCCCGCGAATATTCAAAGCATCGGCGAACATAGGCAATGGCAACGATGCGGTCAGGTCAGACACAGTGATTCTACCTCCGAAACCCAGGGCGACCACGCCCTCAACAAAACCGGAGGCCGGCGAACCGGTGATGCCGTACGCAGCTTTCGCCGTGAAAAAATTCAGCGGTTTAATTCGCCAGCTCACATCGCGCAGGTAGAGGCCGCTCGCCGCGACAGCGTCGGCACTTCCATGCCAGACAGTACCTTGAATGCCGCTGACTGCGAAATCGGGTGGCGATGCCCAGCGATACGCGATTCGCGCGGGGAACATTACGGTGAGGGCAAGAACGACTGTCAGCACTGCGACGATCAGCAAGCCACGTTTGCTATCAATCAAAGAGCGCGCTCCAGCGTCAGAGTCGCATTGATACGCCCGGGTCCCGACTGGGAGCCTTTCGACAGACTACCGGCTTGCACGTGCATCGAATGTTGACTGCTCAGGTCGCCCAGCCATAGCACGAGGTCGTCAAACGCGACGTTTTCAAATTCGACGCGAATGCCATTGTTGGAAGTCGGCTGGCTGCGTCGCCTGAACTGTTCCAAACCGCGACTGCGCAGCGTTTGATCGACGACGATGATGGGTGCCTGCCGATTGGCAGATGCGCCAGCGTTGCCGGATTGATTGCTGCTTTGCGCCATACCTCTCAGGGGTCGTAATTCGTCGAGTGAGCGCTGCCAGTCCTTGACACTCGTCGCGATCGTGTCGTGATTGTTGTCGAGTGGTGTCCAGACAAATCCATAGATCAAACCAACGACGACGATAAGCGCCCCCAGACCCACAAACAGCCGTTCACGCGCCTCCAACGACTCGAACCAGTCCTTCACGAACCTGCCTCACGAATTTGCAGGCGACTGCTGATTTGATCCGCCACCTGATCGGTCGATTGAATAGACGCTTGAAACTGGCCCGAAGCACTGACTGATTTCTGTATTTTCCCCAGCGTCTCGACATCCGGGGAAGTGATTCGCACATCAATGACGCCGGCGCGATAACTGATAGTCTCGATGCTCGCGCTCGAGTTCTGCGACATTGCATCGCTCAGCTCACGCAGCGATGGCAGGAATACCTGCGGACCTGTTGCTGCCCCCAGTCCCTGCTTGATGGATCTGACCGCGTTCACGGGGTCCATAACCTCGCGCGTGTCACCTGGCCGAATCTGCCGGTACTCCTCGGTAAATTGAGCTTGCAGTGCGACCTCTTCCTGCGCCAGGCGGTAATAGTCAACGCCTTTCGCGACGACGCCGGTCACCACCAGTCCGAGTAACAGTACGGCAGCGTTGCGCCATGGGCGCAACTGCGAGCGATAATCCGTCTTCGCGCCGTACTTGCCTTGCAGCAGGTTGACGCCGCTACCGCTGGCAACGGTGACAGCCAGTCGTGGCAATACGCCGTCTGGGAGCAGGTTGACGTCGACGCTGTTCAATTCGTGTCGCAACGAAATCCAGTCGTGGGAAAGGCGTTCTTCGTCAGCGGCTTCGCAATAAGCCACCAGGTGACCGGTTTGCTCGCCGTCCTGATCGTCATCGCTCCGATCGGTCAGTAATCCGGCCGCGACCAGTGTATCGCTGGGACGTACGCCCTGCATGACGAACTCGATATCTGCACCATCGTTAAAAAAAACACAGTCTCTATCCACGAGAACACTCATCGTTCCGGGAATGCGCGCGAGCCCGTAATTCTCCGCAATAATCTGACTCGCCGTGATGCCCGCTTCGTCAAGCACAGAAGACCATTCATCCATCTGGCTGCGTGCGACGACGGCGACCGGCAGATGACCACTTTCACGACGGGAACCGGACGCGAAATGCAAAGTGTCGACGTCGTCGGCCAGGTTCTCCTCCAGTGCGAACGGCAATGCGGCCCGCAGTCGGGCGCCACCACGAATTGGCACGTCCACCGATGTCGTCAACACGTCGGTTGCGGGAACGAGCACGATAACGGATCGGCCGGCTACTTCGGCTGCGGCCTGCGGAAGTGGGCCGCTGCCAGGATTGCCGCGACGCGTGCCATTGTCGTCGACGGCGATCCATTCGACACCTGGCTCGGATGTACTCCCCAGTCGAATGACGAAAATCTCTGCCATGCTAAATCGTTCCTAAACTGCGGCTAATGGGTGTTACATCAGACTGTTGGCCCCGATATAACACGGTGAACAAACTAATGCGCACCGTATCAATCTGCACGACTGCCTTCAATTGAAAATAGCTCGTCTTATCATCGATTCCCTGCTGCCGCAATTGCGGATCAACTATCGGGTCGAAAGGCGTGAGGTCCACAAATCCACCTTTCTCCCGCAAAGCGATCAGGCCCTCCGCATCGCTATCACTAATATTGGCTCCCAGCGATCGCAGAACAGGCGCCGTCGCCGTGTTGACATTGACGGGCGTGCGCCCGGGCAAGGCTGTTACATGAGGCAGCAGAGTGGTGAAACTCTGGCGATCCATGCCATCGAGCGCGGCAAGCTCCGTGACATTGGCTATCGGTTGATCGGCCGTGCGGTAGGGAGGGGTCAAGCTCGTGTAGAACGGATCTTCGGCGCCGTCGGAAATACCGGCAGCCGGACGGCCCTCGGTCTGATTAGCATCCAGCCAGTCCGCCGTAATGCCGGCGAGTCGCACGTCGAGACCTAGTGCCGTGAGTAATCGTTGATACTGCTCGAATGCCGGCTGGTTGATTTCGCCATTGCCGTCCAGCAGGTTATTGATATTGAAGCGGCCCTGCAAATCCTCAATCCTGCCGAAGATTTCGCCCTGCACAGCCTCGGCATCTATAGGTAATGCCGGTATTTCGGTCGCCCAGATCTCATCCAGGTGATCGTTCTGGCTGTTAGCCAGATCGTCAATCAGGATACTACTTACCCAACCTTCGGAACCGACGGCGACTTGAATCGCCTGGTCGCGATAGAGCATTACCATCGTGCGCCTGACGTCGAGAGCATTATCCCATGACAGACCCGCCGCGACCGATCCCGCCAGTGCCGTAATCAGCATCGCCGTAATCAATGCCACACCGCGCCTTCTCAGGATGTATTTCATGGCGATACCTCGACGATTCGGATGATCTCACCTTCGTCAGCCAGTGCGACTACGATCTCGACGGCGCGCGGCAAGCTCGACAAACTCGCGACACCCTGTGCTACCTGTGGTGGCCATTGGTCAACCCAATCTCCCGTAACTGTCAGAAACCGGAAAGTGAGGCTCTCAATTTCTTCCAGCAAAACGGTTGTGAGTGGGGTGCTATTCACAGTGCGATCAAGAACCGTCCAATGATAGCGAATGAGCTCATCTTCCTCGATGCGATAGGCAGTTCGTTGCATAGTGCTGCGTGGGACGCCGGCCGAATTCGGCCACCCGCCATGGGTCAGTTGCAGCGCAAATTCCGATGCGAAACTTGATTGAAGCGCAGGTATCGGCGCATTGCCCAGTTCCACGCGAACCGATCGGGGTGCGGCTTGCAAGAGCTCGGTGCTCAGATAGCTGATAGTTCTTTGTATCGACTGCAGGCGATCCATACGCTCGCTCAACATGTCGGCATTCGACAGGGTTTGGCCCAGCGACATGTACGCGAGCAAAGACAACACGCCAAACACGGCGAGAGCGACCAACACCTCGATAAGTGTGAAGCCATTTCGCTGCGAACGCCTCAACAGGTGGCACCAACAGATTGAGCGCCGCGGCACCGAGTCCGACCGGCCGCACCAGCTGGCACCGGTTCACCGATAAAGCCAGTCACCGTGCGAATGATGTATTCGTTGCCGGCATGCGATACGGAAACGTCAATCCGATAAAAATTCTCTATACCCGTTTCGGAGACGACGGCCCGCCATGCCCACTCGCTATTCGCGTAGTCAACTTCGCCGCTGGTAGAACTGACTTCCGGTATCACGTTGGCAAGACGCATCTCGGCAATCTTGTTCTGCGCAATCCAGCTCGCATAGGTCCGCTCGCGCATTGTATTGGCCGCGTCAATCATCTGGTTCATACTGGCCGCAATCGCGGTCAACGAAAATGCCACGATTGTGAGCGCGACCATTACTTCGACCAAAGTGAAGCCTTTTTCCGATTCGCGATTCACTACCAATTAATCCCGCTCTTCGACGAATTCGATTTGACCAAGGACGTCGCCGCGCATGGCAAGTTGTTGCTCGTTCAGCGGACGCCTGAGACGAATCTCAAACGACGTCGATTCCCCACTCGAAAAGAGAAATACATGCGGCGCATATGATTCAAGCGCCAACGACATTCCTTCCTCCTCCGGATCCTCAAACTCTCGCGGGTCGTTGTCCAGGACAATGCGCTTGTCTTCTACAAAGAGCTCGAACTCCATGCCCTCCGGCAGCCGGCGTAATCGAAAGACTTCGTCGCCGGGAACTTCACTCCATTGGAATGTAAATGGATCAAACTCCACGAAGCGGTAGGTTGACGTCATCAGCTCCAGGCCAAATTCGCGGCCTTGCATTAGCGCCTCGTCCTGCGCCAACTGGATAAGCGTCGCCAGGCGTTTGCGCTCTGTGTCCAATTCACGGTCGTCGCCAATGAGGTTCATGGACAACAACGCCATGCCCGAAATGGTCGCGATGATGATCACGACGACCAGTATCTCGATCAACGTGAAACCGCTCGCTTTTCGCGTAACAGGCATAAGGGCAGGGACCCCTAACGGGCCCGGAATTCTATTCCGGATCCCAGTTGCCGATATCAGCATCGAGGCCTTCACCGCCGGGCCTGCCGTCACGTCCCAGCGTATAGACGTCGATTTCGCTGTTATTGCCCGGATTGAGGTATTGATAGGGGTTTCCCCACGGGTCTTTGGGCAGTCGATCAAGATAACCGCCGGGCTTCCAGTTACGGATACTCGGGTCCGTCGGCTTCGTCACCAACGCCTCAATGCCCTGTTCCGTCGTTGGGTAGGCGAAATTATCGAGACGATAAAACTTGAGCGCGTTCTCAATGTTCGAGATTTCGGCCGTGGCCTTGGTGATCTGCGCATCGTCGACGCGTCCAATGACGTTCGGCGCAACGATCGCAGCAAGAATGCCAATAATAATGACGACGACCATGATCTCGATCAGCGTAAAACCCTGCTGCCGCGATGGATGGTGCTTTGCCCTAAGTTGATGACTCACGTGTGTTGCTCCAGGGCGGCGACGCGGGTACCGCGAAACCGCTGAATTGACTCTTAATTAAAGTAAACGTCAGTATATCAAACATGGGGTTACACGATCTCGAACGAAACGGTAGCAGAACGCCCGGTCTGGGTCGCTGGTTACTGCCCGGCGCCATGCTGTTAGTGGCCGTTTTTCTGCTGTTCGGTGGCGAATTGGCGCGCGAATGGTTGCGGTTTGACAGGCAGGGCATTCAAGCGGGTGAGGTCTGGCGCCTTCTGAGCGGGCATTTTGTGCATCTTGGCGCGCCGCATTTGGCGCTAAATGCCGCGGGTCTGGCCCTCGTTTGGTACCTGGTGGGCGATGCCTACGACGTACGTCAGTGGGCGCTGGTTTGCACGCTGAGTGTGCTGACGATGGACATTGGCCTCTGGGTATTTGACCCCGATCTGCAATGGTACGTCGGGCTGTCGGGCCTGTTGCATGGTGTCTTGGCGGCTGGTCTCGTCGTCGCGCTAGAGAAGCCTGACAAGGAGACGCTGGCGTTGCTGCTGCTACTGATCGGCAAATTGGCATGGGAGCAGTTCGGCGGACCTCTGCCCGGGTCCGAAGCGACGGCCGGCGGCAGGGTGGTGGTTGACTCTCACTTGTTTGGGGCAATCGGCGGCGTGGTCGCGGCGGCGTGGCTTTGGATTAGAGTACGGAACGCCACACCTATATAATGAGCGGCCACATGCTCGTCCGCTGCACAATGTTGCGGCATTGGCGTTTAGAGTACGGAGACGATTTTGACGATTGCAATGGTATTCCCCGCTCAGGGCTCTCAGTCAGTTGGCATGCAGGGCGACTTGGCGGCAGAGTTTCCGGTCGTCGCGGAAACCTATGCAGAGGCCAGTGAGGTCCTCGGCTACGATCTGTGGCAGTTGGTGCAAGAGGGCACGGCCGAAAAATTAACCGAAACGGTGGTCACGCAACCGGCAATGCTGACCGCAGGCACCGCAGCCTATCGCGTCTGGCAAGCGGCTGGCGGATCGCAACCGGCACAGATGGCGGGACACAGTCTGAGTGAATACACGGCGCTCGTGTGTGCGGATGCTGTCAGTTTTGGTGACTCCATGCGCGTGGTCAAGCGGCGCTCAGAGCTTATGCAGGAAGCGGTACCGGTTGGTGGCGGGTGTGTTGGGACTCGATGATGAGACCATCGTATCCTTGTGCGACGAGGCATCGACGATCGGCATTGCCGAGCCGGTGAACTTCAACTCACCCGGTCAGGTCGTTATCGCAGGGCATGCCACTGCTGTTAGCCAGGCGATCGAATTCGCCAAGGAGCACGGCGCACGGCGCGCAATTGTGCTACCGGTTAGTGTGCCGTCACATTCTCCATTGCTGCGCGGCGCCGGGATATCACTTGCGGACACATTGGAGACGACGAAAGTTGAGACCCCGCAAATACCTGTAATCAGTGCAGCGACCGCGCAACCCTATACCGACAGCGACGATATTCGCAGTAAGCTGTCGGCACAGGTTTACAGTCCCGTACTCTGGGTCAGAACCGTGGAAGCAATGATCGCTGGCGGTGCGACACGAATCGTGGAATGCGGACCGGGCAAGGTTCTTGCCGGCCTGGCACGTCGTATCGTCAAGAACACGCCGGTTACCTTTATTGATAACAGTGACAGCCTGCAAAAAGCGTTGCAGGATTGATCGGATCCCAGGAATCCAAGGACTCCTCATGAGTAAGCTATTCAAGTCAGACGCTCTCGACGGCGAAATCGCGTTGGTCACCGGCGCCTCTCGCGGCATTGGCGCATCCATTGCTGAGGCGCTGGCAGGCGCAGGCGCCAAAGTGATTGGTACAGCGACCAGCGAGGGAGGGGCCGACGGGATATCGGGCGCGCTCGGCGCGAATGGCCGAGGCATTGCCCTGAATGTCGCTGACGGCGAGTCCGTGCAAGCCGCCATCAAAGACATCCATGGCAACGAGGGTAGTCCGACAATTCTTGTCAACAATGCCGGCATTACGCGTGACAATCTGCTAATGCGAATGAAACAGGACGAATGGGACGACGTCATTGCTACCAACTTGACGGGCTTGTATCGCATGAGCAAAGCGTGCCTGCGTGGCATGATGAAGGCAAAGAGAGGGCGCATCATCAACATCGCTTCGGTAATCGCGGTAATGGGCAACGCCGGACAATCGAATTACGCAGCGACGAAAGCCGGCATGATCGGATTCTCAAAATCACTGGCGCGAGAAATTGGTTCGCGAAGCATTACTGTAAACGTCGTCGCGCCCGGATTCATCGACACGGACATGACCAAAGCCCTGCCGGAGGAGCAGCGCGAAGCGATGTTGTCGCAAGTGCCGTTGGGGCGACTTGGAGGTGGAAATGACATTGCGAACGCGGTGTTGTTCCTGGCATCGGCGGGCGGCGAGTACATCACGGGCGAGACACTGCACGTCAACGGCGGAATGGTAATGGACTAGAAGCGGTTTTCGAGTAGATTGCCATGGATGATTCACATACAATAGCCACCCACGACCGGGGAGCACCTTGAAATATCAGGGACTTAGGTAGAGCATTAGAGTCTTCTCAGGAGAAGCAATCACTATGAGCAGTATTGAAGAACAGGTTAAGGGCATCGTTGCTGAACAACTCGGCGTCAAAGAAGACGAGGTAACGAACGATGCGTCTTTTGTCGACGATCTTGGAGCGGACTCACTTGACACCGTCGAGTTGGTAATGGCTCTGGAAGAGGAATTCGAAACCGAAATCCCCGACGAGGATGCCGAGAAAATTACCACCGTCCAGCAGGCCATCGATTTTGTAACCGCTCGCCAGAGCGAGGGTTAAAAAAATATGGCGCGACGCCTGTCGTCGCGCCTTTTTCTCTTTAGTTCCGAACGGCAGTCCTGCCATTCAAAGCAGATAGACACTTGAGTAAACGTCGCGTTGTTATTACCGGAATGGGTATTATTTCACCGGTAGGAAACACCCTTGATGCTGCGTGGCACAGTGTTTGCGAAGGGATATCCGGAATTAGTCTCATCGACTTTTTTGATACGAGCGCCTTTCCTACGCGTATCGCCGGTCTGGTGAAAGATTTCGACATTGACAATTACCTGTCCCCAAAAGACCAGCGCAAGAACGATCCGTTCATACACTACGGTGTTGCCGCGGCGATGCACGCGATCGACGACGCGGGACTTGAAATTAGCGAAGAAAACGGTCACACGGTCGGCATTGCGATGGGCTCCGGTATCGGCGGCATCAAACATATCGAAGACAATCACAACAAAATGATCGCTGGCGGGCCACGCAGAGTCTCGCCGTTTTTTATTCCCGGCAGCATTATCAATATGACGTCCGGACAGGTCAGCATTCTGCAGCACATTACCGGGCCAAACATCTCAATCGTAACCGCGTGCGCTACATCGACGCATTGCATCGGCCTGGCGGGACGCAGTATCGAACACGGCGATGCTGAAGTTATGCTTGCCGGCGGATCGGAGTATGCGACCACACCGTTAGCGATGGGTGGTTTTTGTTCTGCCAAGGCAATGTCGACACGCAATGACGAACCAACTCGCGCCAGTCGTCCCTACGATACTGAGCGAGACGGGTTCGTACTCAGCAACGGCGCAGGTTGCGTTGTTCTGGAGGAACTCGAGCACGCGAAAGCGCGTGGCGCAAAAATTTATGCGGAGCTTATTGGTTTTGGCATGAGCGGCGACGCGTATCACATCACCTTGCCTCCAGCGGACGGCGAGGGTGCGCGCAAGTGCATGACAGCTGCGTTACGTGATGCCGGACTGGACGCATCCGATATTGACTACTTGAATGCGCATGGTACATCGACGCCAGCGGGCGATATCGGCGAGACGGTCGGCATCAAACGGGCATTTGGCGATGCCGCAAGAAACCTGACCGTCAGTTCCACCAAGTCGACGACAGGACACCTTCTTGGTGCTGCCGGCGTGGCGGAGGCTATTTTTTGCGCACTGGCGATTAAGAACCAGGTGATTCCGCCAACGATTAACCTGGAGAACCAGGATCCCGAATGTGACCTGGACTACGTGCCGAACGAAGCGCGAGACGCAAAAGTTCGCACCACAATCTCCAACTCCTTCGGTTTTGGTGGCACGAACGGCAGCCTGGTCATTCGAGCATTTGATTGACTCACTGAGTGAGATCATCATGCCGGTGATCTGTTGCAACTCCACCTAAGAGCACTGAGTCAATGAGTGTCTGGTTTCGAAATGGCGTGCCAGTAGAGAAAGTCTCTATCGATGACCGCGCCTTTCAATACGGCGATGGTTTATTCGAGACGATCGCTATTCGCGATGGTGAGCCAAGACTTTGGGCGTATCACATGGAGCGTCTCGCGGGCGGTTGCGCGCGCTTGCGGATGACGATACCTGGGCGCAAACGTTTGCGAGACGACGTGGCGAATGCTGTTCTGCAGAGTAATGAACTGTCCGCCTATTGCGCCGCCAAACTCATCGTCAGTACCGGCGTCGGGCAGCGTGGTTTCGGGCGAGACATACCAAGTGCGACCGAAACGGTTGTTGGCGTTTTTCCGACGCGACCTATCGCCGCGCAAAAGTACAGCGGCGGAGTCGCGACAATACTCTGTGATACAAGGCTTGCAACGAATTCGGTAACCGCCGGGCTCAAAACGCTTAACCGGCTTGAACAGGTTCTGGCGCGATCGGAATGCGTCGTGGCCGGGACCTTCGAAGGTATCACTCTCGATGCCGACGATCGCCTCATCTGCGGTACCATGAGCAACGTGTTTATCGTCTCAAACGAATCAATTGTCACCCCATCGCTGGAGCGTTGCGGCGTTGAAGGCGTAATGCGACGCCACACCATCGCGACACTGAGAAAATACGGTATTACCGTCAACATTCGTGATATGAGCGAGATGGAGTTGTCAGACAGCGACGAGGTTTTTCTTACCAACAGTCAATTTGGTGTTTTGCCGGTGCGCTCTTACCGG
>Ga0255049_10000565_pt1 | contig 22720 bp, 17 predicted proteins | sample JV7_2_3_MG_FD_183615 | JGI IMG/M metagenome (GOLD analysis project Ga0255049, IMG submission 183615) | Seawater microbial communities from Jervis Inlet, British Columbia, Canada - JV7_2_3 | ecosystem: Environmental > Aquatic > Marine > Inlet | place: Canada: British Columbia | collected 2016-10-06
GATTCGGGTCCAAGATCGATCCGGCGATCGAGCGCCGATCACGAGTGCACGACCGGATCGTCTCCACCCTCGTTGAGTTACTACCGGCGCTCCAAGGTGTGGCCGTAACCCATCACTGGGGCGGAGTGCTGGGCGTGCCCCGTGATTGGTTCCCTTCGGTCGGCTTCGATCCAGAGAATGGGATTGCTTGGGCTGGTGGCTACGTCGGCGAAGGCGTGGCGGCGGCCAACCTGGCGGGTCGAACCCTTGCCGATCTCATCACCGGGACCGACTCACCACGAGTCGATCTGCCGTGGGTGGGGCACCGCTCCCGCAGGTGGGAGCCCGAGCCCCTGCGCTGGCTCGCCATCAACGGCGCCCTGCAAGTCATGGGACTCGCCGACCGTCTCGAGAAGCGTTCCGGACGGGACTCCTTCCTCGCCAAGGGAATGTGGAAGCTGATGAGGTAATGGGTATCCGACCCAAAGACCGACCGCCAAGGCCCAGGATTCCGCAACATCACCACTCAGTAGCATCGGCTGAGGGGGCAACGGCAAGCAACTCACCAGCGAAGGGATGATGTGCCCCATGACCTCTTCCACTGAGCCGGCGACCGCACCGGTTCTACCCGACAGCACCCAAGTACTGGTGATCGGTGGTGGCATCATCGGATGCAGCGTTGCCTACCACCTGACGAAACGCGGCATCACCGATGTCACTGTGATCGAGCAGGGCCAGCTCACCGGGGGCACGACATGGCACGCTGCCGGACTGGTCTCACAACTCAAAGCTTCCTACAGCCTCACCAAACTTGCCACGTACTCGGCTCGATTGTTCGAAGAACTCGAGGACGAGACCGGACAAGCCACCGGCTACCGCACACCAGGTTCCATCTCCGTGGCCGCCGACGACGAACGCTGGGAAGAGATCCTGCGCGGCGCCTCCATGGCCACCACCTTCGATGTCGAGACCGAGGTGATCGACCTCGATCGTGCCAAAGAGTTGTTCCCCCTGCTCAACACCGACGACCTGGTTGGAGCGCTCTATATCCCCCGCGACGGAGTCACCTCTCCGGTCGACACCACCATGGCGTTGGCAAAGGGGGCCAAGGCCCGCGGCGCTCGCATCATCGAGGGCGTTTCGGTCACAGAACTGGTGGCCAAACACGGCAAGGTGGTCGGCGTCGAAACCGAGCAGGGCTACATCGAGGCCGAGACCATCGTGCTGGCCAGCGGCATTTGGACGCGCCATCTCGCAGCCACGATCGGGGTCAACGTGCCGCTCCAGGCGTGCGAGCACTTCTACGTCGTCACCGAGCCCCTCGACGGGGTCGAAGCCGGGATGCCGACGTTGCGCGACCCTGGCGGATATACCTACTTCAAGGAAGAGACCGGCAAGATCATGGCCGGCTTCTTCGAGCCTCGAGCCAAGGTGTGGAGGCTGGACGGGATTCCACGCGACTTCTCGTTTGGGACCCTGCCCGAAGATTGGGAGCACATCGGTCCCATCTTCGAGAAGGCGATTCACCGGGTCCCGGCGCTTGGAGAATGCGAGATCCAGCTGTTCTTCAACGGCCCCGAAGCCTTTACACCAGACGGGGTGTACTACCTGGGCGAGGCTCCAGAGGCCGACGGGTGTTTTGTTGCCGCCGGATTCAACTCGGTCGGCCTACAGACCGCAGGCGGCGTCGGATGGGTACTTGCCGACTGGATTGCCGACCGCCATCCCCCGATGGATCTGTCGCCGGTCGATATTCGCCGTGCCTTTCCCTTCCAGAGCGAACCCAAGTATCTCGAAGAGCGGATTTCAGAGAGCCTCGGCCTGCTCTATGCCATGCACTGGCCGTTTCGCCAGTACGAGAGCGCCCGCAATCAGCGGATATCCTCCATCCATGACCGCATCGAGGCGGCGGGTGCTGTGTTCGGCGAGGTGGCAGGTTGGGAACGGCCCAATTGGTTTGCCCTCGACGGGCAGGAGCGCGCCTACCAGTACAGCTATGGCAAGCAGAACTGGTTCGAGGCTTCGGGGGTCGAATGCAACGCGGTCCGGAACGCGGTCGGGTTCTTCGACCAGACCTGTTTCGTCAAGTTCCGGGTCGAAGGCCCGGGTGCGGTCGCTGCGCTGAACGAGATATCCGCCAATGAGGTGGACGTCCCCGCCGGCAAGGCCGTATACACCCAATGGTGCAACGATCGCGGCGGTATCGAGGCGGATCTCACGGTCACCAGGATCAATGAAAACGAGTACCTCGTCGTAACCGCGGCAGCGGCGGAGACCCGCGACGGTGCCTGGCTTCGTCAGGGTTGTCGCGATCACGACGCGACGGTCACCAACATCACTCCGCAGACCTCAGCATTTGGTGTGATGGGACCGAACTCCCGGGCGTTACTTTCGACTCTGACGTCGGCAGAGTTGGGCAACGAGGATTTCCCGTACGGCACCGCCCAACGTATCGAAGTGGCGGGACACGACGTGCTGGCGATGCGGATGACGTATGAGGGTGAACTCGGCTGGGAGCTGTACGTACCCTGGGACGAGGCGCCTGCGCTCTACGACGCAATCTTTGAGGCCGGCGAGGGCCACGGGTTGCGACATGCCGGGTACCACGCCATGAACACGCTGCGACTCGAAGCGGGCTACCGCCACTGGGGCCACGACATCACCGGCGAAGACACCCCGATAGAGGCGGGCCTTGGCTTTGCGGTGGGGTGGGACAAGAATTCGTTCAGAGGCCGCGATGCCCTGCTGCGGCAGCGTGAACTGCCGCGCAGCAAAAGGCTCATCCAGTTTCGCCTGGAGGACCCAGATCGACTACTAAACCACGACGAACCGATCTACCGCGACGGTGAACTGGTCGGTCGGACCAGTTCCGGCATGTGGAGCTACACCGAAGACCGCTGTCTCGCCATGGGTTATCTCTTGAATCCCGATGGAGTGACCAAGGACTGGCTCGACGCCGGAACCTTCGAGATCGAAGTGGCCACGGAGCGCATCCCCGCCACCGCCTCCATCCGCTCCTTCTACGACCCAAAGAACGAGCGGGTCAGGGCCTGATCCAGACTCTGGGCTACGGCGCCCGGCGTTTTCTTAGATCGGAGATCACGCGTCGAGCCGCGTTGTGACCCGGTGCGCCGGTTACCCCCCCACCGGGGTGGGCCCCCGATCCACACAGATAGAGGCCGCGAATCGGGGTCCGGTACTGGGCGGCCCGAGGATGGGGTCGAAGGCTGTAGAGCTGGTCGAGGTCGTGACGACCGTGGAAGATGTCGGACTCCGTCAGCCCGTAGATCGTCTCCAGATCCGCCGGGCTGAGCGTCTGTCGCCCCACAATCGTGTCGCCAAGATTGGGCATTATTCGCGTCATGTAGGTCACGATGCTGTCCGCGACGTCCTCTTTGATGTCATCCCAGTGCAGGCCATCCGCCAGCTGGTACGGGTAGTACTTGGCCAGAACGCTCACTACGTGCTGGCCGGGAGGTGCCAACGTATCGTCGATCGTGGAGGGGATCGTGATCTCCAGACGCGGCTCGTCCGGTAGCCGACCAGCCACAGCCGCCCGGTAGTTGGCTTCCAATCCTGCGACGTCGGGAAACATAGAGATGTCGGACCGCCCCCACCTATCGCTCTTGCGCAGTTCGGGGAAGCGAATGTCGGGCAACGCCTTGAGAGCAAGGTTGACCTTCATCGAGCTCTGTCCCATTCGAAGCTGCTCGATGTCTCTGACAAATGCCTCGTCGAGATCGCCACGGTCGATCAACGTCAGAAACGTGCGCTTCGGGTCCGTGTTTGCCAACACGCAGCGGCTCGTGATCACCTCGCCATCCTCCAGCTCAACGCCGACCGTCTGCCCGTCGGTGACGCGTATGTTCACCACCGGCGAATCGGTCCGGACCTCCACGCCGACCGAGCGAGCAAACGATGCCATCGCTTCACTAATGCCGCCCATACCCCCCTTGACAAGGCGCCACGCACCCAACTCGCCGTCGAGTTCCCCGAGTGCCATGTGGAAGAACGGAAGCGCTGAGCCCGGCTGATCGAGACTGGCGAAGTTGCCTGAAAAACAAGCCGAGGCGTACATGGCTTTGACCATGTCGCTGTCGAACCAACGCTCGATAATGGTGCGAACGCTGCCGGTCATCATCTGGGCGAATCGATAGCGCTGTTCGGGCGACAGCTTGCGAACGTCCAAGCCCATCCCGGCCAGCGCAGTGAGATCGCGCAGACCCGCATCGAGTTTGGGAGGCTCGCGAAGCATCTGATTCCGCAGGACCGAGCCAACCTCCTGCACCAGTGACTCGAACCTCTCCATCGCCACAAAATCGTTCGATGAAAAGCGCTCGACCTCTCTGCGATCGTGCTCCTCATCCCCCGTGAAGAACAGGTAGTCGTCTCCACAAACGGCCAGCGAGCCGTCCAGCGACAGCATTTCGAACCCGTGACGCTTCAACTCGAGATCCCGAATGACCTCTGTCCGGAGCAGGCTCACGACGTACGCGACTGTAGAAACCCGGAATCCAGGATGGATCTCTTCGGTCACGGCGGCACCACCGACGATGGGCCGCTTCTCGAGCACCAGCGTATCGAGTCCGGCCTTACCCAAGTACCCGGCCGCGGTGAGACCGTTGTGACCACCCCCAACCACGATGGCGTCGTACATGTGCCCACCCTCGGGTGCCCGGCGGGTGCCACGGCGTCGTCGCAGGGCCGCCACTCGTCTCACCTAACCAACATCGGCGAGTATCTCTCGTGCTGCGTTGTGACCGGGCAGGCCGGTGACTCCTCCTCCAGGGTGGGTGCCGGCGCCGCATAGGTACAAACCCTCCACTGGTGTTCGGTAGCGGGCATAGCCGGCCACAGGCCTCATATGGAAGATCTGATCGAGCGTCATCTCGCCGTGATTCGGGTTGCCCTCGACCAACCCGAACCTCGTTTCGAGATCTACGGGAGTCAGGACCTCGCGGTGGAGGATGGCCTCGCGGATTCCCGGCACATAGTCGGCCAACGTGTCCACAACCACGTCTCCGAATGCCTCGCGATGCAAATCCCAGGTCCCGTCACGCAGTTGGTAAGGCGCATACTTCGCCGTGATCGACATCACATGCTGGCCGTCGGGTGCCATCGTCGGATCACTGAGGGTGGGGATGAGCATGTCGAGGTATGGCCGGTCCGAAGACCGACCGTACTTGGTGCTGTCGTAGGCGCGTTGCACGTAGTCGAGCGAAGGCGCGATCTGGATAGGGCCACGCAGCAGTTCGGCATCGTTGGTGCCGAGCGCGGTGAATTCGGGGAGATGCGTCAGGGCCAGGTGGACACGCGCCGCGGAACCCCGGTACTTGATCGCGCCGAGCCCGCGGAGGAAGCCCGCATCGAGCAGACGTGGTTCGACGAGCTTATGGAACGTCACCCTCGGATCAGCGTTCGACGCGACGACCGCCGCCCGCACTTCGTCACCATTCTCCAGCACAACACCGATCGCCCGGCCATCGTCGACAAGCACGTGGTCGACGGCCGAGCTCGTCCGAATCTCGGCTCCGAACTCCTGGGCGGCCTCGGCCAGCGCGCCGGTCAGAGCACCCATGCCACCTCGGACGACGCCGGCAGATCGGAACGTGCCCGTCCCTCCCAGCGCCCAGTTCCCGAGCATGGTGAACGCCGTGCCCCCCTCCCTGGGACCCCAGGTGATGTTCAAGACGCTGCTGGCTCCGATGGCCGCCTTGACTGGCGACGACTCGAAGTACTCGCTCAACAGGTCCTCGACCGACATCGTCAGGACGCGCAGCAGCTCACCTATCTGCTTTCGCCCGAGCCTGCGCACCGGGCCGAGGAGTCCCACCCCAGCGCGGGCATCGCTCAGTCCGAGATGGGGCAATTCCGGCGGCGTCAGCTCCATCTGTGCCGCCATCACCTGGGCGATCTGGTCCATGAGTGCGACGAAGCGCGGGTAGCTCTGGGCATCCTCCGTCGAGAACCTGGCGATCTCCTGGGCAGTGCGCTCCACATCGCGCCATATCGTGAGTTGAGAGCCGTCCGGTTGAGGACAGAACGCGACCACGTCGGACGATACGAAGTCGACACGCGAATCGATGTCGAGGTCGCCGACCACGTCGGCACTCAGGTAACCGCTGCCGTCGGCAACGGTCGAAACGCGGAAACCGGGGAACATCTCCTCAGTAACTGCCGCCCCACCGACCATCGGCCGCTGCTCGAGCACCAGCACCCGCTGCCCTGCTTTAGCGAGGTAGGCCGCCGCCACGAGGCCGTTGTGACCGGCACCGACCACGATGACGTCGTACGCGTTCGTTGTCACTTCGAACCTCCCAGAATCTGCATCGCCGCCAGGCGCCCCGGGCCGGCCGTCACCCCGCCGCCGGGATGCGTACCCGACCCGCACTGGTAGTAGTTACGGATCGGCGTGCGATAGTCAGCAAGGCCAATGCCGGGCCGGAAGAAGAAGAGTTGATCGAGGGTCAATTCACCATGAAAGATGTTCCCCTCGGTCAAGCCGATCTTCTGCTCCATATCCCAGGGCGTCAACACCTGCTTGTGGAGGATGACGTCCTTCAGATCCGGAGCGAACTCGGCGAGCGCATCGATGACGGCATTGCCGAAATCCCTCCTTTCCGCGTCGCGATCCACGGCATCTGATCCGTCGTAGGACATGTATTGGACGAAAGCGGACAGGACGTGCTTGCCGGGCGGAGCCATCGTCGGGTCGACGGTGGACGGAAGCTCGACCTCCATCGCCGGGCGCTGTGAGAACCCCCCGTACTTGGCGTCGTCATAGGCTCGCTCGATGTACTCGACGCTGGGACTGATGGAAATCGAGCCGCTCATCAGCGATGGGTCCGGCATCGCGGTAAAGGTCGGCAGACGATCCAGCGCGAGATTCACCTTGCCGGAAGAACCTCGGAATTTGAAGTTGCCAATGGAGGCGATGACTTCGTCGGGAAGCTCACTGGGATCGACCAGCTTCCGGAACGTCACGTTGGGATCGCACCCCGACACGACCGTTCTCGCGTAGAACTCCTCTCCGCTCTCGGTGGCGACTCCGACGGCTTTCCCGTTCTTCACGATGACCTGGCTGACCGGCGAATCCACCCTGATCTCAGCTCCATGCTCTCGAGCCGCGCTGGCTATCGCCTCGCTGACCGCACCGGTGCCCCCCTTCTGGGCGCCCCAAGCGGTATAGGCCCCGTCGAGTTCACCCATGTAGTGGTGCAGCAGAACGTATGCGGTCCCGGGCGATCGGACACCAAGCATGGTGCCGATGATCCCGCTGAGTCCCACGGTCGCCCGGATCACGTCGGTCTCGAAGTACTCGGCCAGGAAGTCGTCGACGCTCATCGTCATGAGCTTGGTGAGCTCGGAGAAGGTCTGCTTGTCGAGCCCGCTGAAGAGCTTGCCAAGTCCTCGAGCGGTGCGAATGTCTCGCCACCCTTGGCGACTCGGGTCGGGAGGGACAAGACCCAGGATCGGCTTTACCGCGTGGGCCATCTTGTACATGACATCAGTAAACCGGGGCATCATTTCCGCGTCACGCAGCGATAGCCGCTTCAGCTCGTCGCGTTCTTGGGCCGGATCTGTCGGAAAGACGAGGTAGTCGCCATCCTCGGTCGGCGACCAGACCGAATCGACCGGATGAATCTGGAGTCCGTGTCTCGGCAATTCGAGTTCTCGAATGACTTCGGGCCGCAAGAGGCTGACGACGTAGGAGTAGACGTTGTACTTGAAGCCCGGGAAGATCTCCTCGGTTACCGCCGCGCCTCCGAGGATGTGGGTCTTTTCGAGAACCAGCACGCTGCGTCCCGCCCGGGCCAGGTAGGCGGCACACGTGAGTCCGTTGTGTCCACCGCCCACCACGATGGCATCATATGTGTTGGTCACGTTGCCACCACCCCTCGCGCCCGTTTGCGCGGCGGGTCGTAAAAAGGCATCTTCACCACGGTCGCCGGAACCGAGTAGCTCACCGCCTCGATCATCTCCTCGATGAACACCTCGGTGCCGAGAATCGCATGATCGGGTTCGAGGCGGGCGATCACGACGTACTTCTTCAGCACCGGCGACCAGGAACCGCTCGTCCCGCGACCTATGTGTCGCGTCTGTTCGGCATCGGCGTAGACCGGAACCTCGTCCGCCCATGGACTCTGCGGCAGGGTCATAGGCATTCCCCACTCTGTGTAGAAGCCCTGCATCGCGACCACGTCGAGTTCGAGACCGACCGTCAGCCACCGCGACCCACGCTCCTGTTCCGTGCGAAGCGCCTGCTGGCCAATAAAGAAGTCCTTGTCCATGTCGACCATCCATTCGAGGCCAAGCTCGAACGGAGACGTCTTCTGTACGTAAAATGTTGTCTGAAATGCCGACCTGAAGTCTGCATCGAGAAGCAACAAGCCACCTTCTAGGCGTGTCAGATCGAGCGCCATCGTGCCGGCCGGTCGTAGCTGATGGTCGCCGCCGAGTTCCATGATCGAGTCCCACAGGTGCACCACGTCATCGGGGTCGACGAATACCTCAAAACCGAGATCCCCCGTATAGCCCGTGCGCGAGATCAACGCAGAGGCGCCCGACACCTCCGTTGTGGTGTGGCGGAAGAAACCAAGATCCAGGAGGTCGGCATTGGTCAATCGCTGCAACAAGTCCCGTGATGTCGGGCCCTGTATCGCGACCGCGGCGATCTCCTCGGAAACGTCCGAAACCTGTGCTTCGAGGCCCGTCCCGGCGTCCTCCAACCAGCCGAGGATCGGGACGGTGGCCGTCATCCGGAAGTGGCCTTCGCCGAGCCGGAATATGGTTCCGTCGTCGATGACCATCCCATCGTCATCACACCAGGTGGAATAGAGCACCTGGCCGATCTGGCACTTCGTCGCATCTCTCACGATGACGCGGTCGACCAGAGCAAGGGCATCACGCCCGCGGATGTCGTATTTGAGCAGCGGCGACACGTCGAACAACCCGCAGCCGTTACGCACCGCGTGATATTCGTGCACGTGGTCGAGTTCGTACATGATGGCTGCGAGAAACCCCGACCACTCCTCCCATCTGCTGCCACGACAGAGCGGTCCTGTCCGTGAATGCAACGGTGAATAGCGCGCCATCTATAGACCTCCTTTCGTGGCGGCCCAGGGGTTCGAATCAGGCGCCTGGTGACGCCCGCGCCGAGATGCCGCCGAGACTGCCGTGGACGTCGGATTGCTCATTGCGCCCCTACTCCCTAAGGAAGGGCACACCGGCAACCGCCGGAGTGTCCATCTCACGTGCGTATCGATGCCCCGCGTACACGGCAGCTGCGATCGTGCCGGGTGCCACACAATCCCCAATCCGCTCGATCGAGATGCGATCAACCAACGCTTGGTAAAGCGCATCCTGCGGTTCACGAGACGTGACCATGACAACGGTTGTCGCTTCGACTTCCTTGGTCTGCCCGGTGTAGATGGACTCGAGAACAACGGTGTCCCCACCAATTCTCGCCACGCTGGTTCCGGTCTCGAGCAAGATGCCCAGATTGAGGATCCTTCCCTGGACACGGTGCTGTTCCTCGGTGTGAGTGGTCCAGGTCGAGACTTCGTTGGCGGGGGTTGCGAGCGTGACCTCCAGCCCGTGGTGGCGCAGGGCTTCGGCAACCAAGCCCCCCATGTAATAGTGGTCGTCGTCGAACACGACGACAGGTCCCGATGGTACGACTCCAGCCATGATGTCGTCCGGTGTGATCACCGATGCGGAATCCGAGCCCGGGATCGGAGCTTCATACCATCGACCTATTCCGTCGCGTCTCCACTTGGCGCCAGTAGCAATCACGACGTGGTCGGCGGCGAACTCGAGGATCTGCTCTTCGTCCACGACGCTCTCGCGAAAGATCTCTACGTTCGGGAGCTTGTCGATCTGGTTGAGGCGGTAGTCGCGGACTCTGGCCCACGCGGCCAGGCTTGGAAGTGACGACTCGAGTGTGACGCGACCCCCCAATTCGCGCCGTGCTTCGGCAAGTGTGACGTCGTAGCCGCGCTTGCCCAGCGACATGGCAGCTTCAAGTCCTGCCGGACCCGCTCCCACCACGAGAACGGTGGCATCCGATCCCTTCGTCGGGATGATCTCAGGATGCCAGCCCTTCCTCCACTCCTCTCCCATGGTCGGATTCTGTGTGCAACGAATCGGTGTACCCGTCTGATCCCCGCTGTAGCAAATGTTGCATCCGATGCACTCGCGGATCTCGTCCTCCCGCCCCTCCGCGATCTTGCTGGGCAGGAACGGATCTGCGATCGACGGGCGCGCCGCCCCGATGAGGTCGATGGTCCCCTCTCTCACGAGTCGGAGCATCGTCTCAGGTGAGGTGAATCGCCCCACGCTGACCACCGGCTTGTCGGTGACGCTCTTGACCCAAGACGTCCAGGGTTCGAGGGCGGCCTCGGGCACGAACCGGGAGGTCCCCATGTCAAAGCTGTAGTCGTGGACCGTGACGTCCCACAGGTCGGGGAGATCGGCGAGCATCCCAAGAATCTCGCGCGGCTCGGCCGTGTCCTGGTCATCGTCCGTTCCACCAGCACTCGTCGGAAAGCGGACCGCGACCGCACAGGTATCGCCGATGGCCTCTTTGGTCTCGATGATGAGCTCCCGAAGCAGGCGGGAGCGGTTCTCCAGCGATCCGCCGTACTCGTCGCTCCGTTGATTCGACGGCAACAGAAACTGACGGAGCAAATACCAGTGGGCCGAGTACACATACACGATGTCAAAGCCCGCACGCTGTGCCCTGAGGGCTGCGTCGAGGTGCCAACGCTTGAAATCCCGAATGTCTCGTTTGTCCATCGCCTTCGTCTGGATTGGATCGCGGTCGCCGGCGGGGATGCTCCAGGGGCCGAGCGGCACCTCGCGCGTGTAGTGGTTGGCGGCACCGGGCCCGCCGTACCACAGCTCGACGCCGGCCAAAGCGCCCTGACCGTGCACCTTGTCCACCATCAAGGCGTGCCGATCGATGTCCGAGTCGTCCCACAATGAGGCTGAGGGGTGAGGTTCGTCGTCGGAGGAGGCGTGAATCGAGCAGTACTCCGTGCAAACCGTGCCCCACCCGCCCTCGGCCTTGACTTCGCGGAGCGCGGCAACCGACTGGGGCCGCCGGTAGCCCATGCCGGTGCAATGGGGAACTTGATAAAAGCGATTGGGCGCGACGACTGGCCCTATCGAAACCGGTTCGAAGAGGACATCGAATCGTGGGTCACGCGGCATTCTTTCCTCCGTACTCAGCAACACCTCGCTCACTTCCAAGCGTGAGCGCTAGAGGGCCGGTCCCCCCGGACCGGCCCTCGTAGCTCAAAGCTCCGGGGTTCAAATACCCAGAGCTATCTCACTTAGCCCTTGGCGGCCGAATACGCGTCTGCGTAATAGGTCCCAAAGTCGCCCAGGTCCTCGAAGAACTCGAGCCTGGCCACCACATCTGGTGGCGGATAGATGGCGTCCCACGTGAGGATTTCCTCCCAGATGAACTCCTCCGCCGCCGCATTCGGACTGGCGTAGTAGTTGTAGTTGGTCAACTCGGCCCCATAGAACGGGTCGAGGAGGAAGTTGATGAACGCGTGGGCCGAGCACGGATGTTCCACCGTGGACGGAATCGCGATCGTGTCAACCCAGGCTGCAGCTCCCTCGATCGGGATCGCATAGCCAAAGACCTCGTAGGCGTCGTAGTCGTCCGTCGAGGCTTCGTCGTAGGCGAACAGGAAGTCGCCATTCCAGCCTTGCGAGACCACCGTCTCTCCGGCCGTCAGCAGATCCCAGTACCCCGACGAGTTGAACGCCGCCAAGCGGGCCCTCGTGGCGCTGATCAGATCCGCAGCCTCATCGACCTCAGCCTCAACCTTCGTGTTGATGGAATATCCAAGGTAGATCAGGGCCGCGCCCATCGTCTCCCGCTCGTCATCGAGCAACGAGATGAACCCGGTGTTTACGTCGGCGAGGTCCGGATCAAAGATCACGCCCCAGGAGACACCGTTCTCATAGTCGATAGCGTCGTACAGGTAGCCGATTCCGGTTGTACCCCATTGGTACGGTGCGGAGTACTGGTTACCTGAGTCGTAGGGCAGATCGGTGAATTCGTCGGCAATGTTCGACATGTTGGGAATGGCGCTCTGGTTGAGCTTCACCAACAGTTCGGCATCCTTCATGATCGACACCATGTAGTCCGACGGTACGACCAGGTCGTAGCCGACACCGGCCTCGATCTGGGCGAGCATCGTCTCGTTGGAGTCGTACTCGGTGAGCACGACGTTTACGCCGAACTCGTCTTCGAATGCGGCGAGGAGGTCGGTTACCTCTGCTTCCTCAGCCACCGAACCGGTCGGAATGTACTCCGTCCAGTTGTACAGGTTGAGGTCGCCGTCGGTCTCCCCAAGCTCGCACGCCTCACCGATGGTCTCGACATCCGACGCATCGTCATCACCACAGGCTGCGGCGACCAAGGCCAGAGCCAAGATCACCATCACTAGTCGTCTCATTCGTTTCCTCCCTGTTTTCTTTTCTATTCGCGACGCTGAATCGCGAGCGAGGCAAAGACCAAAACCATTGAGGCGGTAACCATAAGCGTCGAAACTGCATTGATCTCGGGCGTGACCGAACGCCGGATGAGCCCAAAGACGTGGACCGGCAGCGTCGTCGCGCCCGGACCCTGAACAAAGCTGGTGATGACGACATCGTCGAGAGACAGAGTCAAAGCAAGGAGCGCCCCGCCCAGCACGCCGGGCATGATCAGAGGCAGCGTCACGCGCCGGAAAGTCTGCCAGCGGGTCGCGTACAGGTCGGACGCAGCTTCTTCGACCGCCGGGTCCATGTTGGCCAGCCTCGCCCGAACCACGATCGCCACAAAAGAGATATTGAACGCGATGTGCGCCAGGAGGATCGAGCCTCGCCCCAGCGGCAGGCCGATCTGGGTAAACCACAGCAGAAGCATGACGGCCATCGTCACATCAGGAATGATCACAGGCATATAGAGAATGGCGTCGAAGGCGCCCTTGCCCACCCATCGCCGGTAACGATCCAAGGCCAGGGCCGCCGCCGTACCCAGAACAGTGGAGATAATCGTCGAGAACAGCGCAATCCACAGCGTGTTCTGCAGGGAGTGGAGCAGTGGCCCATTGCCGAACATCCGCTCATACCAACGCAGCGAGAATCCGCCCCAGATGCCTACGTTCTGCGCCCCGGAAAACGAGAACACGATGACCACCAGGATCGGCAGGTATAGAAACGCGAATATGAACCAGCCATTGATCGACAGCACCCGATCTAGTCGTCTCCCGGTGGCGGCGCCTTCATGGAGCGTCATACGGTCCTCGCCCCGGAGCGGAAGTACAGAATCGTCGCCAGCAACATCACGATCAGAATCGCGCCCGAGAGGGCAGACCCAAACGGCCAGTTGCGCGCCGCCCCAAACTGGGTGACGATGAAGTTTCCTAACAGCGTCGTCTTGGCGCCGCCGAGGATGTCCGGCGTCACATAGGCGCCGAGGCTGGGAATGAAGACCAGGATCGAACCAGCGATGATCCCGGGGCGTGACAGCGGCAACGTGATCTTCAAGAAAGCCCTGGTACCCGAGGCATACAGATCTCTTCCGGCCTCGACCAGGCTCCAGTCGATCCGCTCGATGGCGGCGTATAGGGGGAGCACCATGAACGGCAAGTATCCGTACAGCAGCCCTAGGAACACCGCCGGCAGGGTAAAGAGCGTTCGACCCCACAAACCGGTGAGTTCGCCGAGCTGAGTGATGTACCCGTCGGAGTCGAGCAGCATCCGCCAGGCATAGGTCCTGACCAGGAAGTTCGACCAGAAGGGGATCAGAACCAGGATGAGCAGAAGTGTTCGCGTGCTCTGCTTGGGTCGGGTGGCGATCCAATACGCAAACGCATACCCGATGATCAGGCAGAGGGCCGTGTTGACGACCGCCACAAAGAGCGAGCGTCCCACAATGGTGGAGACCAGCGGGTCGGTGAGTCTGGTCCATCCGTCGACATTCCAACCTTCGAGGTTCGGCCGCCCGGTCCTACCGCGGCTGGCAAACGAGAATACGAACACGATTCCGAGCGGCAGCACAAAGAAAAAGATCAGATACACATAGGCGGGGACGGCATGAAGGAACCCCCGCCAAGATTCGCGGCGCTCAGCCCTTCTCTCCAACTCCGGGTTGGCCGTTTCCGGCAACTCGTCTGGTCGCTCGTCGATCATCGTCATTCTTCGAACGCCAGGGCAGCTTCGGGATGGAAGTCGACGACGACATCGTCTCCGACGTCCCACCGCCTGGCGCTGGGGACGTTCTCGACACGCACATCGAAGTTACCTGAGGCGCCGCTGTCGATCTCGTAGTAGAGGGCTTCTCCGTAGAAGATCTTCCTAGCCACCCTTCCGGAAACGGCGTTGCGGCCGGGCGGCGCCTCCGACCTCTCTCCGTACAGGTGGAGCTTCTCCGGTCGAACCGCCAGCGTGACGGTGGTCCCCGACGCTGAGCTAGTCCTCGCTTGCACGGTCTCGCCCCCGCCCAGACGAACCACACCGGCTTCAGCGATCTCCCCCGGAACAAAAACCATGTCGCCGACGAATCCGGCTACAAACAGGTCTACCGGCGCCTCATAGATGTCCTCTGAGGTCCCCATCTGCACCAGATTGCCCTCGTTCATCACGCCGATCCGATCCGACATGGTCAGAGCCTCTTCTTGATCGTGCGTCACGTAGACGAAGGAGATTCCCACCTCGTGCTGAATGTCCTTCAGTTCTAGCTGCATGGTCTGGCGAAGCTTTAGGTCCAGTGCACCGAGCGGTTCATCAAGGAGGAGGACCTTGGGCTGGTTCACCAGCGCTCGGGCCAGGGCTACACGCTGCTGCTGACCCCCTGAGAGCGCATTGGGTCTCCGCTTTTCCATACCGGAGAGCCGGACCAGTTCGATGGCTTCGCCGGTCCTGCGCTGCACCTCCGCCTCGTCGACCTTCTTCATCCGCAGTCCGAACGACACGTTGTCCTCGACGTTCATGTGGGGAAAGAGGGCGTAGGACTGGAACACGGTGTTGACCGGGCGCTTGTTGGGTGCCCTGAGGCCCATCTCCTCGCCGAAGATCTGCACGCTGCCTTCGGTCGGGTATTCGAGGCCTGCGATGATCCTCAAGGTGGTGGTCTTGCCGCAGCCCGACGGGCCCAACAGCGAGAAGAACTCTCCGTCACGTATGTCGAGGTCCATGCTGTTGACCGCGACAACATCCTCACCAAATACCTTGGTGACCCCGTGCAGACCCACTGCGGCAACGCCGCTCGTCATTTGGGGTTGCTCGCTTCGATCCGTCGCCCCGCTAGCGGCCTGTGCATCGCCCTCATGTCCCATGGTTGATCATCACGTGCTTGACCTCTGTGTAGTGCTCAAGGGCATACGCCGACATGTCCTTGCCGTAGCCGGAGTGCTTGAACCCACCGTGGGGCATCTCGGACACGATCGTGATGTGGTCGTTGACCCACACAGTCCCGGATTGCAGTCCCTTCGTCATGCGCATGGCACGCCCAATATCCTGTGTCCACACCGAAGCGGCCAGACCGAAGTCGACATCATTTGCCCAAGCGAGGGCCGTGGCCTCATCGCCGGCGTCCTGGACGGTGAGGACCGGTCCGAACACCTCGCGCTGGATGATCTCCGAGTTCTGGTCTGCACCCACGATGAGTGACGGCTCGTAGTAATACCCGGAACCATCGACCCGGTTCCCACCTGCTGCCACGGTTGCACCATCCGATGCCGACCGCTCGACGAATCCGGCGACGCTTTCGAGATGCTGTTTCGACACGAGCGGTCCCATCTCGATATCGGGATTGTGGGGGTCACCAACTGTGATCTGACCGATCTGGTCTGCAAGGGCGTCAACGAGATCGCCGTGGATTCCCGACGTCGCCACAACGCGACAGGGAGCGGTGCAGTCCTGGCCCGAGTTGTAGAAACTCGCCTCGCGCAGCTTGGCGGCAACCGCCCCGGCGTCCGCATCGTCGAAGACGACGACCGGTGCCTTGCCTCCGAGTTCCAGGTGAACCCGCTTGAGACTCTCGGCCGCGGTGCGGGCAACTGCCCTGCCTGCCTCGACGCTGCCGGTAATGGAGACCATCGCAACATCTGGATGGGCCGTCATCGCCTCGCCGACCACCGAACCCGAGCCACAAACCACATTGAGGACGCCCGGAGGGAGTACGCCTTCCAATAGTTGAGCGAGCCGAACCGCGGTGACGGGTGTGATTCCCGACGGCTTGAGAACCACCGTGTTGCCCGTGGCAAGAGCCGGTCCCAGCTTCCAGGTAGTCATGTTCAGCGGGTAGTTCCAGGGTGCGATCGCCGCGATCACGCCGATCGGATCCCGACGCACAAACGAAGTGGCTCCCGGCCAATACTCTCCCGCAGCCTTGCCCTCGATGTGGCGGGCGGCGCCGGCGAAGAAACGCCAGTTGTCGACGGTGAGATCGAACTCGAAGTCGACGATCGAGACGGGCTTGCCGACGTTGTCCATCTCCAGGCGACACAACTCATCCAGGTTCTCTTCTATTACGTCGGCGACTGCAAACAGGGTCTCCGACCGTTCCCGGGGCGTCTTGTTCGCCCACTCGGGGAATGCCGCACCTGCCGCCGCCACGGCGGCGTCCACATCAGCGGTCGTACTGACGGGTGCGGTGGCCATGGCTTCCTCGGTGGCCGGGTTCACCACTTCGACTGTTGAGCCATCAGACGACGGCTGCCACGAGCCTCCGATGTAATTGAGCAGTTCCATGCGAGCCTTACCCTTTCTCACGACTCATATGTGATTTCACCAAAAGAAAACCTGTGGACCGCCCCGCCACACTCATCCTCCCCCACCGCCGGTTACATCCTTGGCGAACTCCTCGAAGACCGCCACGTAGTGGTCGAGTTCGTCGTCCTTGTGCATGACCGACAGAGTCCACTGCTCGTCGGCGCCGGGAGTCATGTAGACGCCGTTGACCATGTGGTACAGCCAGCCCAAGTAGTTGAGACTGTCATCGAAGTGCTCGGCATACGACCGGTAATCGACGACTCGATCATCGGCGAACATAACGCAACCTTTGGAGGCAACACCGACGGCATATGCCGGCAGGCCGTACCGATCACATACCTCCTGGCATCCGTCGAGAACCCGTTGCCCGGCCCGATCGAGTTGCTGATAGGCAGCCTCGTCCAGCACGTCGATGAGGGCCGCCTCGGCCGCCGCCATGCTCAGCGGGTTGCCGTTGAAAGTTCCGATCTGGGCAACCGTTCCGTCATCGATCTGACCCATGATCTCGTCGGTGCCGAGAACCGATCCAATCGGGGTACCGCCACCGGTAGCCTTGGCCAGAGCGACGAGGTCGGGGACGACGCCGTACTTTTCCACCGCACCTCCGGCAGCAATGGTGACTCCGGTCTTGACCTCGTCGAATATCAGCAACACGCCGTGCTTGCGGGTGATCTCACGGATCGCTTCCAAGTAGCCGTCGTTGGGGGGAACCACCCCGATGTTGAGCATGATCGGTTCGATGATCATGGTGCCGATGTCCTGATTCGCCGAGAGCGTCGCGTCGAGCGCGTCTGGATCGTTGAAGGGCACCACCACCGTCAGGTCCAGCAGTGCCTGTGGTATCCCGGCGGACTGTGGCACCGATATCGGATGAGCCCGCGGCCCGATTTTTTCCGGATCGGGATGAACCGAAACCATCACCGCGTCGTGGTGGCCGTGGTAGGAGCCCTCGATCTTAAGCAATGCATCCTTGCCGGTAAACGCCCTGGCGAGACGAATGGCGTCCAGAGTGGCTTCGGTCCCGGAGTTGGAGAATCGGACCTTGGGCAGTCGAAAGCGCCGGGACAGCTCCCGAGCCACCCGGACGGCGCTGGCGTTGGGAGCCGCAAAGTGAGTTCCTTTGGTGGCGGTATCAGAAATCGCAGCAGCCACCGTGGGATGGGCATGCCCGACGACCATGACCCCAAAACCGTTGTGGAAATCGCTGTACTCGTTGCCGTCTAGGTCGGTGACCTTGGAGCCGTTGCCTTCGACGATGTAGATGGGGTGGGGTGCGTGCTCCTGGAATGATGATGCCACTCCGCCGGGAAGCACCTGCTTGGCTTCTTCGACGAACTCACCCGATTTGTGAGTACGGAGGCGAAGCGCCTCCTCCATCGACTTGGTGAGTTCGGCCACACGGTCTGGGTTGACCCGGCTCGTCATGGTGTTCCAATCGCACTCGTCAACGCGGCTGGCATTTCAGAATGCACTATTACTAGCATCAAATTCGAACCATTTGCAAATGAAACGTTGGTTCATATGCTGAATCGGTAGCGAGAAGAGCTTCGATTAAGGAATCCGCCGTCGGGACCGAGTGAGAAGTGGAACACATGACGAAGCAACATCCCACCGGACGTCAACCCGACACCAAGATCACAATGGACAGAGATCTGGACGACAAGGACCTGCAGATCATCGCTGCACTTCAGATCAACGGGCGCACCAACTTTGCCGAGTTGGCCACCGGGATCGACCTCAGCCAGGCCGCCATCCGACTTCGGGTCAACCGATTGCTGGAGTCGGGAGTTCTCGAAATCGTGGCCATCACCGACCCGCTCAGCATCGGATTCACGGTTCAGGCCCTGATCGGACTGACGGTCGACGGCGACATTGAAGCGCTCAGCGACGAAATCGGCGCCCGCGAGTACGCCGTGTACGTGGTCTTGACCGCGGGTCGCTTTGACATGCTGGTCGAGGTGTTGTGCGGGGACAACGACCACTTGCTGGAAGTGATGAGCGATCTAAGGGCACTAGAAGGCGTCTCATCGGTCGAAGCTCACACATATTTGAGACTGACCAAACAGACATACGCCTGGGGCATGCCCCCGACCAGGGCGACATAACTGCTTCGGTCTAGCGGTCGCCCAGTAGGAACACCTTGTCGCCCGGGCGCACGATGACGGCCTCATGGGCTTGGTCAAGAACCAGCAAGAAGCCCCGCCTTCCATTGCCCAGAAACTTCAAGATCTCACCCAATCGCTGGGCCGGCAGTTTCTCCTGTGGGCTCTGGGCACAGAATCGGCTGAACTCCACACAAGGTTCGGCAAAGCTGACCATCTGCAGCACCGCTACCTCTCCGGTGTCCTGGTTCTCGATTCCCAGACTCTCGCCGAGATCCTCGGGCCACATCTCGTCCGAGTAGTCGATGAGGATGTTCTCGCCGGCTATCCCATCGACCATGTGAGCCCCGAACTCGGTCCGCATCGCTTCATAGTGCGACGAAAACCCGATGCAGACCAGATCGTCATCGCCGTAGGCCTTGTCGGGGTGATCGAGATGGTGGATGTCGAGCACCTTCTCCCCCGTTGGGAGGGTGGCCTGGATTCCGCGTGGGGTGATCTCCAGACGATCCACCTCGACCCGACGACTGGCGTCGTAGAACGATCCGACCGGCGATGATTCCTGGGCATCGATGATCAAGCCTCTGGGCTGCAGTTGGACCAGGTCCACCACACCCAACTCGCGGGTCCGTCTGCTGCTCATCTCGAGCCCAACCAGCGCGGATCCGGTGGTCTCACATACTCGGCGAGATAGTCGGGTGCAGGCCAGTCAACACCCTCATCAGGATCAGGCTCCCCAAAAACGAGCGATACCGGCACCACCCCGGCCCAAAAGGGCAACAAGCGGTCTTCGTCCTCGTCTTCAGGAGGTCCGGTGGAGACCTTGGCCGACACCTCATCGAGTGGCACGGCGAGGACGAGGGTCGCCCTGACTTCCTTGTCCGAAGCCGGTCGCGAATCCTCCCAACGACCCGGGGTGACGTGATCGGTCAGCGCCTTGAGGGCAACCATCTTCTCGCCCGCGTCATCAACCAGGCGGGCCTCGCCGAAGGCAATCACCGACCGATAGTTGAGATCTTGTTCGAACGGAGTCCGAGCCACCACCAGGCCGTCGAGGATGGTGACGGCTACCGAGACCTCGATCCCCTGTGCCATTGACCGAAGCATCCGCGATGCGGGAGAACCGTGAATGTAGAGAGTGGTACCAACCCTGGCGTGGATCGTCGGAATCACCACAGGAGATCCGTCTTCGACGAACCCAACGTGACAAAAGAGGGCCTCATCCAGAATGGCGTTGATCGCCTCCAGGTCGTAGACACCCCTCTCCGGCAAGCGGCGGACTTTGGTTCTCGGAGTCGGAGATTCCATGGCGCGCAGGCTACCGCCGCCCAATTCTGTTGGGTGCAGTTGGTGGCCAGATAGGAGCGCAAACGGCCGACGTCGATGCGCAGTCGTTAGGTTTGGCCCCATGAGTAGCAAGCAAGCCGCCGAGGCGGCGTTTTCCTCGGTCGAAAACGAACTCCGCGAGACGTCCACTTGGATGTATCACAATCCCGAACTGATGTACCAGGAGTTCGAGTCGTCGCGTCGCCTCAGTGAGTTGCTGGCGAGCAAGGGCTTTGGCGTGACGTACCCGACCCACGGCCTCGAAACCGCCTTCGAGGCGACCGTCGGCACCAGCGGGCCGAGAGTCGTTATCTGCTGCGAGTACGACGCATTGCCCAAAGTGGGCCACGCCTGCGGGCACAACATCATCGCCACCGCGGCAGTGGGCGCGGGAGTTGCTCTCGCAGGCCTTGTTGACGATCTGGGTATCCGCGTCACAGTTCTTGGAACGCCGGCAGAAGAAGGCGGCGGCGGCAAGGTCGACCTGATAAACGCTGGCGCCTTCGAGGATGCAGCAGCATCGATGATGGTCCATCCCGGACCGGACGATCAGCTCGATCCGTCGTTTCAGGCCAACCACAGCATTTCGGTCGAGTACTTCGGCAAGGATTCTCACGCCGCTTTCGCCCCCTGGGACGGGGTCAACGCCCTGGATGCTTTCGTAAACGCCTACATGAACGTGTCCACCCTGCGCCAGTCACTGCGTCCGGGTGACACGGTTCACTGCATCATCGACCATGGAGGCGACGCCTCGAACATCATCGCCTCCTACACGAAGTCGACGTGGGGGATCCGATCCGTCTCCGTCGAGCGACTCGAGGCCCTCATTCCCAAGGTGAACGCCTGCCTAGAGGCCGCGGCGGTATCCACCGGGTGTCGCCTCGAGATCTCTTCGGTGGCGCACGACTACCTGAACATGGTCAGCAACCCGATCATGGCTTCGCTGTATGCCGCCAACTCAGAGGGCTTGGGGCGTCCGATGCCGACCGAGGAGGAGACCGGCTCCGATGGAGGGTCCTCGGATATGGGCAACGTGAGCCAGATCGTGCCCTCGATTCATCCGATGATCGGCATCGACTCCGGGGATGCCGTGAATCACCAACCTGAGTTCGCCGCCCACACGATCACCCCCAGCGGCGAGCTGGCGATCCGAGACGGTGCGCTCGGCATGGCCTACACCATCATCGACATGGCTGAGCAAGATGTTTGGGATCGCCTCTGATCGACTTCAGCCTTGCGATCTAATCGACTGAGTAATCCCTGAGAGGGCTGCTGCGGCTAGCCGACTGCGTCGACGCTCCAGGTTCCTTCGGCGAGTCCCGGAATGTTGTAGGTGCCAGCAAAGCCTGTCTCCGTGACGGATCCCTCTGACTCGAGCGGCAGACCCAAACCCGGCGGCTCGGCGACCGACGAGAAATTGCCCGCCTCGTCGATCTCAAGCGAGGACACGCCCATGAACTCGCTATACCCCACGTGGAGGTCCTCACCGGCGGTGCTGATCTCGATCACAAACGGGTCGGGATCGGCGGCTCCGAAGACATTGCCGTCGAGGTCGATCCGAACCAGGATGAACCCGGCGCCGGTGTTGACCTCGAGGACGGTGACGAACATGGCCCCGCTCGACCCGAAGGTCGTGTTGTTCCACTCCCCTTCGTACTCTCCGAGATAGTCGGCCGCGGCGGCAATCACCGCGGCGGATCCCGTCAAAGCAGGTGTCGTCTCGGCCGCAGCGGCTGTCGTCGTAGTGGCGGCGACAGTCGGAGCGGTAGTGGCCTCAGCCGCAGCACTGGTGGCGGTGGCGGCAGCGGTGCCAGCAGTTGCGGTCGGCTCGGCATCGTCGTCGCCGCATGCGGCAACCAACAGCGACATGCCCAGCAGGATCGTGGCGGCTCGTCTCAAGGTCCCTCCCGTCAAGTGAGGAGGGCACGTTACCCGCAATATCAACTCGTCGACGGGTCCCACACGACTGGTACCGCCCGTCAGACGAAAGACCCGTCACTCAGTTCGAGGATGCGGTCGGCGACTGCCAGCGGAGCGGGATCATGGGTCGCAAACACAGCCGCGACATTCTCGCTACGCACCAGCGCCGAAACGAGTTCGACGATGGAGCGACCGGTGCGCGAGTCGAGTTGGCCGGTGGGTTCGTCGGCGATGAGCAGTTGCGGACCATTGGCCAGAGCCCGAGCGATAGCGACGCGCTGCTGCTCGCCTCCCGACAACTCGTGTGGCCGGTGGTTGGCGCGATCCCCCAGCCCCACCATCTCCAGCAAGACTCTCCCCCTCTCCTCCCGGTCGGCGACGGCAACCTTGGTCAGCCGCATCGGGAACTGCACGTTCTCCGCAGCGGTGAGGATCGGGATAAGGCCGAAGGCCTGGAATATGAAGCCGATCTTGTGTCGACGGAAATTCACCAATTCTGTGTCGGAGGCCGTCGTCAGGTCCGTTCCATCCAGCCAGATCTTGCCTGAGGTCGGCTGGTCGAGTCCCCCGATCAGATTCAGCAGCGTCGTCTTTCCGCTTCCAGACCGGCCATG
>Ga0255049_10000568_pt1 | contig 22681 bp, 15 predicted proteins | sample JV7_2_3_MG_FD_183615 | JGI IMG/M metagenome (GOLD analysis project Ga0255049, IMG submission 183615) | Seawater microbial communities from Jervis Inlet, British Columbia, Canada - JV7_2_3 | ecosystem: Environmental > Aquatic > Marine > Inlet | place: Canada: British Columbia | collected 2016-10-06
ATCGAACAAGCGCTCAAATGCGGGCCAGTCGTAGACGAGCCCGACGGTCGCCCACGCCGATCCGTTTGCCTTTTCGGCCTTAAGGGCATCTTGCCCAATGAACGCGTTGCGGTTGAGGTCCACTGTCCAGCCAAGACCGATTTCATATGGTGTCGACTTTCGGGATTCGATTAGACAGGTATTCGCACTGAAGTAGTCGACACCATTCATGATGTAACCCGCTTCGATACGCGTGACGTCCATCGCATCGAGACCAACGGGCTGAATTCTGTAATCGCGACCACCGGCCATGATGGCATCGTAGACTTGGAGAGCCTGTTCACGTTCAACCCAGATCTCATATCCGAGATCGCCAGTAAAGCCCGTTCGAGAAATGACGAGTTCAACACCGTCGACCCTGGCATTCGTCAGAGCAAAGTAACGGAGGCCATCTATGTCCGCGTCACTGACTTTTTTCAAAATTTCACGTGAATTCGGACCTTGAAGCGACAGCGCGCCGAATCTGTCGGTGCTGTCTTCGATCGTGACGTCGAATCGGCGCGAATGACGCATCAGCCATGAGAGCGTCGGCTCAGCCGCGGTGACGCGGAAGTAGGTATCTTCCAGTCGAGACACGGTTCCGTCGTCGAGCACCTTGCCGTCGTCATCGCACCAACATAAATAGGTGCAGCGACCAATCTCGAGTTTACTGATGTCTTTGACCATGACACGCGAGAGAAAAGAAGCGGCATCTTTACCATACACTTCGTACTTGAAGAGAGGGCTGACATCGATCAGCCCGGCGGCATTTCTCAGCGCGTAGTATTCACGTTCATGGCACGTGTCGTATGAGCTGACCGTGTGGTAGCCCGCCCAATCTGTGAAAAAAAGGCTGGTACAAAGCTCTGACGTGCGGGGATGAAACGGGGTCCCGATAGGCATAAATTACTCCAGAGAGGCTGACGGTAATGAAGCTCAGGTCTGTGGACAATGTGGTTTATACGTATCGATGACCGACAGATCGCGCACATAGCCTGACTCATTTCCCGGTACATTCGCCGTTGCGAATTTCTCTGTCTTGCCACGATCCGTGGGATAGAATCGCACGGCTTTTGATACCACACCAAGGAACAATCGTGATAGCACGCACCTCGATGAAAATCGTCCCTTTGCTACTCAGCATGATGCTGCTTGTCGCTTGCGGCCCGGCAGAGGACACAGCGCAGCCCCGGGCCGGCGCTCGCAACGTCATTCTCTTGGTCGGTGACGGTTTCGGGGCTCCCCAAATGTCGCTCGGCATTCAGACTGCGACACTTGTCGAGAAGCGTCAGCTCAATATCGAGTCACTCATGCTCGACGGAAATACAGGTTACGCACAGCTGCTGCCGTTCGAAAACATCGTCATCGATTCCGCTGCCGCTGCGACGCAGTTGGCGACCGGTCAGGCAGTCCGGAACGGCACCCTGGGGCTGAATCCCGATGGCTACCTAATTGAATCGATCCTGGAGTGGGCTCACAAACGCGGCCTCGGCACCGCGCTCGTCACAAACATGCGCATCACCCACGCGACCCCTGCGGCGTTCGCTGTTCATCAAAGCTCGCGCTACAACAGCGAGCAGGCATTGCTAGACGATCTCTTGCAGGAGGGCGATGTCGACGTCCTTCTCGGCGGCGGAGCACGGGCCCTGGTGCCCGCCGGGTCGCGGGTATCTGAGGCTCTTCCGGGTATTCCCGAGGATCTGGATGGCGAGTCGATTCGTGATGACGCGTTTAACTGGCTCGAGGAATTGACGGGTCAGGGCTATACCATCGCTTCAGATGCTCTGTCATTGCAAGCGGCTGCAGGCCACGCGACGAAACTCCTCGGTATGTTCTCAGCCAGCAACCTCCCGTATGTCATCGACCGTCGACATATGAATGTCTCGAGCGTTCCGACCCTGGCCGAGATGACGAGTGCTGCGCTCGACGTCCTGTCGCGACGCGATGAAGGTTTCTTTATGCTCGTGGAAGGAGGACGTATCGACTACGGCGGGCATGCGAACGACGCGGGCACCATGCTGCACGAGATCCTGGACTTCGACGAAGCCGTGGGCAAGGCTCTGGAATTTCAGCGAAACCATGCGGACACGCTCGTTATTGTGACGGGGGATCATGGTACCGGCGGATTTTCGTTCACCGACGCTAACTTGGGTCCGGCCGCAGACCTCCTACTCGATAGCGGGATCGTTTATCAGCCGGGTAGCCGATATCCCTCCAGGGACCAACTCGAAATTCTCTTCCGACAGAAAGCATCCTACTCATTTATCTTGAAGCAGGCCGACATGGACCCGGAAAAGCTCGTCGAGCTCGTTCTTGAACACACCGGCCTCGAGATGACAATGGATGAGGCCAGAGAGGCGCTGGTCAGAGACGAACAGGGGCTCGCTGGAACGAAAGACTTTCGTCATTATCACGGTGATCCCGATGACAGTGCCTCTGCGGTGCTTGGGCTGGCTCTGGCACGGCATACCTATGTTGTGTGGTCGACGGGAGAGCACACGAGTGACCCCATCCCGACATACGGGCGCGGACCGGGCGCTGAGAAACTGAGGGGAATCTACCCGAACACGCACATTTACTCGGTGATGCGTGAAACACTGGAAGCCGGTCTTTGATCGGGAAGTCAAAGCTACGTCGTGTAGTGCGCCGACACCACGCGATGGTCTCGCCCGAGTTCGAGTCGCACGTCGGCTTTCGTGGCGATCGATGCCAGGTTCTGTTTTGTAATGCGTTCATAGTGCTGGATGAATCGCTCGATCTGTGATTTTGTCATCACATGTGTCTTGCTCTCGCTGGCGCTCACCGCCAGTTTCTCTTCCTGCTCCGTTCGCCAGCGAAGTACACACTCGAAGTCGGGTGCCGACATGAACACCAGGACATCGAGCATTTCAAAGAGCGGCGGATAGATTTCTTTGAGTTGCTGATTAACGTATGCACGCCAGATTCGATTCGGATCCTCGTCAGCCTCGAGATCATTGATCGCATTCAACAGTTCGTCATCGGTTGCAGGTTGGGAACCGACACACCAACCTTCGAAGATGATCACATCGACCGGGCCACAGACCCGAGTCCATTCCAACTCGGCGCAACGATCATCCGTGGACTTATCGAACCTCGGCACAAGCTGGCTTTGACCTTGTTCGAGACGCTGCAGGGATCGAATGACCGAAAGTCCCAACTCAACGTCGTGTGTACCTGGCACGCCACGCGTAGCAAGCAACGGGTGTACGTCTTTCGCCAGAGCTTGCCGCTCTGCCCGAGGCAGGTACAGATCATCGATCGACAAGACCACCGTGCGTCGGTCATGCACAACAGCCAGGAATTCGCGAATGAAGTCAGCCAGCGTTGACTTGCCCGTCCCCTGCGCACCGTTGATACCCAATATTAATGGCTCGCTACCCTTTCGCTCTGATAGCCGCTGCTCCACCCACCGCCCAAGGGGCTCATAAAACTCAGTCTCGATGCGCGCGAACGATTCCGGAAGTTGATGTTTGTCGCGAAAAGCAGCAGTCATTTCACAGGCCTCTGCATTTAGGTGTTACTGCAACCTGCCAAGGCTATTCTCGGCACGAGTATGGCACTGATTCAATCAAAACGGCCGGGGCATCGACTATACTTGGCGCCAACGTGAGCGAGAACAACAAAGAGCGGTCATTCCTGCAGGAGCTATCCCGACGTCGAGTAGTCGGCAGCGCGATAGCATACGTCCTCGCTGCATGGGTACTGATACAAGTCGCCGACGTTCTTGGCGATGGCTTCGGCGCACCCGGTTGGTTTGTAAGGGCACTTACCACCGTCCTCCTTCTGATCTTCCCTGCATTTATCGTTTTCTCCTGGGAGTACAACGTCACCAGGAAGGGTCTTGAGCGCACGGACGGCGACCTGGATCGAGGATTCAGCGGGAGGCCAGTAGTGCGGCGCTCGATTGTCGGCATTGTCGCCTTGCTGTCAATAACCGCGATCTGGTGGACCTGGCAAGCAGGTGTCCTAACGGATGAGTCCTTCATCAAGAGGGACGACGATTTTCCCAAGATCATCGCCGTAGACGGTTTCCAGACTTTTGCTGCAGAGGGATCTGGGTGGCTTGGCGACGGCGTATCCAACCTCGTGCGTGACAACCTGGCTCGATCACGCTTTCTACGCGTCATATCGCTGCGCCGCTGGCGCGCGCTTTCGGAAGGCGGCGACGCTAAAGACGCCGTGAACGTCGCAGCATCCGCAGACATCGATTACCTTGTCCAGGGAGAGGTCATCGGGAGTCGCAGTGGATTTGTACTTACTATTCGTCTTACCGATACCCAGGATGGTGAACAACTCGATTCCCAGACCTATGAAGTTGATGAAGAAAGTCTGCTGCTGGAGCGCGCAACGTCGATAGCGCAGAACGTACGAGCCCAGTTAAAGGTACCAGTGCAGGAACAGGTCGATATCTACGCCGCGGACTTCGCGGCTGACAACCCGAGCGCCTATCGTGCGTTCACAGGCGCACTCGATTACTGGCTCAACTACGAGTTTGCGCAGGCGGAACGATTGTTTGGCGCCGCAATCGAACTGCAGCCGGATTTCACGATGGCCAACTATCACCTGGCGCAGGTTCTGACCAGCCAGGACAAGTTCGATGAAGCTGTGGCTGCCATAGAGCGAGCCGCAGCGAACGCCGAAGGAAGAGAGGCGGAGTACATCGACGCTTATACGTACCTGCTGAACCGCGATGCTGTCGCTGCCATATCAGCTTACGAGAAACTTGTTGAGAAGTACCCCAACGACACCGAGTTGCGCTGGTTGTTCGCCACCGCACACGAAATCAACTACGACAATGTTGCGGCCGCAGATGTCTACAGAATGCTCACAACGCTGGAGCCCGAAGTACATGAAGGCTGGAGTGCGCTGGCTTACTACGAGATACAGAACGGAGAATTTGACACTGCGAAATCGGCACTGGACGAATTCATAAGACTCGCACCGGCCAATCCCAACGGGTTTGTTTTGCGCGGCGATCTCAACCGGGCAATTCGCAACCTGCCGGCGGCTCGTGACGATTACCAGCAGGCAATAAGTATCGGCTCGGAATTGCAGGAAGCCGACGTTTCACTTGGTCAGGTGTACTACCTGATGGGCGAAACAGACAAGGCGCTCGCCGCACTTGATGCACTTATACGCGATACAGATGCTATTCCCCGGTATCGCATCGCCGCAACTTTTGAGGCCGGCGGAATTCTCAACAGCCTGGAACGACATGAAGACTACGTCGAGTACCTGGATCTTCTCGAGCAAGAGTTCATCGCCTCCGAGATCTTTTACGCGAAGGCGCTGAGCGAAAAAGCAACTGCATTGCTGTGGAGTTCGGGCCCGAACGACGACGTTGTCGCACTCATTGACCAGTCTATCGCGAAGTCGCCGGGCGTTCCGACGCGTTACCTCTTCGCAAGAGGTCTGCTCGAGCTGGCGCGTGAAGACTATGCAGCAATTGAGAACACGGCAGCGGAGATTCGCTCCTTCGCGTTGCCGCCCGAGGATCCGGACCGCACCGAGGACATGGCGGCGGACTATTTGCTGGGGCGCGCAGCGCTGCGGCGCGGCGATGTGGAAATCGCTGTTGAATTGCTGCAGCGCGCGACGAGTCTCGATGGCCACCAATACCGACTTTACGCACTCGCCTACGCTGAGGCGTTACTCGCAGCAGGAAAAACACAAGAAGCCTTGAACCTACTCGAGACTGCAACGCCGGTGAGCGATCCTGTAGACCCCCGCCTCGATCTCGAGCGAGACCGACGGCTCGCCCGCGATCTGTCGCAGTCTTATGTTAAGCCGGCGTCAGATCGATCGTAATCGGCTACACTCTGTGCGGCTCTGAGAACAACCATACTAATTAAAACAACGATAACAATGGAGAGTGAAGACCATGGGGATTGTGCGAGTTGCGTTTCTTTCGATTTTCCTTTTCGCGGCACCGGCACTTGTGCTGGCTGGTCCCGTGAACATCAAGTTCACTACAGCAGACATGACAAAAGAAAAAGTTCCTGGCCACAAAACTGGAAAACCTGTCTTCGAGATGGCCCCGACACTGCAGTACTATGACGGCTGGCCGCTGACCCTCAAGCTTGAAGTGAATAACGAGCTGGGCATCGCGATTTCGGAAGGCGGAGATCCGTTCTTCCCGCACCGCGGCAAACCCGGGTTCATTCTTTTCGCAGATCCGGACGGCGTGCTTTGCATGGACACACCGAGTTGGGGTGACCCGTTTTATATTTGCAACCCGACAGACGGTCCCTCCATTGCGTCGGATGAAACTTATCTTGAGTTCACACCTGATATCGATGACCTTGGCCTCCCCGACAACGCCGGTCACGATTCACAGCGAATGCTGCTGGTGGACTCGTACTCAGCGGGACTGAGTGGCTTCAACACCTGGATTGGAGCGCCAACCGGTGTGCGGCAAACTGTGTATAACCCTGATGGTAGCGTGGCTGGCGAAGAAGAAATTATTGACGGCTATGGCAGGGGTGCGGATGACGACTTACCCGGGCTTGTGCTTGTAGCCCAGCATGGTGCAGGCATCGTGTGGGACGATGACTTCACGATGAAGATGCCCATGGAACTGGTCAATCTTTCCGGCTACACGAACGCCGTCAGCTACGGACTGAATGACAAGAAATCGAAGACCTTTGTAATGGCGCAGATAGTCGTTCCGGGGGGGTTGTTCGCCCCGTTTGCTGTCTACGACACCTGTTATACAGGTGGTGACCCGATCCTGCCGGATGAATCCAACTGCACAAAGGCCTGGATGGTCGAGGGCGGCGAAGTGGTCGGGTTGCCCTTCGGCGAATTTGACCTTCACCTCCCTCCAAAAGGACCTTATCGCGAGGTCTTCGAAGACACTGTGTACACGGTGAGCGCATTTGTCGTCAGCGGCAAAGCTCCCGATCGCGTCATCGACATGGACGGTGACCTTGACATCGACGACAACGACCTTGAGCTTATGGGCTACGACGTGCTCGGTTCAAAGAAGTCGACTTCATTCAAGCAAGTCTCCGGCGATGACTGCTTCGGCCCGTTTGGTGGAAGTCTCATGTATGCCGACATCGACAACAGCGGTGACGGCGGACTGGAAGACATTTGCGGTCCGACGTCAGGCAGCATCACCAGGGTTCCCAGGTAGACACAAAACGCCCCTTAACGGGGCGTTTTTTTTCATCAAACACCTTGCTCTTGACAGCTAGCTTGCGGGCTTTCTATGCCGCATGTATTCCCGCGGCAGTCGAATTGTCAGCTGCTCGCGTATTCTCGCATCCACATCGTCCGGGATATGCGAGGGACGACCGCCGCCCAGGATATCGTCAACCCGCTTCCTCGCCCGCTGCAAAACATCCGTTGCGCCTTGCTCGGCCCAGTCTTTGGGACTCAGGCGATCGCCAACGTCCGGGTAAACATAGTCTCGCTTCATCAGGTCCAGGGTTTGTTCGTGGCCCAGGTAATGCACCGGCCCGTCGATACACACGTCTCGCATCGCCTCGACTGACAAGCTGTCCGCGTTGACTTCGATACCACGGATGGTGCGATTGATGGCGCCCAGCATGTCATTATCTACCACGTAGCCTTCGAGGCTCGTACCTAACAAGCTGGCCTGCATGCCCGCCGCTTCATAGATGAGATTTGCGCCACAATGACCGGCCAACGTGTTGGTATATCCTTTTTCGTAGCCCGACTGCGCATCGGGCAGCTTCGAGTCCGCCATTCCCGCGGCGATACCGGTCGGCAGGTCGTAGTGTCGCCCCATTTGTCCGCAAGCGGCCATCAGCACGGCCTGTTCGCCGCTGCCTCCGCTCATGGCGCCGGTTCTCAGGTCGGAGACAAACGGCCAGGTACCGAAAATAGCCGGATGTTTCGGTACCAGCAGATTGACATAGACCAGGCCGGCCAGAACCTCCGCGACTTCCTGCACGACCGCTCCTGCCAGTGACGCGGGGCTCGTCGCACCGGCCTGGCCGGCGGCCAGTAACAATATCGGCATTCCGCCACGGACACAGGTTTCCATCACCCGGCACGCATCTTCGGCAAAACGCAATGGCGGCACCACGAAACAACACGACAAGCTGGCGAACGGTCGCGCACGCCACGCATCCTCTCCTCCGGCAATGGTGTGCAACATCGACAGCCCCGCTTCTGCATTTTCCGGCTTGATAAAGCTCAGTCCCACATGTTTGCTGGTACCGGAAACACAGGCATAGCAGGTGTTGATATCCACATCCATGGATGAGGCCATGTCACGCGGTACGAGCGAGCGCTGGTAGAAATGAATGTGCTCCATCGCATCGACAACACACGCGACATCGTAAAGATCGGCCAGTGTCGATTCGCGATACTCTCGCGTTTCGCAGTCGACCATATGCACCGCCGCGCCGGCGGTACCGAAGTAAGTGCGGGTGCCGGTCAGTTGCATGTCGTGCCCGGAGTCCTGTCCGCAAAGCGTGATGTCCCTGGCTGCTTTGGCGATAGTGTCTTCAACCAGTGCGCGCGGGAACAACAGGCGACCGTCGTCTGAATAGCTACCGCCCGCATTGGTAATAAGTTCGATGCAACTCGGAAGAGCGTTAGCCAGACCAATTTTCTCCAGCACATCCAGAACCGCGCCGTGAATAAGAGCAATATCGGCATCGGACAGCGGCTTATAGCGACCGCCGGACATGCCCGGCCGCACGGCCTTTTCACTGTCGGGCGTCGGCGCATCGTGGATGGCCTTGCGAGCGGTGCGACCCCCTCTTCTTCGAGCGTCAGTCATCTCTTGCCCTCTGAATCGATTCTGCGCAAGATAGCCTCAGGTTACCTGCTGATCAATCAAAATAAGAAACATTTCGGGGGCTCATATGACCACACACGCACGCATCGCCATCGTTGGTGGCGGCATGATGGGCGTCGGGTTGTTGTATCACCTTGCTGAGCAAGGGTGCAGCGACACGATTTTGATCGAAAAAGGCGAATTGACCTCCGGTTCGACCTGGCATGCGGCAGGCCAATGCCCGAGCTTTGTGGGTAACTACAACCTGGCGAAAATTCATGCCTACACCATAGAGCTCGCGAAGAAACTGGAGGATATGACCGGTCAGAGCGTCAACTGGCATCAGAGCGGCGGCATACGACTGGCAACCAATAGCGAAGAGCTCGACTGGTTCCAATTCGTCAAGGGCTTTGACGACAATTGTGGTTCGACAACCGAAATCATTGATGTTGATGAAATCAGGAGAATTCACCCGTTCCTGACGACTGACGGCGTGCTCGCCGGTGCCCGCACAACTGATGACGGGCACGTGGACCCGGCTGGCATGTGCCAGGCGCTTGCCATAGCGGCCCGGAATTTAGGGGCCAAAATACAGCGCAACAACCGGGTCACGGATATTCGGGCATTGCCGAACGGCGAATGGGAAGTCATAACCGAGCAAGGCACTGTTGTTGCCGAGACAGTTGTCAACGCGGCCGGATGTTACGCGCGCACCATCGCGCAAATGGTTGGCGCCGACGTTCCCGTCACCAGCGTTGAGCATCAATTCGTCGTCACGGGCCCGGTGCAGGAGTTTATCGATCGAGACGAAGAGATTCCGGTGGTTCGCGACCCGTACGCATCCTGCTATGTAAGGCAGGACCAGAACTCCGGCCTGATTGGAATTTATGAGGATGTCGATCATGCTGAGCCGTGGCTGCCAACGGGCGTACCGCCCTGGGAGTCGGACAGCGAACTGTTTCCCGACAATCTCGAACGCATCATGCCGTGGCTCGAGAAGGCGCTGGAAAGAATACCGGTCCTCGCTGATGCTGGCGTCCGCCGCGTCGTGAACGGCGCGATTACACACACGCCCGATGGTTCTCCGCTACTCGGTCCCGCGGCAGGGATCAAGAACTTCTGGATGTGCTGTGGCTCATCTTTCGGCATCGCCCAGGGCGCCGGTTGCGGCAAGTATTTGGCGCAATGGATGCTGGACGGTGATGCGGAAATCAACATGACCGGCTTCGACCCGCGCCGCTTCGGCGGTTTTGCCGATGAGACGTATACACGTGCCAAGGTATTCCAGGACTACAGTCGAACCTATGCCACGGCCCTGCCCGGCGAAGAATTGCCGGCCGGGCGCCCGCGCCGTACCAGCCCGATTCACGAACAACTCCAGGCCCACGGTTGTGTGTTCACCGAAGGGTTTGGCTGGGAGCGACCCAAGTGGTTTTCTCTCGACGGTCGTGAGGAGGATTACAGCCATCGGCGCAACAATATATTCGAAGTCGTGGCAGCCGAATGTCGTGCAGTGCGTGAGGCGGTGGGCCTTACTGATCTTAGCGGCTTTGCAAAATACGAGGTGTCCGGGCCCGACGCCGCTGATTTTCTCGGGCGCGCCTTTGCCAACAAGATGCCGCACAAGGTTGGCGGCATTACGCTCGCGCATTTCGTATCCGTGAACGGCAGAATCCTGGGTGAAGCGACCGTCACTCGCATCGAAGAGGACGCCTACTATGTACTGTCTGCAGCGTCGGCAGAACTACGAGACTTCGATCACCTGACGCAGGCTGTTCGGGAGGACGAAGACGTATCGATCGAAAACGTGACCGATGCCAGGGGCGCGATCGTTCTCGCCGGCCCGCGTTCTCGTGACGTCCTTGCGAAGCTGACTGGCGCTGACCTGTCCAATGGAGCATTTCCCTGGCTCACCGCCAAAGAGATCGACATCAACGATGCACCGGTGCGCGCGCTGCGCGTCAATTACGTTGGCGAGCTCGGTTGGGAGTTGCACCCGGCGAATGAGCATATGAGTGATCTTTACACCGCGCTTTGGGAAGCGGGCGAAGATGCCGGCATTCGGAACGTCGGCTTGTATGCCGTCAACAGCCTGCGCATGGAAAAAGCTTATCGCGGCTGGGGCGCCGAGCTGACCAATGAAGTGACTCTGCAGGATGCCGACATGGATCGCTTCGACAGTCGGGATTCAGCCGACAGGCAGGCGGACAAGAGTTGCGGGTATCGCCTGGTTTACATCGAGGTTGCGGCGATCGATTCCGACACGCGCGGTGGCGAACCTGTTTATCGGGAAAACCAATGCGTCGGCGTAACAACCTCGGGTGGCTATGGACACCACGTCGGCAAGAGCCTCGCGTTTGCCTACGTCCGTCCAGAGTACGCCGAAGCGGGTACGAGTTTGGGTATCGACCTGCTCGGTGAACGATGCGCGGCCACTGTATTGAAAGAACCCGTTTACGATCCGCAGAACCTGAGGCTCAAGAGCTGATATGAGTAGCGATGTACCCAACAAAACGCGCAGTGACGAGTCGCTTAAATGTATGATCCAGAAAACATACGGATTCGAATATGAATAAGAACGTCATCATCACCTGTGCCGTGACCGGGTCCGGCGACAGCGTCGGCAGACACCCGGATATACCGATCACACCAACACAGATTGCTGACGCGGCGATTGAAGCAGCCAAAGCCGGTGCCGCCGTAGCGCACATCCACGTTCGGGAGCCGGACACCGGTAAACCGAGCCGGAGCGTAGATCTGTTTCGCGAAGTCGTCGACCGCATTCGAGAATCGGATACTGACGTCATTATCAACCTCACGACGGGCATGGGCGGCGATCTGTTCTTTGGACCGGACGACAATCCCCTGGATTTTCAGGAGCCGACTGACTGTGTTGGACAGATGGAACGCCTGGCCCACGTCGAGGAACTGCTGCCGGAAATCTGCTCGATGGACTGTGGATCGTTCAACTACGGTGGCGGTAACTATGTCTACATCTCCACGCCGGACATGTTGACCATAGGCGCAAAACGGCTGCAGGAGCTCGGTGTCAAGCCGGAACTGGAAGTGTTCGAGATGGGGCACATCTCTTTCGCCAGACACCTGATCGACCAGGGGCTGCTGGACAGTCCGCCACTCTTCCAGGTCTGCCTCGGCATCCGCTGGTCTGCTGAAGCCAACACCGCAGCTTTCAAGGCCATGGTCGACCACCTGCCCACCGACTGTAACTGGGCCGGTTTCGGGGTCTCGGCGTGGGAAATGCCGATGGTGGCACAGGCAATGTTGCTCGGCGGTAATGCGCGGGTCGGTCTGGAGGACAATCTCTACCTTGAAAAAGGTGTGTTCGCGTCGAACGGACAGCTCGTAGAGAAAGCCGCCAACATCATTACTTTACTGGGCGGTAACGTGCAAACACCGGCCGAGGCCCGCGAGACGCTTGGGCTCAAGAAGCGTCTGAAATAGGAGCAAGAGCGAGATGCTGATTTGCTACAAGGGCATGGCGCAGACCTGGTTTTGCGATGTGATGGGGCACATGAACATCCGCCACTATATGGCGATGTTCGACGAGGCGTCGTACCAACTGTTGTACCAGGTGTTCGGCTGGTCAGGCTCTCGGGACACAGGAAGTGGCGAAGGCTGGACCGATGTCCGGCACGTCATCGAGTATCAGTCAGAGGTCAGCGCCGGTGACCTGCTGGAAATACGCGCCGGCATCGTCAAGGTCGGGACAAATTCCATTACGATCCGCTACGACATGTTCAATATTGTCAGGGATGAGTTGGCCGCAACGCTGGAATGCGTTTGCGTGTTGTTTGACCTGGAGAAGCGAAAAGCTAAGCCACTGTCGGACCAGCAACGGCAGCAGGCCACGCAGCACATGGAAAATCTCACGTGACGGAATTGTTACGTATGTGCGGTTGATTTCATACGTTTACCTGATCCTGCAAATGCAATTTAATCGGTCCTGTAAGTGTCGAGTTCACGAGGTAGTATTATCGGTGGCAGAAGTCACTTGATTTTTGCTCAATTCCTGACGGGGGAGCTAACATTGAAGACCAAGATGTCCAAGACGGACTGTATTCCGCAACCACACCGCAGTGCTGTATCAAATGCGGTAAGAACCCATGTTCGATCAAATCGAAGCCGCTACCTCGCGGCCGCCATCGCTTCCGGCGTGGTGGCGGTGCCGCAGGCTGTCGTGGCACAAGAGCAGCAAGGATTGGCGCTTGAGGAAATCGTCGTTACCGCCACCAAGCGCGCCGAGAACCTGCAGGACATTCCTATCAGCGTTACGGCGCTGAGCAACGAAACGATTGAACAACTCGGCATCATGGATTTCGAATCCTATGCGCAGATGCTGCCAACGCTTTCATTCAAGAGCGTCGGTCCGGGTACCGCAACGTTGATCATGCGTGGCGCATCGGATGGTGGTGACGGTAATGCATCGGGTTCACAGCCTAGCGTCGGCTTATATCTCGACGAGGCGCCGGTCACGACCATCGCATCCAATCTCGACATTCACATTTACGATATCGAGCGAATTGAGGCGCTTTCCGGGCCGCAGGGAACCCTGTTCGGCGCCAGCTCACAGTCCGGTAACTTGCGGATAATCACCAACAAGCCGGATACGGAAGAATTTTCCGCCGGCGTCGACCTTGGTGGCGCCTCTATCAATGGTGGCGGCGAAAGCTACTCGGTGGAGGGTTTCGTCAATGCTCCTTTGGGTGACAAGGCGGCCATTCGGCTGGTCGGCTGGTATATCGACGAGGGTGGCTATATCGACAATATCGCTGGCACTCGCAACTACACGTTGGAAGGTGGTTACGGTTACAACCCGAATAATTTCGGAAGAACGGCTTCGCTGGACAATGACAGTCTCGTTGCGAAAGACACGAATGAGCTTACGAAGACAGGTGGCCGCGCGGCGTTGCGAATTAACCTGAGCGAAAACTGGACAGCAGATGCGAGCGTTATTTTCCAGAACCTCGATACCGACGGCACCTGGGACCACGATCCGTCGAACGTAGGGGACCGCGAAATTCAGCGTTGGTTCCCGGATTTCAGCGAAGACGAGTTCGTCCAGGCAAACATTACGTTGGAAGGCGAGATCGGCAATAACGTGCTGGTGTATTCCGGCTCAGTCATGGACAGGGATGTGCAGTACCAGGCCGATTACACCGCCTACGGTGAAGATGCCTATTGGGTGCCGTACTACGTTTGCGACTACAGCGCTACCGGCCCGGATCTTGCAACGCAGTCGAACACTGATTGCACCAGCCTCGAGCAGTATTACCAGGAAGACAATACGTACGAGCGCAGCACTCACGAGTTGCGTCTGCAGTCTATCGGTGACGGCCGCTTCAATTACACGGTCGGCGCTTACTACACCAAAGTCACGCATGAGTATTTGCAGGAGTGGATCCAACCGGGTATTTCTCCAACCCAGGTGGTACCGGGAGGCGCAGACAACCGCTTCTTCCGCACCGACCAGGAACGAGAAGATGAGCAGACCGCTCTGTTTGGTGAGGTGTCGTTTGATATCAGTGACAGCTTTAGCGCGACCCTTGGTGCACGCTTCTTCGAGAATGATTCCAAGCTGGCCGGCGTTGTGGGCTGGGGCCCGGTGCTGTTCGGTGACGCTGATACTTCTGTTGACGCAACTTACAGTGACAGCGATTCCATATTCAAGGTGAATCTGACCTGGCAGGTTAGCGATGACGTCATGCTTTACGCCACGGCTTCCGAGGGGTACAGACCTGGCGGCCTGAATCGCGATCCTGGCCTGGCAGCATTCGGTGCGGCTGAATATACACCCGATATCCTGACCAACTACGAGCTCGGTTGGAAAACGACACTGGCGGACGGCCGGGTCCGATTCAACGGCGCCGCCTTTGTTGCCGATTGGGAGGATGTGCAATACACGATCTACGACTTTAGCCTGTCCCGTTGTTGTGGCAGTGTGTACAACCTTGCCGATGCGCAAATTCAGGGCCTTGAAGTTGATGTGACCGCACTCATCAGCGATGACTGGACGATATCCGCTGCCGTCGCTTACAACGACGGTGAGACCGTAGGTGATTTCACGCTAATCAATGACAGGCTGGCCGTGCCGGACGGGACGACATTACCGAACGTGCCGGAAATGCAGGGCAACATCTGGACCCGCTTCGGTTTTGATTTGGGAAGCTTCGACGCATTCGGGCAGTTGGCCTGGACATTCACCGGCTCGAGCTATAACGAGATTCGGCCGGACCAGAGGTCAAGGCAATCCGGATACGACATTCTTAACCTCAGAGCTGGCATCAGCAAGGGGAACTGGGGTGTCGACGTTTTCATCCACAATGCAACCGATGAAGTCGCTGACCTATATGTCAGCCCGAGGCCTTACGAGCCTTCGACGACGACCAATCGGCCACGCACAATGGGTCTGAAGTTCTGGACGCGATTCTGACGTCGTTTCAGTAGTGATGCGTAACAAGGGGGTGATGACTGTCACCCCCTTTTTTTGTTTTCGCCTCTGCGGTGGCAAGGTGGGGTCATGACCATTGGCAGCAACGCGGCAATTGATCGCGCCGAACAGTTCGCAAAGTCCGGCCAGCTGCAGCAGGCCGTTGCTGTGCTGCGCGACATCCTCGCGAAGGATGCAGACAGCTTTGAGGCTAATTATGCCTTGGGCGTACTCTATGACCGCGCTGGACGCACAGACTTGTCCCTTCCCCTGCTGAGACACGCCGTTCAGTTGCGCCCGAGTGCGTTTGATGTGCTCCTTCATCTCGGTATCGTCGAACGTGACCAGGAACTGTTAGTCGACGCCCTGGCCCATCTCGAAGCAGCTATAACAATACAGTCCGACAGCGCTACGGCACACAGCGCGCTGGCGTCCGTCTATGTTGATCGCAATGACCGGGACGCGGCGATCAAGGCATTCCTCACTGCGCTTGCTCTGGAACCTGAAAACAGCGAGATCAACACAAAACTCGCGTCTCTATATGCAATGAGCGGGGATGCGGACAAGGCGGCCGCGGGCTTCAGGGCGGCGATCCGACATGATCCTCTTTGCGGCGGCGCCCACTACGGTCTCGCCTTCTTGCAGCCCACGACAGAGCATGGTGATGATATCGCGGGCATGGAACAGGCGCTTCTCTCGGAGAAGCTGGCAGACGCCGACCGGGTCCTGGTGGGCCTGGCCCTTGGCAAAGCTTGCGAAGACCGGAAACAATACAACAGATCCTTCGAACTCACCTGCCAGGCGAATCAACTGCAGCACGAGTTGACGCGCTATTCATTCGCTGAGCAAGAGAGAATGTTCGATCGACACAGGCAAGCACTGAACCAGGAATTCATCGACCACTGTGAGCGCAGTCCGATCAGCGATGACACACCGATTTTTGTTCTCGGTATGCCGCGCTCCGGTACCAGCCTCGTGGAGCAGATCCTGGCAAGCCACCCATCAGTTCATGGTGCCGGGGAGGTCGAATACACTCGTTTCCTCGCGGACGAAGTGCGCAGAATGACCGGCAGGCCGTTCCCAGAGGCCATCGGCACCCTCGCCCCCGAAAAGCTTCGTGAACTGGGCCTTGAGTACATCCGGAAATTGAAGGGCGGCGCTGGCCAGGCACAACGCGTAGTCGACAAGTTGCCGCATAATTTCCTGCGTGTTGGATTGTTCGCAGCGCTGATGCCGAACGCGAAGATCGTTTTGTGTGGCCGCGATCCACTCGACAATTGTGTGTCCATTTATCAACACCAATTCTCGGCGGACCATGGCTATGCGTCAGACCTGGCCGAGCTGGGCGAGTACTACCGGCTATACAGCGAGTTGATGTCGTTCTGGATAGGGCTGTTTCCCGACCGCATTTATCGAATCAGCTATGAGCAGCTCGTCGCGGACGCCGACGGGCAGATTAGAGAACTGTTAAGGTATTGCGAACTTCCGTTTCATAGCAATTGTCTGTCATTCTACGAAGCCGAACGCATGGTTGTAACTCCGAGCGCCCTCCAGGTCAGGGAACCTCTGCACAGCAGATCAATAGGCAGGGCCAGGAAATATGAGCAGCATTTGCAACCACTCATCGAGGCCTTGGGCCGCAATGACTCCATAGCATGAAATCTTCGCCCGATTCCGACACTGGTGACCTGAAGACAGCCGTCAAGCATGCCATGGGGCTTCTTAGCGCCGGCGAGTCCGGACTCGCCAGGGAACAGGCGGAAGAAATACTGCGGCATTTCCCCGGAGAGATTAACAGTGAGTTTATAATTGCGGCCGCTCTGCGAGCACAGGGACACCAGGATGACTCACTGCAGCGACTCCAATCATTAACAGAACGGGCCCCGGACTTCGCACTTGCACAGCAGGAACTGGGCTTCGCACACGCAGCCAACGGCGAACTGATGGCGGCAATCCAGGCACTGCAAAGCGCTGTGGCGATTCAACCAGAGTTGCCGGCGAGCTGGAAGTTGATGGGAGAGCTATTCCTCGTAGACAAGGATGAGAATTCCGCTAATGAGGCCTTCCGACAGCACCTGCTGGCCTCGAATGAAGACCCGAACCTCGTGCAAGCGGTTGAGTTGTTTCGCAAAGGCAAACTCGGGCATGCCGAACGATACTGCCGCGACGTCCTCAAAGAGGATCCCAACAATGTAACTGCCATAAGGTTATTGGCGGAGCTGGGTATCAAGATCGGTGTTTATGTCGATGCCGAAAGACTCCTGGAACGCTGTCTTGAGCTGGCGCCGGACTTCCGACTTGCCCGCTTGAACTACGCCAATGTGCTTGGCAAGAGAGAGAAGCTCGCCGAAGCACTCGATCAGGTAGATCGACTCCTCAAAATGGAGCCGGAAAACCCCGCGTACCTGGCGCAACGCGCGGCAATCCTTGTCAGGATGGGAGACTTTGCTCGTGCGTTGCCGTGTTATGAGTTCCTGCTGACACGTTTTCCCGCACGGCCCACTATCCTGTTGAGCTATGGACACGCGCTAAAGACCATCGGCAAACAGGAAGAAGCGATTGCAGCGTACCGGCAAGCAATCGAACTGCGACCGGCATTTGGCGATGGTTACTGGAGTCTTGCCAATCTCAAGACATTTCGTTTTGAGCAGGATGACATCGAGATGATGCGTTCGCTGATCGATCAGGGAGACTGCTCCCGCGAGGACTATTTCCATCTGAGTTTTGCGCTCGGTAAGGCGCTTGACGACAGGCGGCAATACGAAGATGCGTTTCATTATTATCAACTGGGAAATCGATGCAAAGAGAAGCTGGAGGACTATAACTCCGAGGGCACATCCAGCATTGCTGACAAGATCAGATCGGTCTGTGACCGCGAATTGTTTCGCTCGTCTGCGAGCAACGGCTGCCCCGCGCCGGACCCGATATTTGTCGTCGGCCTGCCTCGTTCAGGCTCGACTTTGCTTGAGCAGATACTGGCCAGCCACTCACAGGTTGATGGCACCAAAGAGTTGGTCCATATCCTGTCTTTTGTTCGCCGCCTGGGTGGCAGACGTTCGAAATCCGAGGTCTCCCGCTATCCTGAAGTGCTGCTGGAGCTGCCTTCCGATCAGTTGGCCGAACTTGGTCAGGAATACATGGATCGAACACGAATCCAGAGAAGCAATGCACCCTATTTTGTCGACAAGATGCCGAACAATTTCTTCCACGTCGGATTGATCAGCCTGATATTGCCAAATGCGAAGATCATCGATGCGCGGCGCCATCCCATGGCTGCCTGCTTTAGCGGCTACACCCAGTTATTTGCACGTGGACAACCCTTTACCTATAGCCTCGCGAATGTCGGTCAGTACTATTGCGATTATGTTGCCGTGATGGATCACTGGGATGAGGTTCTGCCTGGCAAAGTATTGCGAGTTCAGTACGAAGATGTCGTGACCGACATCGAGGAGCAGGTTCGTCGCATGCTCGACTACTGTCAGCTACCGTTCGAGGAAGGTTGCCTGCAGTTTCACCAGACGGAGCGCGCCGTTCGAACGGCGAGCTCTGAACAGGTCAGGCAACCACTTTACAATGCCGCCCTGGAGCACTGGAGAAATTACGAGCCCTATCTCGACGAATTGAAGGCCACCCTGTCGCCGGTGCTGCAGCGCTACCCAATCGACTAGTTATCCGTCGACTCTTTCGCGCGGGCAACCGACTCGCGACGTTGCGGCGAGTCGAGGATTTCTCTGCGAACCTTCTCCCAGTGTGCGAGGTCCGCTGCGCCGTCTTCGAGTGCCACGAGCAGGCTCTTTGTCGCAGCGACCGCCTCGCGACTGCCATCAATAGCACGCTCTGCGAGCTTGCCCGATTCATCCAGTGCCGCGCCTGGCGCGACGAGGTGAGAGACAACCCCGACCTGAGCCGCCTCTGCCGCTGTGAATCGTTCGCCCAACAGCAACATGCGACGAAGAGTCAATCCACTTAGCCGGGCATGCCAGCGTCTTACGGCATCAGGGTTGTAAAGCAGGCCCAGGCGCGCTGCCGGCACTTCGAAGAAAGACTCTTCCGACGCAACGAGAAAATCACAGGCTAGCGCAATGTCCACCGCACCGCCCATGCACGGCCCCTCGACCGCCGCAAACACGGGTGCCGGCATTTCGCGAATCTGCGTCACGATGTTTGCTATCGCTTCATCAATCGCCATGTCATCGATGGTGCCGGTGAGATCCGCAAAGTCTGCGCCAGCGCTGAAAGAATTATCGGCGCCGGTGATGATAACTGCGCGCGCGTTGTTGTCCCGGGCTGAGGTGAGTTCTTTGCTCAGGTCGTCCAGCAAAGCATAGGAAAGCGCGTTCTTGCGCCCGGGGTTGTCGAGCACGATCTCGTGGATGTCGTTGTTTGTGTTCAACGCGATATCCTTACATTGCGTAGCCGCCACTCACACTAACAACCTGACCCGTAGTGTAGGACGATTTGTCCGACGCCAGTAGCAGCACGAGCGGAACGATATCATTCGGTACGCCATGGCGCCTCAGCGGGTAGCGGCGTACAACTTTTGCCAGCACCTCATCGTTTTGAAAAATCTGGCTCTGATGGCTGTCTTTGTGCCACAGGCTTTCGGCGCCTGCGTCATCCGCACTCTCCGGCAGAGTCAGCCCCGGGCACACCACGTTGACGTTTAGATTGTACTTGCCGAACTCGCGCGCGAGCGCTTTGCTCAGGGAAATGATTCCTCCTTTGCATGCGCTATAGACGGCCTCATTGTATTCACCAACACGGCCCGCATCGGAACCTATCGTGATGATCTTGCCGTAGCTGCGCTCGATCATCGATGGCGCGACAGCCCTGATGCAGTTGATCGGGCCCCACAGGTTGATTGCAATCTCACGCTCAAAATCGCTGACGGGCTTATTCAGGAACAGGTCGTTGGCCGTCCAACCGGCATTGTTGACGAGCACATCGATCTGCCCGAAGCGCTCGAGCACCTGTTGCGCCATTGCCTCGATCTGGGTCGCATTCGTGACGTCAGCCTCGATGAATATGGCTTCGCCGTCACCTTGTGCGGCAAGTTCTGCCGCCACCCTTTCGGCCTGCTTCTTGTCCACATCCGCGATCACGACGTTGGCGCCTTCGGCTGTAAATCCTTCAGCGATCGCCTTGCCGATGTTGGACGCTCCGCCAGTTACTATGGCTGTCTTCTTATCCAGTGCCAGGTCCATTATTTCTTGCCCTTCTTGCTTCGTTCCTGAAACGCTCGTAACCGTTCCTCGATCTCATCGATCGCCTCTTCACGGTTGCGTTGAAAATAGACCTGCTCAAGCCAAAGCGCCTCATCGATTGGCAGATTGAGCCCTTTCGTAGCGACTTCCTTGATCATTGGTACAGCATTCCTGCCACCACGACAGATGGCCTCTGCCGTGTTCATCGCCGCTTCCATCAACTGATCCTCGGGCACCACCTTCTGCACCAGGCGAAGCCGCAATGCCTCTGTCGCATCAATGGATTCGCCCGTCAGCATCAGGAGCAGTGCGTCTCCGAGACCTATCAGCCTCGGCAGCGTCTGTGTGCCACCGCCGCCGGGTAAGGCGCCCAATAACACCTCGGGAAGCCCGAAAATGGCCTTTTCGGATGCAATGCGCAGATCACAGCCCAGCGCAAGCTCGCAGCCCCCGCCAAAGGCATATCCGTTGACCGCGGCAATCGTGGGTTTGCTGATTCCCATCGAACACGGTGTCACCCATGTGCGGTGCCTGTCTTCTGCGTCGCGGTAGAGAAAATCCGGCGCTTTCCTGATATCGATACCGGTAGAGAACGCTCGCCCTTCGCCCGTATAAACAAGAACACGGAGATCGTCATCGGCCTCGAACTCTTCGAGACGTCGCTTGTGCTCGGCCATCAATTCCATGTCGAAAGAGTTCATGGCATGTGGTCGGTTCAAAGTCAGGACGGCGACTTCATTTTGCTTTTCCCACTTCAGTGGTTCGCTTTCTTGTGCGCTCATGCTTCTCGTCCACTAACAAAATCTGCGATGTGAACATTCAGCCTGTCACTTGCCTCGAACTGCATGCAATGGCCGACGTCTTCAATAACCGTAAGTACGGCGTCAGGTATTGCATCAGAGATCATCTTCGATGCCTTGGGCGGGCAATAAGGATCATGCTCGCCTGCGATTACCGACGTGGGGCAGCACAGGGCGCTCAACTCCGGCGTCAGTGGGTTGTCGCCAATATTCAGCATCGCGTGGCAGGCATTGAGATAGCCCGCCGGGTCCCGGACCGCCCCGACCCGCAGTTCCTTGTACTCATTGATGAGCTCTTCGTCGCCCGTGTGGAAACAGCCACGCGCATCACCGTCGTTGGTTTTTTTCAGACTCTCGAGGCCACCGCTTGTAACCTGCTCGATGCGATGATGAAAAAACTTCTGGCCACCGCGACCAACAGCACAGGAGCTGGCTATCAGTACCAGGCCCTTGGTCAGGTCCGGAAAATCCAGCGCAAATCGCTGTGCTATGACGCCACCCATGGAGAAACCTACCAGCCAGGCTGGCCCTGTCTCAAACGCGCTCAACAGCTGCGCAAGATCGTCGGCCATTTGCCGCACGGTGCCATCCGCAGCGCCGGTCGGACTTTCGCCAAAACCCCGAATGTCATAACTGATGACACGCATCGATGACTCGAGAAACGATTTCTGCCGCCACCACACTTCACGTGTTTCGGATAGGCCGTGAATGAGAATTGCTGTCGGGCGCTCGCTCATATGCCCTTGAGGGGTTTGATGATTCCTTCGCTTAGTGCCTCCATGCGTTGCTGCCGGCCCCCGGCCCGAAACGACAGCGTGACCCCGTGGAGCCCGAGTGTTTCGAGCTTACGCATTCTCTCAAGGCATTCACCGGCGCTGCCGACGAACGCCAGGTAATCGATGAGTTCGCCGGAAACGACACGCTTGTGTCCGGCGTGTTGCGACATGTGTTCGAGCCGATCATAGGATTTCGATGCGGCTTCGAAATCAGCCTTGTAAGGCTCCAGGAACTCCGGTAGCTCCTTCCATTTGCTAAAGGTCTCCGCCTGCGACGCAACCCAGTGGCTGACATCGTCACGCGCCTGATCATGGTCATCGGACAAAGAGATATTGGCCCACAGATGCAGTTTGATGTCATCCATTGACCGGCCGGCCTGTTCCGCCCCTTCCCTGACAAGGTCGATCTGCCAGTTTACGAACTCCTCGTTCGCGCCACCCATCAGAATCACGCCGTCTGCGACCCGTCCACACATCCTGAGCATGCGGGGCTGGTTTGCGGCAATATAGATGGGGATCGGGCCCGTGCTGGTGACCATATGGTAAGGCCCTTTCTCGCCGCCCGGGGCCTCTTCGCCTGAGCAGAGCTTGCGAATCGTGTTGACCGACTCTTCCATGTGTTTGATCGTGGCCGGCTTCAGGCCGATAGGAAATACGCC
>Ga0255049_10000569_pt1 | contig 22679 bp, 32 predicted proteins | sample JV7_2_3_MG_FD_183615 | JGI IMG/M metagenome (GOLD analysis project Ga0255049, IMG submission 183615) | Seawater microbial communities from Jervis Inlet, British Columbia, Canada - JV7_2_3 | ecosystem: Environmental > Aquatic > Marine > Inlet | place: Canada: British Columbia | collected 2016-10-06
CAAACCCCTTTCGTAACCATCTACCACAACAGGCATTTCATCTGGTAAACTTTTTATCAATTCTTTTAGCTCTTTGATATTCATAATAATTCTTTTAAGATCATAACTTTATATATAAATCCATTAAAAAGGATTATATTCTTTTGTTGTATGTAATGCTAACACTATAGGTATTTAAAATTGAACGCTTCTCTACCATAATCTATATATTCATCAATAAGCACATCAAGATCATCGGTGTATTCTACGCTTTTATTTTTCATTTTATCAAGCAATTCATCCCAAGATGTTTTATCTACCTCTAAATGCCTTTTTACTATTGATACTTTTTCTTGTAAGTGTTCCATTTCTATTAAGTTTTATAAGTTAGTCCGCAAAACACACAACACGGCATAAAAAGCATTAAAACGCTTTCTATCCAACCGTTATGCACAATCAATCCAAACACCTTCGTTATCATCTTGAGTAGCAATTAAGTCCACCCAATTAGGTGTAGTTCCGAATGGTGGTAATATAATATCGTGACTTGGGTACTTTGTTTTGCCATCAATCTCAATTTCATCTTGCACCGTTACCTGCGTGTAGCTTGTGCAAAAGTTCATTTCTAAAATAGAGTGCTTATTCCCGTCCATCATATTTGTAGAATAAACAACTCCTGTTTTCTTGTCTTTTACTTTTATCAACATAATTCCCTTTTTAAAATACTGCGCATAACGCAGCCTATAATTAATAATTTTCGTTCCTCAAATTCCAAATCATAGCCAAACCATTGTGCTCAATACTCGTCAAGTTCAGGAGTTATCACACAGTTTTCAGGTTCTTCTTCGAGTTCTATCATTTCAATATGTCCGTTACACATATACACCGTTCCACAGCTTGGGCATTTTACATGGTAAGCAAAGTCTGCATCTATATGTGAGTGGTGTCCACATTTACAATACACATCCATACATACATCGGTACCTTTCCATTGCACCCATCCGTGAGGTTTGTCTTTATAGGTTTCTTGTAGATCCCAAGCTACTTTACTATTTTTTGCTTTCTTATTTGCCATTCTATTAATTTATCCCCTTTAGAATAATACACATTGAATCCTAGTGCTTTCTGTTCGTCTAGTCTGTACTCTTGGAGTTTAGACAATTTACCCGTTAATCCTTTCATTTCTATAAACGTAGGCGGCTCTCCAGCTTTCAATGCTAACAAGTCTGATATACCATGTTTATTTGTCTTAATTAGATTGATAACATAGTAGCCGTTTTTCTCATAACGTTTAATTACTTTTCTTTGGTAGTCCGATTCCTTCATCGGCTCATGTGTCTAGGGGCTACTAAAGCTGACACTCTTACTGTCCTTACAAATCTTCTTTTCATATTTATTTATTTTTTAAAATCATAACTTTATATATAAATCCATTAAAACGGATTATATTCTTTTGTTAGCTACAATTACTTTTCTATAATTGGTTGCCAACATTTGTGACACATTCCGTGTTCTCTGTCTTTATCATCATAAGGTTTATTACAATCGTAACAGTAGCTAACATTGTATAAAAAACATTGCTCCTCTTGGTGCTGTTTACCAAATAATCCATTCTCTTCTTGTTCGTGGGCTTCCCCAAATAATTCATAATCCATATTGCTACGATTTTTTATACTTTGCCGTTAGTAGTTATTAGGTTGCCATTCATCAAAACAATCTACACCACCATTAGGTAGTAAAACCCAACCCACACCATCAGCGTAGTTTCTATAAGTACCTTCTTTTAATCCGTGATTACCTGCGTATAAAATAGATTGGTTGGGACGTGGCTTTTTATCGTCAATTAAATAACAACTGCTAACACCACCTATACGCAATTTGCTTCCTGTTTTATTTCTTTCGTCCATCCAATTAAACATATCTTTATTTTATTAAGTTAGTGCTTGTTATTCAAGGCAAACTACGCATAGCCAAACCGTTACCAATCAGTTTTAAAGTAGAAGTTTTCATTGCAATCGTAACACCTACCAATGTTTGTAAATCCGCATTGCCCCCAATGTTCGTGATTACAAACCGAATTGGTAACAATGTGTATAGCACATTTTTTAGGTGCTATAAAATTCCATATCTTAATAAATCTATTTTTCATCTTCTAATAATTTTTAGTTAAAACGTGCCATACACTAACCGTTATATTTAATGCTAATCTTCCGCACTTAAATCAAAAGGTTCTCCATCCATTTCGTCTATTATCCAAGCCTCGCCTTCATCAAGTCCACTATTGTTCATAAAAGACATTTTTTCATCTCTTTCATCTGCTATTCTAATAGCTTCTTCTTTTGACTCAGCTTCTACTATTGTCCAAGTCCCTATTGTAATCTTTGCTTCTACTCTATATTCCATAATTGTATTTTTTAATTAACCGCACTAAAATATAACACGGTATAAAATTCATTGTTCCGTTGCACTACACAACGCTTCTTATACAAACCGTTAGCTACAATGCCTTTCGCCTACATCATCATTTCCACACACAGGGCAAGTGCAATCAAAGTAATCGCCAGTATCAGCTATTGAGCCACCACCTTCCAAAAGTTTAGAGCTTCCCCACCAATCGCACTTGCCACATTCGGCAGTATAATAATTATTGGCTTTATCTTCATCAGAAACGGCACAGTAGCTAACATTGGCTATACGTAAATTATTTACTAATCTATCTAGCACTTCAATCTGTTGTACCGCTTCCCAATATATTTTTTTTTCATTGGTCATTGCTTTTTTATCAATGTCTTTTTTGATAGCTTCTACTATCTTAATATCACTTTTTGTTATCATAATTTCGTTCTTTTTATCCGTAAATAATCAACGCATAGCGTTAGCCGTTATATGCAATTACAGTATTGGTGTTATATTTTCAACTGTTATTTCTTTCAAATCCTCATCACCACATATGCGCATTCCACCTATCGAATTACTAACTCCACAAGAGTGTTGCTCGTTCAAATTAAATATATTCTGAGAATCAAACATAGCTTTTTCTTGTACCCATTCAAATATATCATCAAAACTAGAATCTTTGCTAAAAAACAAAGTAGTAGCATTTCCGTTTACAAATAATTGTTTCATTTTAATTTTATTTTAATCTGTTAATAAAAAGCATATAACACTACCTATATGCCATACTCGTTCCTCGTTCAGCACATAGCCAAACGTAAAAATATGTAATTGGTTTACTCGCTTTTTATCTTGCTAAATATTCATCATGATCAAGCCCGATCATTTCACATACAGACTCCTCGTCAAACCAAAATAAATCATTTATTTGTTTTTCTGTTGTTGGGCTACCATCAACTTCATTTGATTCATGTACTTTCGTAATGCGTTTCAATTCGTTATATGTAAAGTTGTGGTCTTTTGCTCCACTCCAAAAATCAAAACTTGATAGGCATATTTCTGATAAAATTTTCATTTGTTGTTATTTATAGGTTAAAAAATCACTCTTTTGTTATGCCTTTATTTTGTAAGAATTCCTCAATTCCATCATCACTTAAATCGCCATGTATATCGTTGTACTCATCTGCAATTTCTAATATTGATCTCATCATTTCTAATGCTGAACCATATTCTATTTCACTCAATTCCTCGCATCCTCCATGTATTACATTTAGACAATCTTCCAAATCTCTTTCTGTATTCTCAAATCTACAATGACTCATGTTTCCCATTTTGTTTTTTTTTATGTGTTAATTAATGTTGTATACTTATATAACTAAGTTGTGATAAAAATAGTTTCAATTTGTGATAAGAAATATGAAATAAAATAAAAAACCCCTACCGAAATGAATCGATAAGGGCATAAAACAAATGAAACTTTTTTATTTAATTTCCTCGGTCTTTACAAATTTATCATATAACATTGTCGCGACCGCCCATATTACAATTGGACTGACTAACGACTGAACCCCAAACAATAAAATTCCTGCAATTACCACGATAACGGTAACGACAATTGCCTTCCATTTACTAGGAATGGTTTTGATTATTGGGATGTATTTCCCAAGCTGGGTTACCAATAAAGTAAAGGCGATCATAATTGCATCATAAAGCCCTAAAATTTCGGTCCAACTTTCAGCATTTAGAATGGAATCCACTATTGGTATTCCCTCTATCTGAGCCGCAACCAAAAATGGTGTCATTAGAATCACCGTAATCAACATTAAAAATTTACTTAATTTACTCATACTTCAATTGTTTAATTATTCTTCAAAAATTACAATATTCCCATTGGCATCATTCGGTTTGATTGTTACCAATACGGCTTTTTGCACTCCCTTTTTATCTGTGAATGGAATATACTGTCTATATTCTCCATTTTTTCTTTGATCAATATGGTTTACTTTCGATCTGCCGATACTTGAGCCTTGTCTAGTATTAGCACTCGGTTGGTTCATATAAAAGGCTACAGCCTCATTCAAATCGATTCCATTATATAGCCCATTTCTCATAGAATTAAAAAATTGTTCATTTGATAAACTAATATCCTCGGGCAATAGCATTTCCCTACCACTAATAACAGTATTGGTTCTTTTTCCAGTTCGCCTACTTACTAACTCATATCCTTCTCCCCTTCCTTCCAAATCCGTGTCTCCGTGTCTATCGCCAAATCCAAAATGATCATCTATCCTTTGAGCTCCTTTTGATAATTTTGTTGCTTTGAATGCATCAACTTTTGTTTTCGCAAAAAATGCAGCCATGGTTCCTACTGCGGCAATACCCAAAGGTAAACCAAATATTGGGATGTTAGAAAATCCTTTTATTATATTGATTGCACTTGTTATAAAACTTTGGGTCTGTTGTGCTGTATCAAATAATAATTGCCGCCTTTGGGCTTCCGCTTGTATTTTATCCTTTTCTTGCTGTAATCTAGCTTCCTCCGCTAAAATGTTATCCACTTCCTCTTGCTTATTACCTACATTGTTAGCAAGTCCTTTTGCTTGATCTTCCAATTCCCCATCCAATTCAGATTGTAATTCCTCCCTCTTTTCTCCTAGTCTGTCTAATTGTTTATCAATAGCATCAATTTGGATGGCATTTGCTTCATTGGCAATTTGTCCGAATTCGGAAAGTAAAGAACCTAATCCGCTAAAAAATTCCCTTGCCTTCTTCCCGTTCTTTTGTCCGAAAAGTTCATCGAGGCTTGTTTGAAATAATTTCTCAAAATCATCTACTCCCTCAAACCACTTTACTTCCGTTAGATCAAAATCGGTATCATCCGTTAATTCTACATCAATCTTTTTAGCATCAATTTTAAGGTTCGCTTCCAACTCTAAATCTAAGGCTCTATTTTCTCGATTGAATTCCAATTTATCTATGGAATCTTGAGCCAACTTAAAACCAATAGACATATCTTTGCCCGTTATTCGCTGAATGGTAATTAAAGTTTCCATTATTTCATCGAGTGCCTTGATTTGTTTGTCCGTAGTGAACTGGAAAGCCCCCTCTTTGGAAATACTTTTATTGGCGATTCCGATTTCTGCTAATTGCTTCCAAAGTTTCTTTCCTTGAGCCAACGCTTCCAGTCTCTCCTTTTCTTCTTCCGCTTTCTTTTTTAAAAATTCCTTTCTGTCGTTATCTCGGATTTCTTGTATCTCATTTGCTATTTGTCGTTGGGTTTGAATCCCTTCCCATGCTATATTTATTAAGTCATTTTCCGCATTTGCTTTCTCCTCAATTGACTTGTTTCCATCTTCTAACAATTGCAATTGCTCGGATGCATTTTCCGTAGCCAAATTATTTAATTCGTTTTCCGTTTTTGCTATTTCTTTTAAAATTTCAATTCGTCTTTTTGATGTGGTATTCGATTTTTCTTCCTCCTCTCTTAATATTTTTATTTGATTGTTTCTAACTATCATTTCCTTAGTTAGTTTTCTTTGAGATACTATCAAGGCTTCTGTTCTTTTCATTATGTCGGTTAGAACATCAATTTCTTTACTAATAGCATCCCCGATTCCAGCTACGGATTCTTTTATTCCATCCACTGCCCCTTGGAAATCTCCTTTGAATAATTTAATCATAGCACCCCCAAAATTACTGAATCTTTCCAGTAATACATTAATGGTTGCGCCTACTGCAATAAATCCCTTTTTTATTAAGTCGGTTCCCTCTTTCGTTTGTTTTAAATTATAAGCCACCGCAGCCAATGCGATTACCAACAATCCAATACCACTTAAGGCGATTGCTCGACCTACAAGTTTTAAGCCACTAGCAAATCCAACCATAGCCTTTTTTGCTCCACCAAAATTTCTTGTTAATGAAGTCAATCCCTTTGCGGAGTTGGATGTACTATTTCCAAAAATAGACATTTTGTTTTTTACCTCAATTAATTTGTTTTTGTAGTCAGTTAATTTGTCGGAAACCCCATCAAGTGAAATCCCCCATTTATTTGAACTTTTTATGCCGTCCTCGGTGGCTTTCATGTTCTTCCTTTGGTTCTCTGATTGGTCGTTCAGTTTCTCGATAACATCCTCAATACTTGCCCGCAATCCTTTACTGGATTCTCTTGCACTATCGGACACCGTTTCATTGTATTTTTGCCAAGAGGCTTCCGCATCCTTTGTTAGCTTGATGATTCTATCCAATGCGCCAAGTATCTGACTATCATCCAGTATGATTTTTTCTACATTATCAGCCATTATATATAAATTTCAGATTTATAAATACCCTCACATCTGTAGCAATCTGAATGGTCATAATTTTCGGGTAAATATTCTAGCATTTCCTCTATATCTTGAGTAAGGAAAACTAGAATTCCCCTCAAATCCTCCTCCTTACAAATGGAATAGGAATTTTGTTTGTTGTTGGTTAATAACCAATAGATAATATTTTTTCTAGCTATTTGCTGAACTAACTTGGAAAACACAACTCCAAAAGAAGTACGTGTATAATCTAACCCACACAAAAAAGACCATGGATCGCAATCAAAAGTACATTTAACCTCGATTCCATAACAGTAATTACTTATTGGGAAATCTTGGTCATTTGTCGGAAGATTTACTAAAGCATCAACGGTACCGCCTCCTATTGAAACATAACCCGAATGAGTAGGGAATCTTCCACAACATGCCGTATGGGCAAAATCCCTTGGGGCATCGCCTTTGTAAGCAATAAAAATAGGTTCATTCAAATCGGTAGTTATTGGTACAAATGAACTTTGTAATCCAGTATACAAAACGGATGTTCCCTTATAGACATCAATTTGTCCAATGTGAGTTCCCATATCAGTATAAATGGTAATTTCTTTAATTGTAATTAATCCCCCTTTGATATTCTTTGGATTAATCCACTGATAATAAAAGCCTTCATTTGATGTAAGATATCCCGTCCAATCATTTATAAATCCAATAGTGGAATGATTTTGAGTATAAATCCTTGACATTACATTGTCGGAACTTATCATAAGCCCTTTTAAAGCCTCTTTTATTGCATCGGGTATGATTGATGTTATCCTTGCCGAATCGTTGTAAAATGCCGCCTTAACGGGCACTCTTCCCGTACTTGTGTCTTCAAGCCAAAGTCCACTATCCGAAGTTGTTATATTGGGCAATTCTGCCGTTGGGGTCTCGATGATTCCAATAATGTTTTGTAAGCAATCCATTTAGTTTTTTTTATGAAAAAAGGGTATGATATTATCACACCCTTTCTTAATTATTAGATATTTGTAACCTCCCTTTTTTACATTCTAAACATTGGCTACTTTCAAGACCTTGTAAATGCCATTGTTACCATCTTGGTTTTCAAGATTCAAGGTATTGGCTCCGAATAACATATACTCGAATTTCCATTGATCCCTTGATACTCCAAGAGAATCCTTGACACAACTTCTTTCCGCCCTAACATCAACATAAATTGGCTGCATTGAACCGTTTGCGAAATATTGCATTCTAGGTAATGTTTCTACCCAGTGGTAACGATCTCCCGATTCCTTACCTAATGTCATTGCCGTATCCATACCCAAGTTAGAGTAAGCTGGTTGCGACCAAAATATCATTGAATTTTTATCAACCATCAAAGTTGAGCCGGAACCCAAAATGCTATCAACATTTTTAGCATCCCAATACACTTGGAAAGTCTGGTTTTTATTCAAAATGGCATCATTCGTACAGCATCCAGTTGATGCATACTGCTCCAAGATTTGGGCATTATAAAAGTTTCTACCATTTATGATAATCGGGTCATTCAAATCCTTTGCCTTTCCTACCCATTCCAAATCCGCAAGTACTGAACTTGTTAGATTTTGGTCTTGGATTTCATAAACAGACCCATTCACCACTCCCGTCGTTTCAAAGTCTGCGGCTATTGGAACATCTAATCCCGTAGCTGCCAATGCTACCATTGCTTGAGATAAAGCAACCTCTAAGCCGATCTTAGCTTTCATTCCAAGATACCCTTTTTGTGTACCAAAGTCCGCTTCATTCTTACATTGGATATCCTTGATCGTAAACCTTTGTGGTTTAGTTAAAAGTGCCTTGGTTAATGTCAATGTTTCCGAGCCTGCTTCTGGTCCCGTTGCAACCGCACATGCCAATGTGGTATCTGCCGCTTCAAGCGATGCACTCCGCATGGCGAAAACTTTTGCATTGATACAAGATTCTCCAAATCCCTGAGTCAAAATTTGTGGGTCTTGATGTTGTAATATTGCTTGCCCTGCAATAATTTCTTGCTTCATTTCCGACATCCTCGACGTGGTAAGCAAATCCATTTCACTTATTAAAGATGCACCAATTGCCGTTGGTGTAAATACTCCTGCTGTAAAAGCCATAATTCTCTATTTTTTTTCTGATTTTTAAATAATTTAATACTCTAAATCGCTTACTTTTTAGAATCTAAGTGGGCTTGGATTTTAGCCTTGATTGCTGTTCTCGCTTCAAGGGTAGGCGCATTAATAAATTGTTTATTTAATTCGCTCAAATCTCCATTATATTCGGGTGTTCCCACTTTGGGAACTTTAGGTTTTCTTTCGCCTTCTTTTACTGTTCCGAATAATGAAAAATGCTCCTTTGCTTCATTGTTAAACTTAGAAATTGGAGAGCCGTTTTTCTCAAGGTAAACATCTGTACCATCAATGGTAAATTTGTTTTCACTTATGAAATTATCAATGGCTATTTCCTTTGATCGTAAAGAAGGAAATGTAAATCCATCCATGACCGTAGAAATACTACTCAAAACCAAATTTCTAGTCTTGGTTGCTTTCGTTGCTTCAATCTCTTTGGCATCCCTAGCAGATACCGAAGTTTTCAATGCTTCCAATTCTTGTTTTAATGCGGCATTAATTCGCATCGTTTCCTTATCATCACCATTTGGTTTTGCTTCTAAAGCGGTAGATAGGTTGCCAAAAAAATCATCATAATTCTCACCTTCAATTCCAAGCTCTCTAAACTTAGTTTCGGCACTTTGTTTGAATAATCTTTCCGCTTTCCCTTCGCCCTCTTTTACATAGGTCCTCTTGGCTTTCAACTTTGCGGCGCTTAATTGCTCATATATTTCTAGTTCTGCGATTTCGGGCGAAACTTCTTCCGTCCCATCTTCAAGTTTTAAAGTACTTGCTAACTCCGTGGCGGTTGTTTCGAGAATATCCGCTAATAACTCCAATTTCATCTGCTTAAAATTTGTTTATTCTTTATCCATCTTTGATTGCAATATTGATGGCTTTTTTATTTCTTTTTTATCAAGGTTGATTAAGGCAACACCGTTTTCTCTACATTGATCAAATTCTATTTTGGTCATTGTCATTTCAGTACCCAATTTTAAATTCTTAACCTTCATTTATTTTCTATTTTAAATTTTTCAATTTCCCACTGCTTCTACTTCAAAACATTTGGCTTTTTTGGCTGTCTTTTTGGCTTCAAAAGTTTTTGATTCTTAGGAGACAATCTACTAAATCCTAATTTGGTTAAACTAACGGTTTTCTTTGTTTTTATATGAATGTAATGCTCCATGTGTTTTATGTTTTATTATGTTTGAATTATGTTTGAATTATGCCGTTACTACATCGTAAGGTAATACGTCTCTAATCGGGTCAGTTTTTGCGTTCCATGCCAATGTAACGATGCACTTAGATATATCAGTCCTACCTCCCGACTTTGGAAAAACAACCTTCTCTACATCAACGAGAATACCCTTGTCAGCACCATATAAATAGGTGTCAGTGGCATACCATATGTGGTACTGTCCTTTACACCCTTGCATGGTTCTAAGGGCTGTATAAGTGGCTGCATCGATAACGTTAATTGTATATACCAAAACATGCCTTGAGCCTATTGTATATTTGATACCCTTATGCAATTCGACTTCCGTTTCGTTTGGTTCGGGTTTTTCTCCCGTTCCTACATAGGTTCTTATCTTCGATGCTGTGGTATTATCATGGGTGCCCCTCCATGTTGTGATCACTGTAGAATTATCTCCTCCTGCCGTATATGTAAGAATTGGATTCTTTGGACTGCCAGGGGTTGAAGTGTCCTTTTCATCAAAATGTAAGACATTTATTTGTGCCAGTTCTACCGTTGCATCTGTTGGGCAATGGGTATTTCCAACCGGTGCTAATAATTGATCATCGCAATCCGTGGCGCAAGTTGGTGAATATTCATCGTTAAATCCCATAGTCTTTTTATTTTTTTTATGTAAATTTTCTTATCCTTTGAACCCAAAAATAGGTCGGCTTAATTAATGTTGGTATTTATTATAGTTAAAATCTAAATCCTTGAACATCTAATCACCATTTTTGAATCTTCTAAGCACCTCCATTGATGGGGAACAAAAGGAAGTATTTCAAATCTATCTCCCTTTGATCTTATTACATTATGGACTTCATCGATCATAGAACCGCTATGAATTTCAAAATTTTCGATAAAGTCGGGATGATGATGAATTTCTAAAATCGATCCTTTAGCAAATTGGTAATCAATAACCATTTCTTTTTTTGTTCTTTGTATCAATGTCATAATCCCCCCACCTGTTGAACTTTTAGGCTCGGGAATGGCATAACCCTTTCCGACTTCCATGTGCTGAAAGTCATTGAAATAAATAGCGTTATCTCCCCTAGCGGAAAACTTCTTTGCTATTAAAACAACTTGTCTATGTGCCCATACCAAAACATCCGTTTCATTATTCATTATTTCCAATTATATTTGTAACATCATCAAATCCAATTTCTTTTAATTTTGTTTTGATTACCGACATTGAACCTAGCAACATATAATATTTGCTATTTACTTCGTGGTACTTCTCATTTACTAAAATGCATTCCGTTTTTAACTCCTCTAATTGTTTCGCCAATTCATCACATTTATTATTACATGCCGCAATTCCTAATTTATCATTTTTCATTGCAACAATTGATGGCAAATACCCTTTAAAGGCATTCAACAAGAAAGCTGCCGCCAAAACCCAAATGGGCAATCCTAATTCCTCCATGTTCATTAATTCTTTTGAGATATTTTTAATAAATAAAGGGTGTTTTACTAAAAAACATCTTATTAGCCCATCTATCTTTTCGTAACCTCCCAATTGCTATCCAATTCTAATGTGCAATTTTGTGAGCCTGTTGTATTTCTTACTTTCCAAAATAAATATTCATCCTGATTAAGCGTTACATTTGCCCGTCCAGAAAAATAGGCAATATCTCTATTCCCCTGCAACGAATTAATTACTCTTACCAATTCATAAATCACGGTATCTGAACCATCATTTTTTACAAGGGCTATTTCGTATTCCTCATTTTTTGTACCTTCCAATACAAAATTAAAATTAACGGTAAACTCAATTGGGTTATCTCCCAAATGTCTAATTTGGGAAAGACTAGGATTGTCAAAATGCTGCAAATCAGAAAAGACAAAAGTACCTAGCATGTTTTCATAAACGTTTTGGGTATTTATTGTCGTTTCTATTTCTGCTCCTAATGATGATAACCCACCTACAAAAGTATTGGGCAATCCAACATTTTTTTCCCACTTAGAGGGTAATTCCTTTTGTGTTATATTAGGGACTAAAGTAGCATCTGAGGCATCTGCGATTCCGTTCCTTGTTACGATACATTCAGTTAATTGTAATGTATTAGGATTTACAAAATTAGCCGCCACAAAATCAAGTAATGAAATTGTTGAATTTAGATCAACATTCATATTAGTTCTAAATCTTGATGACATTAAAAAACTAGTACCTTCCTCAAATAATGCATATGAGCCATCTACTAAACTTCTAACAATAGAAGTATCAATAAAGTAACCGCCTAACCACGTTCCTGACAATATCAAATTAGGTGTGCCGCCAAACCGTCCAGTTCCAGTTTCTAAACCTTGTCTATATGTGTTGATTTCTCCTAGAGATGTACAATTGTTAAAATTTAGTCTATTTACTTCTATTGCTTCAAATCCCGAATCTCCAACAATGTCATAAACCTTTGAATTGGTACCCGATATATCAACATGAAAATCCGAAAATAATACATTGCCCGAACCTCCAATTTCTGAAGTGAATAATGTATAATTATTTGCCGATGAAACTAGCCCCGATATGTCAAAGTTATAGCCTTTGATGTAAATGCCACCGCTAGGTATTTCAATGGATGTACTTCCCATGTCTATAATTCCATCTAAAAAGTATTCCTTATTTGAATCTATTGTTCCACCTAACGTTTTGGCATGGTTTGCTTGAGTAACAAAAACCCTTTCATTCAGTATTGCCTCTGTTTTCAATGCATATAAACCTAAATCTTCACTGGCTATCTCTATCGTAATGACTTCATTCGATTCCGTTACCTCTACTAAAATTGTATCAGCCATATTTAATTTGTTATGTCTTGAATGATTTCAATAAATCCACTTAAATAGGTTGCTATGATCCCCGATGGGTAGGTATATTCTACATCATAGTAATATTTACCTTCATCAATATCTATTACTTGATCATCGATTTCCCAAACTCCATTGACTGCATCCGTAACAGTAATGCCCGAACCATCGGTTAGTGAAACTGCGGCAATAGTATCTCTTTTGTGCTTTTTAATCATCATTCTAAATGAACCGCCCGTTAGATCAATTGCTACCGCATTTTTTTTAAAAATAAAAGATTGAGCAAGGAATGTGTCGCCCTTGATGTGATTTGGAAAGTTATACTTCGTTGCTGCCATCTTTTATCTTTAATTTTTCACAAAATAGGTTAGTATTATTTATGTCTATTTATATTGTATTTAATATCATTATATTTTTTCCATAGTTAAATACATCTCGTCGATATAAACTGACTTCGTAGATACTCCCCTTCTCGCCTCTAAAGTTATGTACTGCCCAGCCGTCAATAATATAACATCCGTAAAATTAATTGGGTAATATTCATCTACTCCCATTGATACAAGAGCCTCATATTCCGCCATACTAGTTGCGTTCTTTTTTAGTCTCACATAAACGCTATTCTGTGTTCCTGCATTGTTAAATACCTGACCATTTAAAGTTACTCTATAGTACCCTGTAACGTCTGCCGTTATACGATTAAGTGATACGTCTGCATCTACATCCCCAGTCTCCCATGTCAATGCTAAGAATGATAGGTTATCATATAGTATATCGGCACTTGATAAGGTGTAATTGAACGTTTGAACTCTTGCGGCACTTGTGGTAGCCGTTGCATTCAATGTGCCAGTCGTTAAACTTAAGCCCGTTCCTATTGAAACCCGTGTTAAATCGTTCTCACTATCATAGCCAGCTATATTAACAGCGTTCCCCTCTACATTATCACCTACTGTCACCTTCCCAGTGCCTTCAAAGTCTCCGTTTATTTTCACTATTGCATTGTCAAACTCTCCGTAAATCAAAGGGTTATTTTGATACATTCCAATAGCTAGTCGGTACGGTGCAGCCTCATCTACTCCTATAGAGTACCCTTGTCTATATCCTAGATATATAGAATTGTTTAACGCTGTTGTTGTTAGCTTTCCATTTTCTCTACCTATTGAAATATTATAATTTAAGTTGCCTGTAGACGCGTATAGGTTCTGGTACCCTATTGAGGTCACCGACGAAACGGTAGAACTTGCATTGTATAGGTTTTGATAGCCAATTATTGCGGCATAATCTAAGTTAGCCCCTGAGCCACCGTACCCATTTCTAAATCCTGTCACAAAGGAATAATCAACATCGGTAGCATTTATGAAATGTTCTCTTCCTGATGCGAAATTGTAAGGGATATTATTCACTGTATTTTGAAAATGACCCCTTCCTAGTAGTGTGGTATAACTTGCAGCCGTTGCTTGTTGTGCATTTAGTGCTCCAGAAAAGAAAGAATATTCCAAACCTTGTGCATCCTCGGCATTTTGTAGACCTAAAAAGAAATTATAAAAACTTCCAGCTGTATTGAACTTATTGTTTTTCCAGCCCACGGCAAAACTATATGAGAATTGGCTAGCCACTGGCAAATTTTCCGTACCTACTAGAAACGACCTTAAATTATTAACACCGGTATATCCATTGTTACTACCAAATGCGAAGACCTCTGTACCTGTTGTTTGTGCTGTCAAATTGCCATCCCCCCAAGATACATTCCTGAGTCCTGAGTCTTCTGGGAAGTCCGTATCCATCTCTCCATTAACAAAAAACCTAGCTGTTGGGTTTGTTGTATTTATTCCTACATTCCCGCTATCATTGATTCTTATCCCTTCGTCTCCACCATCATTACTTAGGTAGTTATCATTCATTTGAATGTTTTCGGTGGCTATGTGGTCTCCTAGATTGTCGCCATTACTGCCTACATAATTTTGTGTTGCAATTATAGAGGTATCTACCTCTGCTGTGAATATTGCTGTTTGTTGTTGGGTGAAATCTATTGTTTCTGAATCATTTAATGTTAAATCCAACGCGAACTCAAATGGGGATGACTCTTTGCCGTCACCCAATAAAAATACTAATCCTTCCCCTAATTCAATAAAAACAGAAGATAAAATAGTATCTCCATCATATTCAAAATTACCAATATTATAAACATTCGACAAACCTCCATATTCTTTTTTATCTAAAAATATAGTGTCACATTCACTACCAATACCAATTGGACTTCCTTTGTCATAAACCAACCCTACACAATTAGCATCTATAGCGTTGTAAATGTATGTTGTATCTAGCTGTGGTATTGATAATAAACAATCCCCATTAACGATACAAAAACTATCATTTCTAATTTCTAAAAAACTATACTTCTGCATGTAGGTTGTATCTGACCCTATAATTGTTTGCTCTGTAGCTACTGGCATAGCGTTTACCACCTCTGATCGTTTCACTTGATTAAGTACTTGCCCAAAGGAATTAAAGGTCGCTACCATGCTTAAAATCAATATTGGTATTATTCTTTTCATATTCATATTTTTACTTGTTTACTTGTTTACTTGTTTACTTGTTTACTTGTTATACTGGTTTGATTTCGATTATATCTGCAACCACTAATGGAAAAACCGAGCTCGTTATTAAATTTCCTGCAACCACATCATAATCATTCACATCTAAAGAACCTGCGGCAATTCCCTCTTTAAAAGTCATTTGTATTCCATTTCTAAATAATATCCATCTACTAGAATCGTAATCTAAAGCGAATGAATTCCCAGTTACTCCCGTTATCGTTTGAATTGAGCCACTAGCATTTGATATGTCGGTTATATTTGTAACATTTACATTCAATCCCGTTTGGAATAAATATTGATCAATCTTGGATTCTAAACCCGAAGTTATTGTCAAATGATAAATTCCCGAACCCGATAGTACTTGAGTAGCATCCGTTCCTATTATTGACCTCGAGGTCGTTCCCGTCGCTGCATTAAACACCTCCAATTCCCATTGATAAACTGGACTGACCGCATCTGTTACGGCTGTTAATATTCCATCGGCTTGAGTAATTGAAATTGTGAAATCTGCGGTTGGTACAACAATGTTAATATATTGTCCTTTTGTTTGATTACAATTCCCTGCCGTTGCTACCACAAAATATGTTCCCGAGATCGTAGCCACGTATGGTAATGTCGTTGATACTTCCGTTCCATCTTTCTTTACTGAATATGTAACACTTTCACCATCGGGAATATTAGAAACCGCAGCATCAATCGTATTATTAACCAACGTTGTTTGAAGTAGAAATAAAGCACATTCATCGGGAGAATAATAAGTAGAATTAACCACGCATTGATCAACCTTTGCTTCTACCTTATAATTACCACTATCCGTAATTGCCAAAGTTCCTGCACTTGATATAAATGCTCCATTCTTAAACCATCGATATGTTACGGTTCCAACGGGAGCATCTGTTGGGGTGGGTGTTAAAATCCCTGCGGCTTCTCCTATGGTTACTGCAAACAAACCACAAGTTCCACCTCCTACATAGTCGGGGCTTGCTAAAGTATCGATATTGAATATTTCACAACATGTACTTCCTTCAGTGTAATCATCATATTCGTATGTAAATATAAATTTAGAATATTTCCCATTTCCTATTTTCTCAAATTCGATTTCAATATTTTTTATTAAAATGACATTACCATTAAAATCTTTAATGGCATTTGTATCATTTGCCTTTATTCCATTAAGTTGATTAATCCATCCAGTGGGAGCCACAAATTCAAACCCCATCCGTTTTATTTGTCGTTGTATTATGTCTTTTGCACCGTTCGATCCATAGACCGTTGTTTTTTCATCTTTGTAAGATGTTTCCAAATCTGAATATTGGGCTACTTTAATAATTGAAGTAGCCGAATTACTGTCCCAATCGTAATATTGATCTGAACAACTATTGGCACTTTGTATCTCTAAATTGCAGGTGCTTTTTTGGATTATCCCATCTGAATAAACCACACTTGTTGCCCCCTTAGAAGTTCCCGATATTTTCAAATAATAAGAACCCGTGGCAGGAATTACTCCCGTAACTAAACAAGATTTCACCGTATCATCCCCAATGGTATGAGTATAATTATTTAAGGTCATTACGTTTTGCGTTCCCGAGTCTACATTTATAAGCAAAACCTCGGTAGCAAGTGCGGTTAATTTTATGCTTATGGACTCCAATTTATAAACTAAACTTCCATCAACATCTTTTCTCTGTTCGACATATTCAAACGGGCTATGTATTCCTAAATCAATCATTTTTTTATTTTTAATACCATTTCATTATTTTCATTCATTTCTATCTCCTCAATTAAGAATGTTCCTTGATCTGTTTTTGCGCTCATAAGCGGCTTAATTATGTCATATGATAGCAAAGTACTATCTAGTTTTATAGACCCAGTGAACCCTATTGAATAACTTTGAAAATCAAATATAACATCATTTATTAATCCTCGTTTCATTGGACGTTGTACAGTGTGTAAATTCTGAACAATTTCGGACATAGATAACGCTCTATTTAATCCAATTACATTTGAGCCATCCGTAGACAACAAAAAGAATAATTTTTCAAATTGAGATTGTATAAAAGTTTCCTCATTTAGTAATCCAAAAACGTCCGTAATAAAAAGAGTACTAGAATATGTAACCTCGTTTGGTTCCTCGTATACATTATTAGTATCATAAACAATAGTGGAAGAATGAAATCCCAAATTAGGTGTTTCTTGAGCAAATGACCAAGTCTCTGAATCTATACGGTCTTTATTTATTTCCAACTTAGAAAGCTGATAACTTGTACCGGTCAAATCAATTCCTTCATTGTAATAATAACTTCTATGTTCTATCCTAATATTAGAACCGTCCACTACTAAAATCATATTTAGAACTTTAAACAAATCCCCCAGTAATTTTTTAACCAAAATATCGCCACTTTTATCGAAGGAATCTTGCTCTGCATCCGCTTTGATAATATCATAGGACTGCACAATCTTTAATGAATGTAAATTATTTGTTCCATATTCATAATATGAATTATTCGGTGCCGTTGCATCTGCATTGATTCCCAAAAAGTTACTTACTAATGTTTTTCCAGTACACATAAAAATGCCTTCCAGTACGGCATTCAATTGGATGGTATTACTTATGGATAAAGAGTCATATAACCCACTCTTTCCTGCTGTATATTTTTTACCGATATAATCATCGGTATTCCCTCCATCAAGATTAATTCTTTGTATCGTTTCCTTTAAAGAGAAAACCGAATCTTTTAGTGATGTTAGATAGTAATTGTCCGCGGCAGGGTGATAAATCCAATCATCGGATAATTTTGTTGGTGAAGTAATTCTTACAAATGAGATATACCCAGTAATTCGATGCCCTAAATATTCTTCCACTTGACCTTGAGGCTCTAAAAATAATTCCAACTCTGCACTTATATCTCCACTTTCTAAGACGTACCCTACTGAAGCCGTATTCCAAATCGGCAAGAGGGCTAGAATATCTTCAAATGTATACGGGGCATTATAAAATTGAGCCACTATATCACCAGCGGGTTGTGGTGCAGGAAATTGAAAGGTGATTCTTTCCACCGTTCCTTGTATCGTATTTGTATCTGTAGCAACATAATCAAATATGTTAATATTTTTGTTTGAAATACAATCGAGGACATTTACTATTGAGATTGTTTTATTTGTTTCGCATTTTCTTAATTCAAAACCACCCTCATTATGCTTAATAAATACATCCCTATCAAAAGAACCAACTCCGCAATCTTTTTGGATAGTTCCCGTTTCTTTGTCTTCACCTTGAACCGCCTTCTCAACCATATATTTATGATCAGAATTGAGTAGCAAAACATCACTTTCCATCTTTTCAATAATAAAATTGTTTTTGATACTCTTGGTCAACTTAAATTCACCTAGATAATTAATCCCAATATTTGATACGTCTAATTTCATTATATGTTAGTTTTCCAAAGCCCATAATCTAATATCGTAAGCCCTTACAATTTCCTTCACTTCATCAAACAATTCCATGACCTCATGTTCGCCTATCGATGTTTTTATTACCGTATACTGATCATGTTCCATAAACTCTAATATGATTCCCGTTGCTATAGAAATCATTCTGCCGTTTGTTAATGTGTAATTATGGCGATCCATATTTTTGTTCCAATTTGGGGTTTTTAAAAAATGCTAGTTCGTCGGTAATCCATCGCCATCTATGTCTACAATTATACCCACCGCAATCATAAAACGGATTGTAATTTATTTCGTTTTTCCCTTGCCACTCCTCATTAAACCATGATTCAATTTCCGACTCATGGAGTACGGTATTATTGTGAACTCCACACCAATGTCGGGAGGTAGCAATTAATCCTCCTTGATATATAGCAAATCTATATCCTAGCTTTTTTCTAACCTCGTTTGCCGTTGCCCGTTGGTATTGATAATAAATATCTCCCGTCCATCTGTCAAAGTGTTTATTTATTAGATTCCTGCCCTTTATCTTCTCGGCTAGTACACTTTTAAGAGTCTTGAGCGAGGTCCCTTCGTAACTTGATAACTCGCTAAGTATCGCGCCTTTTATTTCGACGTAAGCCGCTTCTAGGCTGATCTTAGAATCCACGGTTTTATTAGCATGGCTCAAAACTTTATTTGTGATCGCTTCGGGAATGATAGATTTGGATTCTCCGAGCGTTTCGGATACCGTTTCATTCATCACTTCCTCGATTCCTTTTTTTATCCCTTTGTCTATTTCTTCAATAGATTTTTTCAACTTATTATTTAGTCTATTATCTATTCCTGCAACCGCCTTTATGTTTGATTCGGAATATTCAATTACATTATCATCAACAAACAAATTGTCAACCAAGTAATCCAAAAGGAAATCGAATAGGAATTTTTGCAATCTACCCGTTTTCAATCGGGTTCCTCTTATTAGTAAATCAATTATCTTATCCATCTACTTTTTTACTTTACAAATCTTTCAAATCCACCCTTTCTGCGCTTGATAATTCGGAATTTAATTGAACTCTTATTTTTTCAATCTCGGAATCTATTATTTTAAGTTGCCCATTTGAATCCGCTTTGTAAAATATATCTTCCTGCTCCCTTTCTATTGTCGCCTTAATTTGATCAAAGAAGTTATACAGAATTTTGTCTCTATATGTGTTGGGTATAGTTGCCAAAATTTGTTGTATTTCCATCGGAGGTTTCCCCGAAAATGGTCTGAATGATTCCCATATTCCATATCTTGCAATATAGACCGGACTCCCCATCATTTGTTTCTGTATCATTGCCATATCAATTGCTTTTAATAAAATATTTGGAGCATTTGAATCCAGTAGTGCCTTTCTTTTTTCTGATAAAGAAAATACATCTTCCAAAGTTAAATTTAAAGTGTACCCGTGTATTACATCACTATCTTTGTTGTGATGGATATAGGATGCACATCTAACCATCCATATGAAACATTTACTAACTTGTTTTCCGATCTGATTCAATGTGGCATAAATCCCCTGAAGATCAATCTTTTTTTCTGTAGCCGTGACATTATGATCATCTTTTGTAACCATGGATGAATTGAAAAAAGTTTTGATAATATCATCCTTAATTTCTCTAAGATAAGCCCGTTTATAATCCAATATGTGAGTAGGAACAAAAACCGTATGGGTCAACTTTGACAAGTCGGGCAATGGCGCATCGCCAGTAGGAAAAGGGAAGTGTACAATATCTTGCGAAGATGTATGGATTTGTAACCCGTTTGAACACTTAGGACAAATGCCGCCCGATGGGGTGCCATGTATGTTCATCACACCACCAACGCAAGCACTAACTCCTTCATCCGTTTTGATTCTGTATTGGCATCTATTGGCATAGGCAAATTGCTTCACCACCCCTTGCGTTCCATCGATCACATCCAACTCTGAACCCTGCCAAATTAGTGATCTCAATAACTCGCTTGCCGCGTCCAAAATGGAAACGCATGTTTCTTGATTGTTTGACATATCATCAATGTACCCCAGTCTAAATGCGTACATCATTTGGGTATCTATCTTATCTACCACAAATGTGTTTCCCTCTATGGTTACCGTTTGTTTGCCTTCGATTTCCGTTCCTTGAATATTAACATAAGAAACAACCGAGTCCTTTGTGTACATTTTGTAATCATTAACAGTAAGTCCACTTTCTAACTTTCTTGGTAGCTGAAATATCACCAATTTCAATTGTTTATTTACTATTCGATAATCATATAAATTTTCTACCCCAATCACCTTATATTCGATTTCCTCAAATTCATTTTCTCCACAAGTAACAAAGGCATTGGCATCTGTCATATTGTAATAGGAAACAAAATCAAAGGCAAGATCATTGATGTTTTCCTTAATTATGAATGACATCAAATCCTCCGCAATATTCTCACTTTCATTAATTACATTAATGCTAGGTTTATCCATCACCTCTAATTGAGAAATGACGTTTTCCGCTTGTCGAATGGTGTGCTTTGTTCTAGTTGTTGTTATTCGCTTTCTTTGCGCCTTTTGTGGCTCGGATTCCAATACTCTATATTGCTCCAAAATATAATCTTGATTAAGCCCAGTATAAACCGCCTTTTGGAATCTAGCATCGCTTATCGCCTTAGTCAATTTTGGGTTAACACCATCCCTTAATATTTGTGCTTCTAAAAATTCGATATAATCCATTTTATCTTTTATTATATTGCAAAATTTAACATAAATGCGGAATGTTGGTATTTATTATAGTTCAAATAAACGAATTAACCCACCCCTCTTTTAAGAAGGATGGGTTGGTCGATGATTGCGAAATCCTAAACACGACCTAGTTTTTCTTATGCTTGCCTTCTGTGGTTCCTAATAGATAGGCAAACTTTATAAAACTGACATTAATTACCTTTGCATCCAGTACGTTTTCAAGATCGTGATCTCTTATAAATTCCTTTGCCATTTTGTAAATTGCCACGTTAGGGTCAATTGCTTGTCTACCTAAAACGTAACCGTAAAATATTTGAGTGTAAATTGAACATCTAGCCACTCTATCAAATCCTTTAGCCATTACTTGTTTGTTTGATTTCTTTAAGCATTCTTATTAAGGGAATTAACTCAAAGATAGGCATTTTATTTATGTACTCTATATTGTACTGTGATCGTATTTTAGCATACATCAACATCTTTTCATTTTCCGCTTCCAATTCCTCATGGGTTAACGGTTTGTAAATTACTCGCTTTTTATCAACTTCTCGCTCGCCGTTTGCTCCTTTAAGTGCTTGCTGTACGATGGTATTGACATTTGAGATAAAAAAAAAAGGTCTGCCTGTGGAATTTCTGACCAATCTTCATATTTTCTACGGATTATAGATTCATCATTTTTATCCATTGGCTCCCCTTCTGACTTGCAAAATATAGATAGAAATTCCAATACTGCATTGTACTCATTATCCTTGAAATCTTTAAATCCTTTTTTGATGCTCTCCAATTCTATTATTGCGTTGGATGCATTCCCTTGAGCGTTCTCCTCTCCCGTCCTTAAATGGTCGATAGCGCCCTTGATTCTAAGTAGTATAGATTCCAATGAAGTATTGAGTCCTAAAAGTGATCCCCTAATTTGATACTGTGCCCACAATTTTGATGCAATTTTTTCAGGGGCGATGTGATATATTTTACCACTCTTACCGTGTATCATTCTATTCTCCCAATCTACTATTGATTTTTTCATTTGATGTTATTTTTTTATGATGGATTTTTAAGAATGACTTTACCGTCTAATTTCCAAA